>OKNB01000234.1_pt1 | contig 7882 bp, 7 predicted proteins | sample 1611721 | NCBI WGS metagenome assembly OKNB01 (sample SAMN04436763, study PRJEB24849) | human gut metagenome | biome: human gut; feature: NICU; material: stool | host: Homo sapiens | place: USA: Saint Louis, MO | collected 2011-03-18 | reverse complement strand
TCAAGTTTTCCGTTCCTGTGGATGACAACGATTTCCGCTGCCCCCAACCACCCTTCCAGTGGTCACGACTGTCACCGTGACTGAGATCGCTACCCAACTCGTGGCGGAGGAGCCGATTACCGAAACCGTCACGCTGGAACTGTCTACAGTTATTGCGACCGCTACAGCTGTGAAGCCCGTCCCGACCACCGTTCGCCAGACCGTCGTCTCTCAGCCCCCGCACCTGTTGTCACACAACCCCGACTGCACCAGTGACTTCGCCCGTCGCAGCCCCGACCGTCACCAGAACCGTCTCCGTTGAGCCAAGTGCCTCCGGTTCATCTGACGGCTCTGTGATTGACTGGATCATCGGTATTTTCGCCGCTCTGGGACTTGGCGGTATCGCTGGGGTCCTGGCTCAGAACTTCAACATTCCTGGCCTGACCTTTTAATCTCAGCCGTTGACGCCAACCCCGTTCCGTTGACTCGACGAAGCGGGGTTCGCTGATCCTACACCCATCCGACATACTCGTTCCTGTCTCTACGACGCAGAAGAGCAATGACTGACTCCCTATTCACATCAGATGGCTACCGGATCATCGGGGCCGACACCAAAGCCGTAATCCCACGATCAGAGTTCCCGCCTGACACCGTGGCGATGATTGATCTGCTCGCAGATCGGCGGTATTGGCCTTACCTCCCTCATTTGGATCCTGATGTGATGGAGCAACACCCCCTTGGAGCTAAGGAGCTCATCACCGACTTAAAGCGCGCTTTACACAACGAGTGGGACATGCTCGGCGGCTGGTCGGGGCTTTACGAGTCAGGTCATGCCCAGCTAATCGTTGAGCGTGTCACGGCTAAGGTTGAGGATCGAGAGCTGGCTTCTTTTTGCGGCGGCATCATCGAGGATCTGTTCCTGTAGGCCATGAACGATGAGATGTCAGCGATGGAGGGACGCAAAGTGCTTAAGGAGTACGGTGTACAGAGCCCTGAGGTCTTGTTGGCGTTCCCGTACGACCCAGCCGGGCTTGCTGACGGCGAACTGGAGTTGTGGCACTCGAGGCTTCGGCGGAACTATCTGCATTGGCTGATTCAGAATGCTGTGGCAGCAGAAAGGGAGGGGGTTAAGTTGCCGGCGTGGCTGGCGGCAGGGTACGCGGCGGTGAGGAGGTGGCTGACAGGCTTGTCTGATCATGAATAATTGTGCGCACAGCTCGGGCCAAGCGTGCACCCGTTAATATATTTCCATGTCTGAAGAGTCTTTCCTGCTGAAGTACGACGGCGCACGGCTGCAGTCCGAGCCGATGTCGGTCGCAGAAATCGGTCCCGTTTTCCTGGCGTTGGACGATCTCGTTAAGGCTATCTACCGCAACGTCGATCCACTGTCCGCTGACGTGCCTGAGCTGGAGATCGTTGGAGTCGAGCAGGGCTCGTATTCGGTCTTCTTTGATGTTGGAAGTCAGGCTCTCGATGGGGTCCTGAATTGGGCCTCGGCCCCGAAAGTCAACACTGCACTCACCCTTGCGGGTGGTGCTGTGACTGTCAAAGAAATCATCGGTTGGGCCATGAAGGCACTGTCAAACAAAGCCGCGATGCAGGAACAAACAGAAGTTCCCTATCCAGATCTTCGTGAGAACTTGCAACTTGAAAGGCTAACTGATGCGCTCTTAGCAAAGTCTCAGGGGCGCAAGAATGTTGCAGCGATCGTAAAGCCGACTCTCGAACCAGGGATTGAAACAGTCGAACTGTCCGGCTCTCGCAGCGTTGAAGTGCACATCAACGAAGAAGAGGCACGGAAAATGGTCAACTACGCAGAGACGCTTCCAGAGCCAACAGTTCAAGTTGTGACCGTCTCGGCTCGCTTTGCCACGGCGAATCTCATTGAGCCTCTTAAGCGCAAATGGCGAATTGAGACTGAACAGTTTGGAACGATATCCATTCGTCTGCTTGACGAAGAGTTTGCAGCTCTCGTTAGCTCGGGCGAAGCGAACCTTGCGCAGACGTACGACATGCGGATCCGTGTAGAGACTCAGGTCGGACCGGACGATGAAGAGAAGTCGAGCTATGAGCTGTTGACCGTATATATAGACGATGGTGAAACTGGCGAACAGATGGAGTTGGAACTCTAGACTGTGAGCGAAGTGACCCGTGGATTAGTTCGCATCCTCGCTGGGTGGGAACGCCGAGGTAGTTGTCTTGCCGTGGTGCACACCCCGAAATTCTGTGGTGCAGGGGTATTAGCAGGTCAGGGGTTCAGGCTGCTGGGGGAGTTTCGTGAAGTTGCCCAATAACAAGCTGCGAGCCACATGGTTCGCAGCTTTTGCTTTACCTAAAGCCAGCGTGGTTCGGCGGTACGTAGGGCCGGTCCGGCATCCATGTGCTAGTTGCCGCGACCACCGGTCAGTAGATGAAGCTAAGGCCCATAGAACGTTTACGCGTCCGCAAATCGTGTTCGAGGGATTCGTTTAAGGAGGAAGCCGGGACGGGCACTAGGGAGATACTCAGAGACCTCTTGAGCTGCTGCTCAAAAGGCTTTCTCGGACCCCCACGGTGCCCTCTCGCCTCTCTCAATCTAACTTCAGTCTTGAACCTATAAGAAGCCCAACAGGCCGTGAAACGGCTCGCTGGGCTGTGCAAGGAGGGCGTCGCCAAACGCGGCTACGCCATAACCTTCGTCTTCTTAATCGCTTTCTGCAGGCGCTTGTGATAGGCATCCATGGCGCGGCGGAGAACGAGGCCGACGATGAGTGCAGGGATGGTAAATAGCAGTAGCATGCCCAACTCGCGCCAAATGTCGCCGTGATAGGTGCCCGCAATGTCGCTGCGGAAAGCATCAATGGCGTACGTTGCTGGCAGCCACGGGCTCACGTTCTGGAACCATTCAGGCAGCAAAGGCAGCGGGTACGCGCCGCCGGAGCCCGAGACTTGTATCACGAGCAACAACACCGCTAAGGCCTTGCCGGCACTATCGAGTGTGATGACAAGTGCATAGATGATCAACATAAACACCAGCGAGACTATCCATGCGGCAAACATGAGCATGAATGGGTGAGCAGGCTCGATCTGGACGAAGAAGATGAGGCTGAGAACCACCAAGGTGGCCTGCGCGAGGCCGACCAGGCCGAGTGTGGCAAAGCGGCCGAAGAACGCTTGACCACGGGTGAATTCGCTCTCGTCGTACTTCCCGTTCTCGTCCTTGCGCAAGTATTTACGCTCGGCGTTGGTATGCACCAGCACACATGCCAGAAGGGCGCCTACCCATAGCGACAAGGTGAGGTAGAACGGCGTCATACCCACGCCAAAGGCAGCGACAGGGTAGACCGGCTGGCGGTCAACAGCCACGGGAGCGGCGATGCGAGAGGCAAGCAGTTCTGGCTCGTTGCCGACGATATCCGCCAGCTTGTTCAAATCGCCACCACGGCGCGCCTCGTCGATCTTGCGGCCCATGTCCGCAAAACGGCCGCTTTGCTCCCGCAGGGTGCCGGCAAGGCCGGCAGTGGTATCGCGGGCGCGCGCCAGGCTTTGCTGTGGCGACTCGTCATCCTCGGAAACCGAGGAGCGAATGCCTGCGATGTCCTGCTTGACAGCATCAATATCGTCCGCGACAACCGAGACGCTTTGGTTGAGCTGATCTAGCTGCGGTTTGAGGTTCTCGTTATAGGAATTGCGTGCCTTTTCAGCAGCCTGCTTGGCATTGGCGATGGCATCCTTGGTGCGCTGTCGGGAGTCTTGGGACGTGCCACGGCCTTGCTCAAGGTAATCGGCTGTAGATACGAGCGAATCATGCAGAGCGTTGCTCTGGGCTATGGAGGCATCAATCTGGCCCATCAGCGCCTTATATCCACCCGCCACCGCGGCAGGTAGGGCTACTTTATCGGCTTGGTCCTTGATGGAAGTGCGAACTCCCTCAAAGGCCTGAGTTTGCTCATCCACCCGTTTAGCAGCGGTGCGGTAGGTCTGCGCTGTTTGTGCGCTGGTGTTGCTTGCAGTATTGAGCAACTCATCGACCTGGGCAGAAAGCGCATCGTAGCTTTGCGTTGTAGCCGCCAAGGAAGCGTCGAGCGAACCAGCCGAGTCATTGAGGGTAGAGCGCAGAACGTCGATGGGGTTTTCGCCTTGATCATTGTTGGTCTCCGTCGCCTGGCGGCCAGCCTCGGCGAGAATATTGTCCGCAGCCTGCGTAAGCGGCAGGGTGGAGTCGACCAGATTGCTTAGTGCACCTACGGTGCCAGCCGCAGCATCGAGGCGAGTGCTGACGTTATTGACGCGATTGTGCAGGTTATTGAGTGCAGGCTGGGTATCGTCCTCATTGAGGTATTTATCAAAATCCGAGACGACGCCAAGGCCGACATTGGATACCACGCGGGTGAAGGACTCGTCGATTTTCTGGATGACGCCGTCCGCACTCTTTTGCGTGATGGTGGTAGACAGCGCATTCTTCTTCTCATTGGTATAGAGGTTGAGCTTGCTTGGTTCGGTTCCTTCTACATAGAACGTGAGAAGGTCCGCGCTGAAGTCTTTGGGAAGGACAATGCCGGCATAGTATTCGCCGGACTTTGTTCCTTCAACTGCATCGGCGCTATCAGTAATGACCCAATCGATATCGTGATTGCGGCTGAGCTGCGAGAGCACCTCATCGCCCAGATTAAGCTTCAGGGAGGCGAGGTCGCTTTCGTGGCCTTCATCCTCGCTGGCCACAGCAATCTTGAGCTGGTTGGTATTAGCAAAAGGATCCCAGCTAGCCAGCACGTTGAAGGACGTGAAAAGCAACGGGATGATGGCAAGGCCAAAGATGATGACCGCGGTCATTACATTGGTGCGAATGGCGTGGAGGTCATCGCGGAGAATGGTCAGAATGTTTTTCATGACTTACTCGCCTCCCTTTCCGGAGTCATCACCATCAACGGCGGGCATTTCCTTGGTCTCGCTGGTATTAGAAGGTGTGGATTCCTCGTCTAAGTCCTCTAGGAGGTAGCGGTTTGGGTGTTCCTGTTGGTGCTCGAGGTGCTCCTGGATTTCCTCATCGCTGAGATCCGCCAGGCGGTTATCGTGCGCGATGCTCTGCTTGACGTACTCAAGGGAGCAGATAACCCCCACCGCAATGAGCGTAACCAGGCAGGCCAGGCCGAAGATGATGGCCTTTTCTTCAGGGTTAATGCGTGAGTAGATGCCCAAGGCGACGACTAACGCTAGGCCTACCGCGACGGTAATCTTCATCAGCTGGGAGTAATTCCTGCGCGCCATGCTCCATTTAGCCTCCAAGCTTTGTTGATACGCCTCGCGGTCATTCAAGGCATAGAGGAGGTCGGTAAAGCGGTACCGGCTGCCGACCAGATGGACCTGCTCATTGATAACCAAACCGCCCTTATGCAGTTCGTCGTTGACCAGCATGTTGACGTTGGACAGGCCGCGGCGCATCACAGTACCGATGAGGTAAGCGATCGCGGCCATGCCGATGAGCGCGGCAAGGTCGCGTGCATAGTGGTTGCCGTAGAATCCACCGACGGTCTCGCGCATGGCATCGATGCCGTAGGTAAAGGGCAGGAATGGATGTACCGCGCGGAAGAAGTCCGGCGTCATTTCAATGGGGTAGAGGCCGGATGCGCCCGGAATCTGGATGAAGGCGAAGACCACCGCGATGCCGCGGCCTACGTGTCCAAACGTAGAAACCAAGCTATAGGTAATGCTCAGGTAGCACAGGCCTACGATGACTGCGGTAGCGACGTAGGCCAATGCATTGGCATGTTCAACTCCAATGGCCAGGTTGCCGATGGACACGATGAGTGCCTGTGCGATGGCAAAGAAGGAAAGCAAAAGGAAGCGGGCAAGGTAAGCCTTGGTAATGGTGAGGTTCTTGCGCCCCTGCGGGTCTACCTCAGCGCGAAAGATGATGAGCAGCATGAACGCGCCGATCCACAGCGTGAGGTTGATAAAGAGCGAGGACATGCCGGAACCGTAGTGCTTTACAGGGAATACGGCGTGGCTTTCCATCTCTGCAGGGGAGGCAAGGAAGGAAGACACCTCATCGGTGTTCAGGCCCTTCACAGACTGCAGGATGGAATTGTTATTGGCGGTATTGCTCAGCGCAATCACATCGCTGCGGGAGGCGCGAAGCCCCTCCTCAATACCGTCGAGGTCCACAGAAAAGCGCTCAACTACTTGCTGGGCCTGGCTTAGCTGCTCGTCGACGCCGCCCAAGAGCCCATCGGTTTGCCCTATCAGTGCCTGCTGGCTTTCGAGTGAGGCGGAAAGTTTGCCGGTGGTAGCGGTGACGTCGGAAAGCGCAGCATTGAGCTTGGGCAGGCCTTCGGCCACGTTATCGCGCAGCGCGTGGGAATCATCGCGCGTTTGGGCGGCCATCTTTTCCAACATGCCCGTGGTCTTATTGAGCGAATCGATGGTGTCGTTCGTATCGCCGTTGAGAGTATCTAAGTCACCGAGAACGGCCTTATTCTGATCATTGCGTTCGCGGAGGTCTCCTACCTGATCCTTAATCTGTTGGGAAACCTGTGGGGGCAGGGCCGGTGAAGACGCAAGCTTTTCAAGCTGATCGATAGCCCGGTCAGCTTCACCGACGATTCCTGACGCGCCCGCAGAGGCAGCACCGACGCGATTGAGTGCGGCGCGTAGTTTGCCGGAGACCGAGCCTACGGTGGCATTGGCGGAGGCGGTGCCGTCCGCCATGGCGGTAGTGCCTTCTACATAGGCGGCGGTGGCATCGTCCGAGAAAGAAGTGACTTCCCGCTGGACCTCTGCAGTAATGGAGTTAAGTTCATCCAGGGCGGTCTGGGCATCATCGACGGTCTTTTGCACCGTGCCCAAAGAATCACGGGCTTGCGCGATAGTTGGGCGCGCATTCTCGATGGTGGTATGCACGTCAGCAAGCTGGCTGCGGGAGTTAGCTACCGTATCCGCAGTCTCTGAAAAAGAATCCGCGGTCTTGCTTGCGGTACTGTTAATCTTCTGGCTCAAATCGCCACCGGAGTTTTTAAGCTCCGTAGCCACCGAATCCGCTACCTGCTCATTAAAGGTAGAGCTAATGGTGGTGTCTAGGGTCGAAGCGCCAGTATCAGTAATCTTCGGTGCGATGGCGTTCAGCTTTTCATTGACGTGATATTCCAGCGTGGGCTGAGAATAGGTACCTTTAAAAAGGCTAACGAAATCGGCAGAGAAGTCCTCGGGGACGATTACCGAGGCGAAGACGTCCCCCTTCTTAACGGCGTCTTCGGCTTCCTGGCGGTCCATGAACTGCCAGCCCAGCTTGTCATTGTCATGCAGCTTGTCAATCATCTGCCCGCCGACGTCTAAGTGGCCGGTCATCTCCGAGGATGCGCCTTTGTCCTCATTAACTACGGCGACTTTGAGGTGTTCTGTGTTTCCGTATGGGTCCCAGAAACCGGAGATGTTTACCCAGGAATACAGGGCTGGGGTGATCATCAGACCAATGAGGATCACCCAGACCTGCGGGGTCCGCCACAAGCGGACAAAATCTTGGAGAAAAATCTTCCAACTAGTAATCACTCGAAGAACCGTAGCACCCAACCGGAAAGAACTAATAGTCTGACTGTCAGTTTTAACAGAAATGAGAGAGCGCGTCCTGTCGATCTTGCAGATATGTTTCTTGTGTGAATTTCGGGGACGATTTCAGCAGTAGTGGTGGGCATAGAAAAGGCCGCCTGGGCCCACAGTTCAAGGGGCCTAGGCGGCAAGCGATTTGGGGCTAGGCCCCGATAGGCGCTTAGTGCTCGTCGTAGTGATCACCGTGGGCGGCGTGGCGGTGACCGTCGTGCAGGTAGTCCACGTGGTCGCCATGCGGGATCGCTACGTGGCCGCAGCCTTCACCATGGGTGTGGTCGGCGTGCGCCTCGGCTTCAACGTGCTAGGTGGTCTCGCACTCATC
>OKNB01000225.1_pt1 | contig 8105 bp, 9 predicted proteins | sample 1611721 | NCBI WGS metagenome assembly OKNB01 (sample SAMN04436763, study PRJEB24849) | human gut metagenome | biome: human gut; feature: NICU; material: stool | host: Homo sapiens | place: USA: Saint Louis, MO | collected 2011-03-18 | reverse complement strand
CGGTAGCATCAAACCAAACTAACCATCATCGTTGCAACGACCCCTAGAATCCGCCTAGATTAGATACAAGAAAAACCGCCCGAAGGCGGCTCAGTTTGTGCGCCCGGAGGGATTCGAACCCCCAACCTTCTGATCCGTAGTCAGATGCTCTATCCGTTGAGCTACGGGCGCAGACCGTTGGTAAGCAGTGCGTGCGCTCTGCTGTGCAACGAGAAATAACTATACCCACGGTCTAGGAAACTACCAAATCCCCAGTTCACTTAGTGTTTACCCACGAGAAGCGGGAAGGCTTTAGGAAGGAATGAGGTCGGCAACTTCGGCGTCGGAAAGCAGGGCGTCCTGAAATGCCTGCAGGGTGGTCTCGTGGTCGAAGTCAATGCCGATGAGAACAATTTCAGCACCAGGGGTAACGCCATTGGCCGCCCAGAGCGAAGCGGGGACGATCTGGAGGTTCGGGCCAGCTTGCTGCCAGGCGTGCGCAACGCGCAGATCGGTATCGATCCAGCAGTACCCCTTGGAACGTACAAGGCCGGTGCTAGCCCGCAGGGCGGCAAGTAAACGCTCGTGATTAAAGGGGCGGTCGGCGCGAAAAACGACGGAGGAAATGCCATATTCCTCGGTCTCGGGGATATGCGGGTTGACCAATTCTTCGGCGTAGCCATGATAGGTGGCAGCGGTAGCGGTGTCATACAAGTGGGCATCGAGGACAAGCCGTGGGTCGATAACACCCTTGGTAACAATCACGACGCGGGCGCGGCGGTTCATGGCGCGAACGGTAGCGATGACACGTTCGGTTTCGGCAGCATCAACCAGATCGGTCTTAGTAACAAGGATAAGGTCAGCAAACTCGACTTGGTCCACTAGGAGGTCGGCCACGGTGCGATCATCGCTGGGTGTGGCCTCAATATTCTCAGACGCGAGGCTCTTGCCGCGACGCAGGCAATCAAGAAAAGCGGAAGCATCCACGAGAGAGACCATGGTGTCAATAGGGGCGACGTCGGCAAGCGTGGTGCCGTCCGCAAACTCCCATTCAAAGGTGGCGGCCACGGGCATAGGCTCGGAAATGCCAGTGGACTCGATGACGATCTGATCGAAGCGGCCGGAGCGGGCCAGCTTACCTACGGATTCGATGAGATCTTCGCGCAGGGTGCAGCAGATACAGCCATTGGATAGCTCGACAAAGCGGGCCTCGCCGCGCTCGAGGTGACCTTCGCCGGCAACGAGGACAGCATCAATATTAACCTCGGAGAAGTCGTTGACGATGACGGCAAGCTTGCGCCCTTCGCGGTTGGCAAGCAGGTGGTTCAAGAGCGTGGTTTTTCCGCTGCCCAAAAATCCGGACAGCACGGTAACGGGTGTAGCCATTCCCTAATGATAATGTTTTTCATTAGGGAATGGCTACGTCACCTAGATTGAAAGGCCGAAGATAGGCACTGCCAGCAAGTACACCGTCAGGGTGATGAGGAAGATGCCGATGATATTGAGGCCAAGGCCACCCTTGATCATCTCGCCGATCTTGACGTAGCCAGAGCCATAAGCAATGGCGTTCGGCGGGGTGGCAACTGGGAGCATGAATGCGCAGGTTGCCGCGAGGGCCACCGGAATGGTCAGGAGAAGGACGTTGATATCGCCATCGGCAGTAAGCCCCACGCCCACGGCGACGCCACCCATAATCGGAATGAACGTAGCCGCCGTAGCCGTATTGGAGGTGATCTCCGTCAAGAAGAGCACCAGCGCAGCCACGGCAGAGACGATGAGGACTACGGGCAGGACGCTAAGACCCTTGGCCATCTCACCAATCCACAGGGACAGGCCGGAGGAATTAAAGACCGAGGACAGCGACAGGCCGCCGCCGAAGAGCAGGAGGACGTCCCACGGCATTTCATTGGCCGTCTTCCAGTCCAGCAAACGGATGCGGCGCTGGTTATCCGCGGGCAGGATAAAGAGCAAGATGCCAGCGGCAATGCCCACGATGGCATCGTCATAGTTCTCAAATTCTTTGAGGACCAACGGCAGGGTAACCCAGGCTGCGGCGGCGAGGACGAAGATGATGCCGGTCATGATCTGGGGGCTGGTCCAGGGGCCGAGGGCTTCAATTTCGTCGTTAATAAGCTCGCGGCCGCCTGGAATATCCTTCATCTCCGGCTTGAAAACGGTGATGAGCAGTGCCCAGGCAATCAGCAAGAAGATTGCTGCAAGCGGCACACCAACTGCCATCCACCGGCCGAAACCAAGGGTAACGCCCCAGGTATCGGCCATATATGCGTTAAGGAAGGCATTCGGCGGGGTGCCGATGAGCGTACCCAGCGAACCGATGGAGGCGGAATATGCGATGCCCAGCATCAGTGCCGTGGCAAACTTCTTCTGTTTATCCCAGCCGCCTACGGTTTCCGCGGTCAGTGCCAGCACCGAGGTGCCGATCGGGAGCATCACCACGGCCGTGGCGGTATTAGATACCCACATGGACAAAAAGCCGGTGGCCAGCATGAATCCCAAGATCAGGCGCTTGGGCGAGGTGCCGATGATCTTCACCACGTACAGCGCTAGGCGGCGATGCAAGTTCCAGCGCTGCAGAGCAAGCGCGATAAGGAAGCCACCCATGAACAAGAAAATGGTGGCGGACGCGTATGGGGCACCCACCTCTTTAATCGTTCCCACACCGGCGAGCGGGAAGATGACCAGCGGAAGCAGCGCGGTGGCGGCGAGCGGAATGGCCTCGGTCATCCACCACACGCCCATCAAGATGGTTACGGCAGCGACGGTGCGGATGGCGCTGAGCGTGTACTCGGCTTCCGGATCTGCACCTGCGGAGCCCTGTACGGTCTCGATCGCATTCGAGGGGAAGAAAAAGAAGACCAGTACGGCCAAACCCAAGCCGATGAAAAGGCCGATGAACTGGCGGCGCCACTCGCTACGCGGCGCTCCGGGGGCTTCGTCACCTTCGGTGTGGGCAGTAGATTCGTGAGTATGCGGGGTGGTCATACCGCGCGCTCCTTCACTTAGAGAGGATTGTGCTGTGGGATATGCTCCGTATTTCCCAGTTTATTAGCTAGGCCGAGGCAGCAGACCGAAAGTTATCCAGTTCACTGCGAAGCATGCACTGACCATACAAAACATGTGACGCAGAAACCATATCCCGCCACATAGAACTACCCCCGCACCCCCACAGAGCACACACTGCACCTGCCCGAAACCAGAAATGAGTCCACCACTTCCCTACCCCCGAGCTAAGGAACGGCGAGTTAGATTCCCAGTACGGTCTTGGCAATCAGGAAGTAGATAATCAGGCCCGTGGCATCGCAGAAGGTAGAGATAAACGGGTTGGAGAATACTGCTGGATCGGCGCCGATGGTCTTAGCCACGATGGGCATAAGCCCGCCGACGGTCGCAGAAATCGAACAAATCAAAAACAGCGTCGAGCCGATGACAAGGCCGATGCTTAGGCCATAGACCAAGGTGGCCAGTCCCAAGCCAGCTAGTCCCAGCACCGCGCCGAGCAGCATGCCGACGCGCAGCTCGCGCCACATGACAGCGAGGAGATCGCGCGTGCGGACATCGCCCAGCGCCAAGGCACGCGTCACCGTGGTCGCTGCCTGGTTGCCGGTATTGCCACCGGTGCCGGTCAGCAGCGGAATAAAGAGCGAGAGGACTACGGCCTTGGCCAATGTGTCTTCAAAAGAATCGAGCACCTGCACCGTCAGTAGCGCAGAGACGGCCAATACGAGCAGCCATACGATGCGCGAGCGCACCAACTTGAGCAAAGGTGTGGATAGGTACGGTTGCTGAAGTGCCTCGGTGCCGCCAGCACGAGCGGAGTCCTCACTATCTTCTTCTTCCACGATGTCCGTAGCATCGTCCCACGTCAGCAGGCCAACTAAGCGGTGAGAATCATCCACAATGGGCAACGCAAGGATATCCAATGGGAGGAACCAACGCGCGGTTTCTTCCGCGTCAGCACTAGCACGGGCAAAGATGGGGTCGTGCATAATATCGGCCATGGTCAAAGCGGCATCGGCGGTAAAGATTTCACGCAGGCTCACCACGCCCACCAGGCGCCTATCCTCACGGGTAATGGGCACGGTATAGATGGTTTCCAGCTCATTCGCCGTCTCCTGCAGTTTGAATAGCGCGTCCTTAACGCTCATCTCTGGGTGGATGACGGGCACCTCGGGCGACATGCGGCGTCCCACCGAGCCCTTGTCATAGCCCAACACCACGCCCGTGACGTCGCGCTTGGACTGCGTCAGTGAGCGCAGCAGCCGGTCCGCAATCTCCGCGGGCAGCTCATCCAGCAAAGCCACGCGGTCTTCCGGATCAAGCTCATCAAAGAACTCATAGACATCGGCATTGCCCAGCTCATCGATGATATCGGCCTGGTGCTTTGCATCGAGGGCGTCAAAGACGACGATTGATTTCTGGCGCGGCAGCAAGCGCAGGGCCAAGGCTGAGCGGACGGCATTTTGTCGCTCGACGACGGCGATGAGTTCCTGCAGGGGCACCTTCTCCAGGAGTTCCTGGAGGCGTGGGGCCTTGGTGGGGCTAATGGCGTCTTCTTGCTTTAGCCATGCCTCGACAATATCGCTAGCCCGCTCGGTGGTCTCCGCCATGGCCTACCCGCCTTTCCAACCCCAGGTTATTGACTTCAGCCTTCTTAGACTACGCCATTTGCCCAGAAAATCCGCCAGATATCATCTCTGGCCGCATGAGGACGTCCAAAAGCCACCTCGATGATGACATCGGAACGACTACAGGAATAGACCCCACAGGGCGAAGGCTGCTAGCAAAGAAACCAGACCGGCAGTACTGGCCAAAATGATTGCATGCGGGAGGGGAGTCTGGGAAGAAAGGGCGACGTCAACAAGCGAGGCACGTTGCCACACCGCCAAGACCAGCGCCAGCACCCCGGCGGCAAGGAGGACGAGCGGCAAGAAGACGCGCACACTCACCGTCCGCATCACACCTAGCAACACTAAGGAAAGGGCCAAAAGGGTGCGCTGCCACGACAGGCGCGTACGCTCTGGTTGCAGGCCGGGATCAAAGGGCCGGTTAGACAAGGAACTCGCCTACCAAAAGCGCACCGGCCACCACCACGATCACAGCAACAAGGACCGGAAGGCCGAAACTAAACGGAAGCGATCGATTCTCTCGCATCGCGCGCTCTGATTGCTTCCAATGCCCCCACGCCACCACGGGCAAGATTATGGCGACTATCAGCATGAAGACCGACACCGCAGCACGCAGGGCGCTTGGAAGGGGAACATCAAAGGCCTCAAGTGCTACTCCGCCAGCAATCAACGCTAGGGAAGTGCGAATCCACGCCAGGAACGTGCGCTCATTAGCGAGCGTGAAACGCGGATCAGGGTCGGTGCCGACTGCAAACACCGAGCGGGGAAACCTCGAGTCACTCATGGGCACCACTTTATATTCATTTATCTCCTGCGTCGCGACAAGCCCACGCAAAACTTCGCCTTCCCGTAGCCTCATAGGCACTGGCCAGCCCTCTGAGCAAAGGAGCATCCGCCCCTATGTACCAGCCCGTGTGCAAATTCAGAGTGACCTCCCCAAACGAAGAAAGTTCTTCAGCGAAGAGAACATCGAGCGCGTTAGCACCCCAAATCCGCGCCCCGATCCCACCGTCTTGCGCGCGGCCGTTGTGAGCAACGGCCCTTGCCCCACCAAGAACCATACGAGATTCGACTTCCTCTTACAGCTCTTCCATATGGGTTCCATCGTAATTCTCGGGCTCTTCCCTTTTGCTCTTACGGGACTCGATTTCCGCATCGCTGTGCTCATCAGCCTGCCTATCATTGCATTCGGCATTTCCAAGCCCGTTCGCTGGCTGGCCTCGACCCACAATGAGCGCACTCTACTCCGCAAAGCGTGGGCCAATAATTGGCTCGAGTTTTATCCGATACTGATGGGAAACTTCTACCACTTTGATTCCAAGGAAGAAAAGAACCCTATAGGCGATGACCACTATTACTTCCACCGGGCGCGCATCATGGTGTTCTTTCCTGATGGCTCCACGGAAGTACTACCAGAGCTCGCAACCGTGAAGGCTGTCGACTATCCGCCTGAATTGATGAGGTCAGATGGCACCATCTTTGCGAAACGCCCGGCTGATCTGCGTGTGAGCCCCACCATTAATAATGGCTGGGCGCTACTGACCGTGCTCGCCGGTGACCCCGTATCCGCCGGCCCTCCCGATATCGGCTTGAATGAGCAGCAGATAGAAGCAGCGCTTGCCCAAGTGGAGCGTGAGTGGGCACCCGGCATTCTGAATTAACCCGCCGCAGCGAGTTATAGTCGGTCCATGATTGAAGTTGCCGCCGTAGTTTTCCGTAATTCCTTTGGCCATGTCCTCACCGTGCGCAAAGATTCTTCCACCAAGTTCCAACTGCCCGGCGGCAAGCTTGAGGCTGGCGAAACCCCCGCACAGGCCGCAGCCCGCGAGGTTGCAGAAGAAATCGGCGTTGACGTCCGCCTCCCAGAGCTTTCCCCGCTCGGCATCTTCGACGCACCGGCCGCCAATGAACCCGGTGAAACCGTACGCGGGCATATCTTTACTTATCCACGCCCCGTCCTTGCCCGAGCGGCTGCCGAGATTGCCGAAGTCGCATGGGTAGACCCCACCAACCCAAAGCGGGAGCTCGCTCACCTGCTGCGCGACGAGGTCTTTCCTGCCCTGGAATCCTAAGGCCCCGCTTGGTCCCTTAGGAATTTCCTATTGCGGCTCCTAAGGGGGGCAACCTAGAGTTTTTTTCATCAGAACTGAGGGATGAAAGGACTGTCCTCCGTGCCGCAGCAATCCACACCCAGACCTATCGTGACGATTACTTTCCTCGTCCTAGGAATCATTAGCTCTATTATCGCGATTCTCATGGTGCCTGCCCTCTTCCACGAGGTCACTTCCCTGCGCGCTGCGGCGTTTACCGGAAGCTTTATTTTCGGCACCGGCATGCTCACACTTTTCCGCCGCTGCGCCAAGTACCAGCACAAATAGCAGATTTCTCCGCTGCATAGAGCCGACGAGAATAGAAAGCGCGAATTAAAAATCCCGAGCGCGCACGCTCGGGATTAGATGGCGGAGATGAGAGGATTCGAACCTCCGGACCCCAGAAGGGTCAACTCCTTAGCAGGGAGCCCCATTCGGCCGCTCTGGCACATCTCCACGGTTCACAAGGAACCTCGTTTGAGAATACCTGCCTGCCCCGCCGCTGCCAAACTAGCCCCCTGCTTTCGCTCCCGCAGCAAAGGCGCAGGCCCTAAAGTGGTATCCATGATTCGCCCCGACCTGAAAGCCATCCCTGCCTACGTCGCTGGTGCGCGCAATGATGACGCACTCAAGCTTTCCTCCAATGAGGCCGCGCACCCGCCCCTGCCAGAGGCAGCCGCGGCCATGGCAGAGGCCGTGACGAAGGCTAATCGCTACCCGGATTTTGCGGCCACCGCGCTGCGCGAGGATCTCGCCGCTCACCTGGGAGTAGATGGGGCGCAGGTGGCGGTGGGCACCGGATCGTCCGCACTGTGCCAACAGTTGGTAGAAATTGCCGCCACTCCGGGCGATGAAATTCTCTTCCCATGGCGCTCCTTCGAGGCCTACCCCATCTTCGCCCAGGTGGTGGGAGCCCACCCCATCCCGGTTCCGCTCCGCACAGACCAGCGCGTGGATCTGCCGGCCATAGCGGACAAGATTACGGACAAGACCCGGCTTATCTTCGTGTGCAACCCCAATAACCCTTCCGGCACCACAGTGACCAAGGACGAGTTCGCCGCATTCATGGATGCTGTGCCTGCCGATGTCCTCGTAGCCCTCGACGAGGCCTATATCGAATACAACCGCGCCACCGACACCCCGCTGGGCACGGAGCTAGTGGGCACCTATCCCAACCTGGTGTGCCTGCGCACCTTCTCTAAGGCCTATGGGCTGGCCGGAGTACGCATCGGTTATGCATTTGGCCCGGAAAATATTATCGAGGCCCTCAATAAAGTGGCCATCCCCTTCTCCGCCAGCACCGTGGCGCAGGTTGGTGCCCGCACGGCACTGGCGGCGCAGGATTCGCTGCGGGAGCGCACCGATGAGGTCGTCGGCCAGCGCGAGCGCT
>OKNB01000221.1_pt1 | contig 8174 bp, 6 predicted proteins | sample 1611721 | NCBI WGS metagenome assembly OKNB01 (sample SAMN04436763, study PRJEB24849) | human gut metagenome | biome: human gut; feature: NICU; material: stool | host: Homo sapiens | place: USA: Saint Louis, MO | collected 2011-03-18 | reverse complement strand
TTTCAAAAGCCGCGCGCGTTACCGGCACGCCGAGGGCCTCGCGCAGGGCGGGGACGCCGGGCCCAAAGCGGGCGCGCGGGAAGGCCGGCGAGAGCGCCAGCACGCGACGGAAACCGCCCCGGAAGTGATCGCGGCGTGCGAGCCACAGGCTTATCGCTGCCCCGGCGGATTGGCCCACCAAGGTGATATTGGTCTTATCGCCGCCAAAGGCCTCGATATTGTCCTGTAGCCACTCCAAAGCTAGGAGGCAATCATCGATGCCGCGGTAGCGGTCCGCCTCATCGCCATCAAAGCGCGCAAAGCCGGCCAAGCCCACCCGGTACCCCACGTTGACCTGGATTACCCCGTGGCGGGCGTTCGTTTCCCCCGACAGCCGCGGATCCTCGTGCGAGCCGTGCGCAAAGCGGCCGCCGTGAATATAGACCACGACGGGGCACTCGGCGGCGTCGGCAGGCGCGGTAATGGACAAAGCGATATCTTCTGGGTGCGGCTCGCGGGCATCCTGATCGACGCTGCGATCAAACGGCTCGGCAGGCGAGTAGGGGCTGGGGATGGTGCTATAGCGCACCGAATGGAAATAGTGCAGGCCATCGCGGCGCACGCCGGTGATCCGGCCGGAAGCGGTGGCGACGGTAACAGGAATCTGGGCGCTTGACATGTCAGCCAGACTACCGCGAGCAAGTAGGATAAGTAGCCATGGAGTGGTTGACGAGCTTGGGCAGCACGCTATCGCAATTGTTGGTGCAAGCGCCCGTGTGGATTCAAATGGTCATCGTGGTGGCCATCGCCGTGCCACTCATGGTGGTCGTAGCGTGGTGCCGGATGTGGGGTGTCGATTACGTAGCCAACCGAGGCAAACGCATGATTTCCCAGCAACGCAGCCGCAGCACTAAAGTAGACCACCATGGCTGAGGAAAATAACGAGCGCGCACGGCAAGAGCGCGCTGAGCTGCGCGCTAACCCCCGCGAGGGTCTTTGGGACCCCGAAGCAAAGCGCGCCGGCCAGTCATCCGCCTCGGCGGCTACGCCAGGTGCACAGCCCGTAAAGCGCAAGCGCGCCCTGCCCAAATCCCGCGTCTCTCTCACACTGTGGACGATGATCGCGCTGGTCATCGTCGTCGCCCTCATTGGCCTGTGGACCTAAACCCGCTCCACCGCCGCACCAGCGCCTAGGCCCAGCGTTAGGCCTTCCGGCTGGTGGCTGCTAAGCGCTGGAAGAATTCCAGACTAGGAAGATCCTCAATGAGCAGGGGAGCGCCGTTGGTATCACATAGCGGCACGCACCAATTGGGATAAAGATCGTTCGTGGTACCTGGCTGATTTTGTGCGCGCACATCACCCACCATGTCCACCAAGCTGGTGCACGCGAGAGCCGAAGGTGTACCTGCGATATAGCGATGCAGCGCTACGCTTATATCCTCCTCCGCGCCGCGAGAAGCGCGCTCATCCGGATCTACGAGGTAATCGCGCTGCGGCAAGAGGCCGCGATCCGCCACGGTGCCGAGTACACGGGCCTGCCACTCGATGTCATCGCGCTGCTCGTCCTCCACCGATCGGGCCAGCACGCCTAAGCGCGCGCGGAGCGAGATATGATCGCCGCGCAGGTACGCCAAGGTCGGTGGCAGATCGTGCGTATTGACCGAGGACAGCGCCAGCTGGCGGTACTTTTCCTGTGGCAGCGGGGAGTAGTTATCATCGTCGCGTTCAAACCATACGATGGATGTTCCCAATACGGCCTTGTGGGCGAGGACATCTTGTACCCATGGCTCCACGGTGCCGAGGTCCTCACCGATGACCACCGCACCGGCGCACTGCGCTTCTAGTGCCAAGATGCCCACCATGGCCTCAAAATCATAGGAGACATAGGTGCCCGTCAGCGGGCTGGCCATGCGCGGGATCCAGTACAGGCGGAAAAGGCCCAAGATGTGGTCCACGCGCACCCCGCCGGCATGGCGCAGCACGGTAGAGAGCATCTCGCGCCACGGTGCATAGCCCGTGGCGGCCAGGCGCTGCGGGTGCCAAGGTGGCTGCGACCAATCCTGGCCCTGCTGGTTATAGTCATCCGGCGGGGCGCCTACCGAGCACTGCGGCGCCAAATACTCTGTGAGGTTTACGGCATCGGCGCCGCCCGGGTGCACACCCACGGCAAGGTCATTCACCAGGCCCAGGCGCATGCCGGCATCGAGTGCGCGCTGCTGCGCGGCGGCCAGCTGCTCATCGCACAGGAACTGCAGCCAGGAATAAAAGCGCGTGAGCTTGTCCATGTCCAAGCCTTCGGCATGGCGCTGGCCCGACTGCGCGGCGGCGTCTTGTTGCGCGCACCAATACGCGAAATCGCGCAGGCCACGGCCCTCCTCGCGGGCGTAGCGCACGAAGGCCTCTTCGCGCTCCGGGGAGGGCTGGTAGTTAAAGAGCTCGCGCAGCACCTGCAGTTTGGCCTCAAAAATGGTGTCGCGCTCTATTTCTTCGGCGCTGCGGTTGCGCTGGCGAAACTCCTCCGCCAGCTCGCGCACATCATCCTGTAAGTCCTCCGGTAGGAGCTTGAGCTCCGGGATGGACTCGATGTGCAAGTAGCGCGGGTTGATAAAGCGCCGCGTGGTGGGCAGGTACGGCGAGTCCTCGACCGGTGGTAGCGGTTCGGCGGCATGTAGCGGGTTGACCAGCAAGAAATCCGCGTGCGGTGCGAGTGTTTCAGCTAGCTGCCCCAAATCCTGGAAATCACCTATTCCCCAAGAAGACTCCGAGCGCACCGAATACAGCTGCGCCATTACGCCGCTAATGGGGCGCTCCACAAACTCATCGGCCGTAGAAAGGCGCGCCGGGGTGATAATTAGCGGGCAGGCATGCGTGCCGATGCCCCCGGACTCCAACACCAGCTCGTGGTATCCCATGGGCAGATCGCCGGGGATGTGGAAGCTCGCCTCGCCCCAAAGCGTGCCATCGACGTTCGCGTCCGGGGCATCATTGGGATCCTGGTAGACCTCGCGGGTGCCTCCTTCCTCCAACTCAATGTGTACGTTGGCGGCATCACCCGCGTGCACGTGGACCACGAAACCGCGCTCTTGGCCTTGGGGTGCGACAACGCAGTGGGGTAGGGGCTGGGAGGAGCGGTCCAGGTAGTCGTCGTAAAGCAGCTGCGTTAGCGCCGCATCGTCCGGATTGTCATCGATGGCCACGCCCAAGGCGCGCAGGGTATAGGCAATAGTGTCATCAGCGACGTGGACGGGGAAACCAGACTGGGAGGTATAGCTGGTGGCCACACCGTGGCGCTGGGCGAGTTCTTCAAGCAAGGCGCGGGTAGTCACAGGCCACATTGTGCCACGGGTGCAACGCGCCCGCTGGGGAACAGATTGGTACAGTAGGCGGAGATTAATAATTAGCTGTTCGAAAGGACACCGCGTGACCCTGCAAGAAGTCCACACCCCAGCCCAATTTACTATCGAGCCGGGCGAAACCTGCCTGACCGCCCTGATGGACACCGCGAAGAAGCACCCTAATGGCGTCATGTTCACCCGCCCGGCTAACTACGAGTGGGTTAATGTCACGGGCAAAGAATTCATCGATGAGGTCTTTGAAGTAGCCCAGGGACTTATCGCCCTGGGCGTGCAGCAGGGGGACCGCGTCGCCCTCATCTCTGCTACCCGCTATGAGTGGTCCCTGCTGGACTTTGCCATCTGGGCCGCGGGTGCCGCCTCCGTGCCGGTCTATCCCTCTTCTTCTGCCTCCCAGGTGCGCTGGATTATTGAAGACTCCGGTGCCGTGCTCGCCATTACCGAAACCCGCGAGCACTCCGAATTGGTAGAAAACCTGGTCTTGCAAGAAGACGGCGAGCCCAATCTCAAGGGCTCTCCCTCCCAGTTGCGCCGCGTCCTAGAAATCAACTCCTCCGCCATTGACACCCTCAAGTTCGAGGGCCGCGGCGTGGCCGCCGAGGAGGTCTACGCCCGCATCAAGGCCACCTCCACCGATGATCTGGCTTCCTTGGTCTATACCTCGGGTACCACCGGACGCCCCAAGGGCTGCATCCTCACCCACCGCAACTGGCTAGCCCAGACCCGCGGCCTGTGCACCAATCCCATTGGTATCTTTGCCGTCCCGGGCAGCCATACCCTGACCTTCCTGCCGCTGGCGCACGTCTTTGCTCGCGCGGTATCCATTGCGGTAGCCATGCGCGGTGCCTCCCAGAACCACTGGTCAGACTTTTCCACCATTTCCATCGAGTTTGCCCGCTCCCACCCGAACGTCATTTTGGGTGTGCCACGCGTCTTTGAAAAGGTGCGCAATTCTGCTGCTGCTAAGGCGGCTGATTCTGGCATCAAGCCCCTGCTCTTTGAGCAGTCCGAGAAGATCGCCATCGAGTACTCCAAGGCTTTGGATAAGCCGGAGGGTCCGGATCGCCTGCTGAAAGCCAAGCACAAGATCTTTGACAAGCTGGTGTACTCCACCATCCGCAATGGTGTGGGTGGCAACGTGAGCTACTGCATTACCGGTGGCTCGGCCATGGGCCATGACCTGCTGCATTGGTACCGCGGTATCGGCATCCCAGTCTATGAGGGCTATGGCTTGACCGAGGTCGCCGCTGCGGCCGCGGTGGACTTTGTGGATCAGTCCATCGGCACCGTTGGCCCGCCGATGGGTGGCGTGACCTTCCTCATCAATGATGAGGGCGAAATCTGCATCAAGGGAGATATCGTCTTCCACGGTTACTGGAATAATCCGGAAGCCACCGCCGAGGCCCTCGAGGATGGCTGGTACAACACCGGCGACCTGGGCGAGATTGATGAAGACGGCAAGCTTGTTATCACTGGCCGCAAGAAGGACCTCATTGTCACGGCCGGCGGCAAGAATGTCTCGCCTGGCCCGATGGAGGATATCCTGCGCGGGCACCCGCTTATCTCCCAGGCCATGGTGGTAGGCGATGGCAAGCCTTTCGTTGGCGTGCTGCTGACCCTGGATCCGGACATTTTGAAGCGCTGGAAGCTGGACCACAACATTCCGGAGAATCGCTCCATGCGCGAGCTGGCCACCGATCCCACCCTCCGCGCGGAGCTGCAGGACGCCATCAACCAGGTCAATGCCACCGTCTCCCATGCGGAGGGCATCAAGAAGTTCTACATCCTCGAATCTGACCTTACCGAGGAAGAAAACGAGCTGACCCCCACCATGAAGGTCAAGCGCAACGTGGTTTCGCAGCGCTACGCCGTAGCCATCGAGCACCTGTACAAGCGCTAGGCTGCGCGACGGGTACACCCGAGGGAATTCCCTCGGGTGTTTCTTTATGCCCTGCTTGCCGACGCCCCCTTCTGCAGCTCACCCCCACCATCCTCACCCCAGTGCGGACCAACCTGCCATAAACCTGTGAATGGCTTCGGAGTGTCGCGCGCTCGCGGCGGCGGATCTCGCATAAAGTCATGAGGCGTTACAGCAAACCTCAACCTCTACTAGAGGTTAGAAATGAGACCGTGGAAGGAGTGGCTCGAAGCCAATGCACAAAATCGCCGCCGAGCTGCGCCAACGCGAGCTTACGCAAGAGATTTACAATATCGGCGACGAAGTCGCAGAGTACCTCGAGCACCTCATTGAAGCCATCGAGGATTGGGACGAAGAGTTGTGCATGGATTGCCTGGCTGAGCTAGGCGATATCGTTGAAGACGCCCGCGTTGACTCCGGCCGTTGTGTAGGCGAGCTGATGGGCCTGCGCCAAGCCCTGGTCTCCGGCGTGCGCTCCGGCACCATTTCCGCCGCTTCTTCCGGCGTGAACGACGTGGAAGAGCCGGAACAACTTACCCCGCGCCTATTGGACGAGCGATTCCCCATCTCTAAGCCCATCGTGGTGCACGAGCTGGCCGAGTCCCTGCGCTCTCGCACCCAGGCCGTGGCGGATTACCTCCGCGAGGTAGTCGAGTACGTGCTCGCGCAAACCGACGCCGTGGCCCGCAACCTCGACATGGTCTCGCTGCCGCACTTGTACAAGCGCACGGGCGAGTCCGCCCTCATTGCGGTTCAAGCGTGGAAGCACACGGTGCTTGATACTCACCCGGCCTATGTCCGCACGATGCGCGGGCATAACCCACCGCAGTTCCTAGAAGAGCGCGCCCGGATTGCTGCGGTGGTGGAAAAGGTCCGCGCTAAGCGCGAGGCGGCCCGCCGGGCTACAACTGCATAAACCACATAGACTTCCTTGTTTCACGCAAGGGGATGTTCACGGCCACCGAGATTCCCTCTCTCGGTGGCCGTTGAAGTTTTCTGCGCTAGGGTGCCCCAATTCGGGGAAGCATTTAGGGAAATTTTAGGTTAACAGCCGTTCCATATAACTTTTGTTATGCCTGTTCAGCGGCTTGGGTGCTATATCCAGCGGTATTGTTGCTGAATCAACCTTAAAATCTAAGTAGAAAATACTCTCAACGCGCTATAGGGTAATCCCCGTCCCAGCGAGCGCCGTAGCCTAGCACCATCCACACCCGGCGCGCGTAATTAATTTCTTCAACCACATCTACAGGGAGTCAATCCATGGGCGCACGCCGAACTTCTCGCCTCATTGCCAGCGCAGTGGCCGTAGCCACCTTCTCTTCCATTACCGTTGTTCCTACCGCCGTCGCAGCCGACGACCCCACCTTCGTCGAAGAAAAGACCACCGACGATACCGTAAGCCTCAACGGCATCGAATTCGATGAGGACGGCAACCTGCTGGAGGAAAACAACGCCGGCGATAAGGCGATGGAAGAACTCGACGCAGAAGAAGACGCCGCCGAGTCCATCACCCCGTACGCCGTAGACGGCGCGGAGGAGACCGCCGAGGCTCCGGCTTCTGAGGAGTCTGCAAAGCCAACCACCCTCGAGGAACTCGCACAGACTGAGGCCTCCAACGGCGACGTCAACGTCAAGGTGGTCAAGGATGAGCAGAAGGACAAGCTCGTCTGTGAGGTCACTGATGCCCCTGACAAGGAAGGCAACATGCTCGACCTCAAACTTGCCTTGGCTAAGGCCTTCTACGATGGCGGCGAAAAGATCCTCAAGACTGTCTGGGAAATCATCCCGGTCGTCGGTGACCTGGTTCCGTCTGACTTCATTGACAAGATTTCCGGCAAGACCTGGGACGGCATTGCCAAGCTGGTCAAGGAAGGCGAAAAGGACAAGACGGTTACCTGGGACCTCTCCCGCGCCCAGGGCATGGCCATCGGCCGCATCGACAACGCCGATGCCGACGTTGATATGAACAACCCGGATGCCGCTAAGAAGACCGTCTCCGGCTTGCTTAAGTTCGCCGACGGCGTCTTTGGCAAGGGCACCACGGTAGTCCTGAAGCTCTTCAATGCAGCCGTTACCATCGCAGGCCTGGTACCTGGCGCGGGCGTAGCTGGCGACCTGAAGCTGAGCAAGGACCAGCAGAAGAGCATCGAAGACTCCCTGAACAACATCTCCACCGCAGCTTCCAATCTCGCGGCCGTGAACGCCCCGGCTGGCCAGCTGTGCTCCGATATGCTCAACGGTAAGAAGACCAAGGACCAGCCGTCTGAGGAGCCTTCCTCCGAGGAGACCACTTCCGAGGAAGCTACTTCTGAAGAGACCACTTCCGAGGCTCCGGCTTCTGAGGATGCTACCTCTGAAGAGACCACCCCATCCGAGTCCGCAGAAGAGACCTCCACCGAGGAGACCTCTGCAGAAGAAACGGCTACCGAAGAGCCGACCTCTGAGGAATCCACCGAGCCTTCCGCTACCGAAGCTGCGGTTGTTCCAGGCAAAGACGGCCAGGACGGTAAGGACGGCCGCGACGGCGTAGATGGTAAGGATGGCCAGGATGGCCACGACGGTCGTGACGGCCGTGATGGTATGGATGGCGAGCACGGCCGCGACGGCGAAGACGGCCAGGATGGTCGCGATGGCCGCGACGGGCGTGATGGGCGAGACGGACGTGACGGCCGCGATGGCATCAACGGTAAGGACGGCAAGGACGCAGACATGTCTTCCGTCGCAGGGTTCTCCTTCCTGGCTGCACTCGTAGGCGGCGGCACGGTGCTGGGCATCCTGTCCACCATTGACTACCTCTACACCCACGGCATGCTGCCGAAGAACAGCGTCCCATGGCGCATCAACCAGTAAAATCTTCCTGTTGAGGCATAAGCTGGAAACAGACACGCCTCCGCGAGCATAAGCTCGCGGAGGCTCATCCTTAT
>OKNB01000218.1_pt1 | contig 8312 bp, 7 predicted proteins | sample 1611721 | NCBI WGS metagenome assembly OKNB01 (sample SAMN04436763, study PRJEB24849) | human gut metagenome | biome: human gut; feature: NICU; material: stool | host: Homo sapiens | place: USA: Saint Louis, MO | collected 2011-03-18 | reverse complement strand
CCCGGCCGAAGCCCTCGATTTCGCCCGCACCGCCCCGGTCCGCCCAGCTCCGCTCATCCGCAACGATTCTGGCCTCGCAGTCGCTGGCTCTGCCACCATCTCGGACGCCACAAACGGCGCTTTCACCGGCGAAATCATCATCGATGACCACACCCTAGCCGCCACCTCCCCCAAGACCTTCGGCGCACGCCTAGTCCCAATGACCGACGCCCCCGGCATCCTCGCCGCCCGCGCTACCTCCCCCGTCGAGTCGCAGGGCCGCCTCCGCTCGCTCCTGCGCAAGCCCGGCCAGCTCGACCCCGAATCCGTGCGCACCGGCCGCGCCGTCCAGGCCGGCGGCCCACAGCTGCGCGTCATCGTCGATTCGGTCACTCACCAGCGGCCGGTGACCCGCGCCGTCACTCATTGCGCACGACGTCTTTATCTACGCGCGAGGACGCTAGTCCTCGCGCCCCCACACCTCCGGCGGGTAGGCCGGGTGCTGCGACGTCGGCACCAAGTGCGCCACGGCCGACTCACGCGACAACCCGCACACCATGAGCATGTCGACCACAATGGAACGCGTCTGGCCCAAAATCATATAGGCCGATAACGTGCCGTCCTTGTCGATGATGTCCAGCCCGGCGCGCCCGCCCACGATGCGCAGGCGCTGCACGAGGTCCGGAATCTCAATCGCTTCGTCGTGCCCGTGCTGTTTGCCCTGACTATAGAGCTCGCTGATGGCAAGCATGATTTCCGAAAGCTCATCGAGCAATTCCACCTGCTCATCCGAAACCTTGTCGCGGTCCTCCGTCAGGCCCAGCGCCTGGCGGGAGAGCACGCGCACGCCGCGCACCGCGTTATCCACCGGCATGAGGATGCGCTCCAGCGATCGAATGCTGCGCCGCGATGCCCACAACAGGGGCGAGACCTCCGAGGCCTCCCTACCCGATTGCGCCGCGCTCAGCAGGGTATTGACGCTATTTTGCGTACCACGCACCGCCTCGCGTGCGTCGCGGATGACGGCGGGGTCTTGCTGGCGGATGCCATAGGTGACGTCGGCAAGAATGCTCGAGGCAATCTTTAACACCTTCGATACCTCGCGCCGCGCCTCCACCAACGGGGAATTGGGAATCAGCGCGATGGTTATCAGGCCAATGCCCGAGCCAATCATCGCGTCGATCGCGCGGTGCAGGCCACCCGGGCCCTCCGTGGGTGGGAAAATCGTCGCGATCAAAATTGCACCAAAGACAATCTGGTTGGTCACCAGCGGCGACTTGGTCAAGAACGAACCCACCACCAGGCCCGCGCCCACAATGAAGAAAATCTGAAACGGCCCCTGCCCCACAATCTGGAAGAGCAGGTCGCCCACGGCCACGCCGATGATGCCGCCAATCGACATCTCCAGCGCCTTTTTCATCCTGTCCCCACCGGACATCCCCAGAATGATGACCGCAGAAATCGGCGCAAAGAACGGCTGCGGGTGCCCCACCACATCGCCGGCCACCCAGTACGCGAGCGCCGCACCAATGGTCGCCTGGACGATGTAGACAAACCGCGCGCGGATGCGGTTTACCCGCGAGAGCACCGAGCGGTCAATCACCCGCAGCTTTTCCCGCGTTGAGACTCTTTCCTTCGCTTCCGACATGCCCTCCAGCATAGAAGACCGCCCCTACCATCGCCGCCGTCCCCGCGCATCTCGGCCGTCGGCTGGCCTGTGGATAGCTCTTGCCGACGCCCCCTTTCCCCCACCTATCCACAATTTCGCCCTTCCCGGCCGCGCACCACTTGTTCAGTCCTCGCGTGCCCTTTAGCTTCGGCCGTGTGAACACCGAATTTCTCTTGCTATGCCGCCGCGGCGTCGACCTCGTCGCCGAGTTTCAGGGCTGCTCCGAAGACTCACTCCTCAAGGCCGGAGCCAGCCCCCTTTTGGCTACCCAGCTCGCCCGCCTGCAGCACGTCTACTTCGGCCGCACGTCCAATAGCCGCAAGCAGCGCCTCGCGCGCGACGCCGCCCGCAGCCGCGCCCATGACCTCGCCACGCTCGATAGCATCGAGTCCTATACCCGCCGCGTGCGCGATAGTAACCGCGCCTGGGACCTGCGCTTAGAGCTCTGCCGCACCGAGGCGCGCCTGATTCCCTCCGTGGCCAAGAAGCTCCTCAAGCAGCTCAATCCGCCCCGCCGCCCTGAGCCCGGCGTGCGCTATACCCGCCGCCCCGACGGACCCCACACCATCTCTATTACGGCTGATCCCACCGATATCGCCGATATCAAGGGCGTGCTCTCCTCCGTCAATAAAGACGATCCCCTCGCCGCCGCCAAGAAGGTCCTCCTCGAGGGCAACCCCGGCGCGCTGCCGGCCGTGCACACCAACGTCATCCTCACCCTAGACCAGCTCGACCGCATTGTCACCGCACCCTCCAATGCCTCCGATATCACCCTCCAGCTCACCAACGGCGCCCGCATGACCGGCGCGCAGCTCGTCGCCCGCGCCTTAGCCCAACGCGGCTACGTCAGCCTTGTTCACCCCGAACACGGCCCGGTGAACCTGTACCGCACCGAGCGCATGGCCACGTGGAAACAGCGCATGCTCGCCTCGGCCGAGCATCCCGTGTGCGCGTGGCCGGGCTGCAATACGCCTGCCGACGACGCCCAAGTCCATCACCTCACCGCGTGGTCCGCCGGCGGGCCCACCAACCAGGAAAATCTGGTCACCTTGTGCGCGCACCACAACGCCGTCAACCAAGATGACCCCTCGCGGTCCACAGAACGCGGCCGTATGGTGCGCGTAAATGGCCGCATCGCTTGGGTACCGCCGTGGAGCAATACCCCACGCTTCGTCCCCAGCCCCGCTAGGCCGCCAAGCCCCAACCACAACCTTTAACTGCGCCGGCCGATCACCGAGCCCCGTCTAAAATCGCCCCGGCCGAGAGAGCGAAAAAGCCGCCTCCCACGCGGGGGAAGCGGCTCATTCGGCATGCCTATGTACGAGGCTGCCTCAACTTAGGGCATCGCGGCCAAGTTACTTGGAGAGGGACTTGCCCACAGAGTGCAGGTCCTGGCAGGACTCGATGACGCGCTCGGACATGCCCTGCTCTGCCTTCTTCAGGTAGGAGCGTGGATCGTAGACCTTCTTGTTGCCAACCTCGCCGTCAATCTTGAATACCCCGTCGTAGTTTTCCATCATGTGGCGAGCGATCGGGTTGGTGAAGGCGTACTGGGTATCGGTGTCCACGTTCATCTTGATGACGCCGTAGCGAAGTGCCTCTTCGATCTTTTCCTTCTCGGAGCCGGAGCCTCCGTGGAAGACGAAGTCGAATGCGTACTCGTCCTCACCCAGGCCGAGCTTCTTCTGTGCCACCTTCTGGCCCTCGAGCAGGACCTCTGGGCGCAGCTTCACGTTGCCTGGCTTGTAGACGCCGTGAACGTTGCCGAAAGTAGCGGCCAGCATGTAGCGGCCTTTCTCGCCGGTGCCTAGGGCATCGATGGTCTTCTCAAAGTCCTCCGGGGAGGTGTAGAGATTAGCGCCTGCCTTTGCCTGAACGCCGTCTTCTTCGCCGCCGACGACGCCGATTTCGGCCTCGAGGATGACGTGCGCGTTCTTAGCCTTTTCCAGCAGCTCCTGGGCGATGACCAGGTTCTCGTCGATGGGGATAGCGGAGCCGTCCCACATGTGGGATTGGAACAGCGGGTTCTCACCGCGGTCCACGCGCTCCTGGGAGATAGCCAGCAGCGGACGGACGTACTCATCGAGCACTTCCTTCTGGCAGTGGTCGGTGTGCAGCGCGATATTGACGCCGTAGTGCTTGGCGGCCTCGTGAGCGAATGCGGCCAATGCCTGAGCACCCTTGACCTTGTCCTTCAGTGCCAGACCGGAACCGAAAGCGGCACCACCGGTGGAGAACTGGATGATACCGTCGGACTCGGCCTCAGCAAAGCCCTTCAGAGCTGCGTTAATGGTCTCAGAAGAGGTGCAGTTGATAGCTGGGAACGCGAAGCCATTCTTCTTCGCGGTATCCAGCATCTCGTTATAGACCTCAGGGGTTGCAATTGGCATGAGTTTCCATCCTTAAAAAGTGGGTTTGTGGTCAAACACGTTCCAGCACCCAAGTATGCCCGTTTCCCGGAAATTCTGCCGCAAAAACCGTGTGACATTTTCAACCCGGTCACTTCCGGGACCAATCCACTCCGACAAGCGTGGGCTATTTAGCCAAATATCGCGCCACGCGGGCGCAGGCCTCCATCAGCATCCAGCCGGAAAGCTGCACCGACAAATCGCGCTCGTCTACGCGAATGATGCCTACCTTCTCGCTCATGGTGCGCCGGCCGAAGCCGTAGTTATGCGGCAGGCGCGCATCGGACAACCAGTCAGAGCCGAAGATCGGCAGACCATCAACCTCTAAGCGGTGCTCCCACACCGACTCGGCCGAGGCCATCACCATGCGCGCGGCTAGCTTCTTCGTCGCGCGGGTGGCGGGGGAATCGCCGGGCAGGCGCACAGCGACGTCGGCAAGATAGCGCATCAAAATTCCCTTAAACAGGCCACCGTCGCCATCGCCGGTCTCCCAGTCCACCACGCCCGAAGGCGTAGCCATTCCCGAAGCCACGGTCTGCACCAAGCCCCGGATGCGGATGATGTAATCCATCATCTCGGAAGCCATCTCCGCCTCCTGCACGCTGTCGATCTGTTCCAAATCGCCCACGCCGGCCTTTTCCCGCAGCGCCAGCACGATTTCCAGGCACGCGCCGAGCACTACGCCCTGGCAGTAGGGGTGGATGTTTTTTACCACCTCAGGGCCGTCCATGCGCATGCGAACGCCGTCCATGATGTAGCCGTCGTCGTCCAGCAGGTGGTCATAGATCCAGTCAACGATGTGGCGTGCTTCCTCAATGCGCCCCATACGCGCGAGCATGATGGCACCCGGGCCGTTGGAGGGCACGTTCATGAAATTCTCGCCCAGGCGCCACGGCAGCACGCCAAGCGATTCATCGAGGCCTTCGTGGATATTGCGCTGCAGAGCCGCGAGCCGCTTGGGCGTCTTTGCCTTCTTCAGGCCCTCCACGCGGCCGAAAGCCAGGGCGAGCCAGGCTTTGTCATCGTAGTACTTATTCTTGGTCAGCTGCGCGAGATTGCGGATGCGAATGCCGCGCAAGGTGTCATAGATGCGGTGGCGGCGCACCTTGGTGTTATTGCGCAGCGCCGCATCGACGAGGCAGTCCAGGTAGTGGGCCTGCCACCAGTAGTGCCAGTGGACAAAGAGCTTTTCCTTCGTGGTGGGCGGCCAGCTGACCACGGCAAGATTGGTGCGCGGCAGGCCCCATACGGAGTGCGCGTGGCGCTCATTGATGGCGGCCTCTGCGAGTTCGGCGCGGTGGGCCCACTTTTCTTCCACGGTTCCTCAATCACTCCAGTCGCACGGGTAGATATAGCTAGTGTAACGATCTTCCTACCAGGAATTGTCCAGATCGGCGTGCTGGCGGATCCAGGCGTGCATGGCAATGCCGGCCGCGACACCCGCGTTGATGGAGCGGGTGGAGCCAAATTGGGCGATGGAGCAGGTCATCACCGCGGCGTCCTGGGCCGCTTGCGTCACACCGGGGCCCTCTTGACCGAAAAGCAGCAGGCTGCGCTCCGGCAGCTCGGCCGTTTCCAGGGGCACGCAACCGGGGGTGTTATCAATGGCTACCACGGTAAGGCCTTCCTCGGCCGCCCACGCAATAAGCTTTTCGACGCTCTCGTGGTGCATCAAGTGCTGGTACCTATCTGTGACCATTGCCCCGCGGCGATTCCACCGCCGGCGGCCGACGATGTGCACGGTATCGACGGCGAAGGCGTTGGCGGTGCGCACGACGGTGCCGATATTGGCGTCATTTTCAAAGTTCTCGATGGCGATGTGCAGGCTATGCCGGCGCTTATCGATGTCCTCTTTGATCGCCTCCCTGCTCCAGTAGCGGTAGGCATCGACGACGTTGCGACGGTCTCCTTCAGCGAGCAGCTCTGGGTCGTATTTCTCGGCCTCAGGCCCTCGCGGCAGCGGACCTTCCCAGGGGCCAACGCCATGGCGGCCCTCGTTCCACTCGGTCGGCCCCTTGGCCTGGTCGGCCGCGCTGTCTGCGTTAGGCGAGGTCAAGGTCGCCCAGGCCCAGCAGGGAGCGGTACTCGAGGCCTTCTGCGGCGATGACGTCGCCGGCACCGGTCTCGCGGTCCACAACGGTCGCCACGCCAACGACCTCGGCACCGGCCTCGCGCAGCGCAGCCACGGCGGTAAGCGGGGAGTTACCGGTAGTGGTGGTGTCTTCTACGACAAGAACCTTCTTGCCTTCCACGTCTGCGCCCTCGATGCGGCGCTGCATGCCGTGCTTCTTGGCTTCTTTGCGTACGACGAAGGCGTCGATATCGCGGCCGGCGGCATGCATGATGGAGGTAGCAACCGGGTCGGCGCCGAGGGTTAGGCCACCGACGGCCGCGAAATCCCAATCTGCGGTCAGCTCGCGCAACAGGGCGCCGATGAGACGGGAGGCTTCGTGATGCAAGGTAGCGCGGCGGAGATCCACGTAGTAGTCAGCTTCCTTGCCCGAGGACAGCGTCACCTTGCCGTGGACGACGGCCAGTTCCTTGACCAGTTCAGCGAGGCGGGCCTTCTTCTCGGCGGCCAGGTTTTGGGCGTGCGCGTGCTGGGCGTTGGTGGTGTGAGAATCCACAGTCATCTGCTCCTTGTCGTGGTTCGTGCGCGGCGGCTCGTGCGCGGTGGCAGGCCGCCAGTATTGGTCTCTAGGCTACTCTTCCCGGCGCGGGTCCGATTCCTCGGCCGCGCGACTATCGGCCCCGCGGGTATCAGCCGCGCTGGGGGCGGGCCCACTAGTGGAATCGTCGGAGGGGTCGTCGAAGATGGAGGCGGCGCGGAACTGCTGGCGGGGCAGGCGGGCGGTGTGGGAATCGGGCGTGGGGCGCTCGCGGCCATCGGCAATGGCGTCTACTTCGTCGCCGCCGAGGGCGCTGTGCTCGACCGGGCCGCGGGTTTCAGAGTAGGCCCGAGACGGCATCTGCAGCGGTTCTTCCGGCCGTTGGATGACGGGTCGCTCGAATTCGGGCGCGCCGGCCGCCGGCGCGCCGCCGACGGGGGCCAATTCCTCGAGGCGCACCACAGGGGGGGCCGAGGAACGCGGGGGGAGGACGCGGGCGGCGTCGGCAAGCAGGGCGAGAGGTGGAAGCATCGCGTCCCATTCCGCGGAGCGCGCCTGCTTCGTGGTCTGCGCCAGGACCCACTCCGTTTCCAGCCATAGTGCGGTAACGGCTTCGGGCATTCGCTGCAGGGCGACGTGGACGCGCTCATCCACCATGCGCTCGGTCACGGCACTATCCGAGGAATACACATCGAACCCTTCGATGGTCATGGCCAAAAGCAGGTCCTCGGAAGCCTTCGCGTCGTCGCGGTCGAAGCGGCGAAAGTCCACCACCATGTCGGAGGCCGCACCGGTGCGCATAGCCATGACGTTGACGCCATCGATGTCCATCAACAGCATCTCGTGGCCGTACACGGTGCCGGCGACAATGTCTTTGGGAGCCGCGCCCGTGGAGGCCACTCCCCTGGTCCATTCGTCTACGAGGTAAGGGTCGGCCTTCATGAATTCAAATCCCTTGGCTTCCGCCCAATTGCGGCGCTCGCGGCGCATGGTTACTGGCAGGATCGGCCGGTGGCGGGCGTGTGTCTTGGAAGGCGCGAGGTGGTCGCTTGTGGTCTCGTGGCTCGGCTGGGGATCGGGCTCGGGGGCTGGTTCGCTATCGGGTTCCGGTTCGGGTTCGTCGGTTGACTCGGGCTCTCGCTGGGGCGCGGGCTCGAGTGCGGATTCCGGCTTGGGTTCTGGTGTGGGCGCGGAAACTGAAGCTGGGGTGGCCGGGTCAGCGGCAGGGGCGCGCTCGGGGGCGACGCTCGAGGCCGAATCGGCAGGCTCGGCTGGGGCAGCGTTTTCGGGTGCGGCGTCGGAGGATGCATAGTCCGTCGGAGTGGCGTCTGCGGGGGCGGGATCCGCGGAGCTGGGATCCGCGTCGGCGGAGGGTGTAGGGGTGGAGGTGCGCTGTTTGCCGTCGTAAAGCAGCAGGGCACCGCCAGCAATGCCGAGAAGAACCGCGAGAGCAAGGATTAGAAAAGCCATCATCCCACGATAGTAGTAGGAAGGAGCAAGCCCTCAGCGCTCGGCGCGCGGACGCGGGAGGCTGAGGGCGAAGGCGAGGGGCGGGCTGGGGAGATTAGCCGTTGACGGTGAAGCGGTCGCCGCGCTCGACAGGGTTGTGGGGGTTGGCGGACCACTGGGACCAGCCGCCGACATAGT
>OKNB01000217.1_pt1 | contig 8409 bp, 8 predicted proteins | sample 1611721 | NCBI WGS metagenome assembly OKNB01 (sample SAMN04436763, study PRJEB24849) | human gut metagenome | biome: human gut; feature: NICU; material: stool | host: Homo sapiens | place: USA: Saint Louis, MO | collected 2011-03-18 | reverse complement strand
ACCTGGGCACCCAGCTTTAAGAGGGCGTAGAACGCCGCGATGTACTGCGGCGAGTTTGGTGCCACGATGGCGACTCGGTCACCGGGGCGCACACCGAAGGCCTTCAAGCCAGCGGCCGCAGCGCGAACCTGACGGTCCAGCTCCGCATACGTTTGGGTGCGTCCGAAAAAGTAGGTGGCCGGCTTATCGGCGTTGACCTCAAGGTTGTTGTCGTAAATATCCAGCAACGTGGTGTCGCCGTACTCGAGGTGGTGCGGTGTCCATTCCGGGTAATACTGGAGCCAAGCCTGTGATTCGTATGCGGACAAAACTTTACCTTTCGGTGGCGTAGGTTTCTGGCAGGGGCCAGTATAGCGCCGGTAGAATTGAGCGCCATGCGCATCGCCATGATCTCTATGCATACCTCGCCGATTGAACAGCCCGGCTCGGGGGACGCCGGCGGCATGAATGTCTACGTCCTCAATAGTGCGCGCCAACTGGCTCGCCGGGGAATCGAGGTGGACGTCTATACCCGCGCCACTCGGCCTAGCCAGGGCGAAATCATTGAGGTTGAGCCCCATCTGCGCGTCATTAATATCGTCGCCGGGCCGTACGAGGGTCTGGATAAAGAGGATCTGCCTACCCAGCTGGCCGCTTTCGCGGGGGGCATGGTGCAATTTGCCAAGTCGCAGGGCAAAAAATATGACCTCATCCACTCCCATTACTGGCTCTCCGGCCAGGTGGGCTGGCTGCTACGGGATCTCTGGGGCATTCCGCTCATCCACACGGCCCATACCCTCGCTGCGGTGAAAAACGCCTCCCGGACCGCGGATGACACCTTGGAGTCCGAGGCCCGCCGCATCTGCGAGCAGCAACTGGTGGATAACGCGGACCTGCTCGTGGTCAATACCGAGCAAGAAGCCCGCGACTTGGCCGAACACTATGATGCCGAGTGCGACATCATTCGCGTAGTCTCACCCGGCGCCGACGTAGAGCTTTTTACCCCTGGCACGGACCGCAATACCGAGCGCTCCCGCCGCGAGTTGGGCATTCCACTGCACACCAAGGTGGTGGCCTTTGTCGGGCGCCTGCAAAAGTTTAAGGGACCAGAGGTCCTCATTCGCGCCACGGCCGAGCTCTTCCGCCGCGAACCAGCGCGCAACCTGCGCGTGGTCATCTGTGGTGGCCCGTCGGGGGCCAATACGGCGCCGGAGGCCTATAGGGAGTTGGCGCGTGAGTTGGGCGTCGATAAGCGCGTGCGCTTTTTGGGTGCCCGCCCGCCAGAGGAGCTGGTGGGGGTCTACCGCGCGGCCGATATCGTAGCGGTGACTAGCTATAACGAGTCCTTCGGCCTAGTGTCGCTGGAGGCCCAGGCTTCTGGCACGCCGGTGGTAGCCGCGGCCGTCGGCGGGCTGCCCATCGCCGTGGCCGACGAGGAGACCGGCTTGCTGGTGCACTCGCATGACCCGTCCGACTGGGCCGATGCGCTAGCCCGCCTGCTTGACGACGACCCCATGCGCATCGCCATGGGCGAAGCCGCCGTCGCCCACGCCGCGCGCTTTAGCTGGGCCAGCTCCGCCGCCGCGCTCGCAGAAATCTATGACGAGGCCAGCCGCATCGAGGTCCCGGATTGCCATCAACGGCGGGCGATTGGGGATTAAACCCTGACGCCGGTAGTAATTTCGTGGCATGCTGTAGGCATGACTAACGGAAAACTGATTCTTCTTCGCCATGGCCAATCCAAGTGGAACGAGTCCAACCAGTTCACTGGCTGGGTCGATGTAGATCTGACCGAAAAAGGCGAGGCGGAAGCCAAGCGCGGCGGTGAGCTGCTCGCGCAGGAAGGCGTTCTGCCCGATGTCCTCTATACCTCTCTTCTACGCCGTGCTATCCGCACCGCAAATATCGCACTCAATGCCGCCGACCGCCACTGGATCCCAGTGGTGCGCGATTGGCGCCTCAACGAGCGCCACTACGGCGCCCTGCAGGGCCTGAACAAGGCCGAGACCAAGGAAGAATACGGTGAGGAAAAGTTCATGGCATGGCGCCGCTCCTATGACACGCGCCCGCCGGAGCTGGCCGATGACTCCAAGTACTCCCAGACCAATGACCCGCGCTACGCGCACCTGGATAAGGTCCCGCAGACCGAGTGCCTGAAGGACGTCGTCGCCCGCTTTGTGCCGTACTTTGAAGAAGAAATCCTTCCGCGCGCCAAGAAGGGCGAGACTGTGCTCATCGCCGCGCACGGCAACTCCCTGCGCGCACTGGTTAAGCACCTGGACAATATCTCTGATGATGATATTGCCGGCCTGAACATTCCAACCGGCATCCCGCTGGTCTATGAGATCACCGAGGATGGCTCCGTAGTAAACCCAGGTGGCACTTACCTGGATCCGGAAGCCGCCGCTGCCGGTGCCGCCGCCGTTGCTGCGCAGGGCGGTAAGTAAGAAACTGCGCCACAGTCCCCGGGGAGTATTCCCTGGGGACTTTGTGATGGATAGGCTAGACACGTGGAATTGATTCTTTCCTTTGCCGCCGGCGTGGTGGCCTGCGGGCTGGCGCTGCCAGCGATTTCTTGGCTGCGCGGGCGCATTGCGCGCTACCGCCAAGCCACCGATGCCGAGGCCAACCAAGTCACGACGGTCAGCCAGGTGCTGCACTTGGCCGTGCAAGGCTCGCCGACGGCCCTGGCGGTGCTAGACCGCAACCAAGAAATCGTCATGTCCAATCCCGCCGCCCACGAGATGTCCCTGGTGCATGATCGCGCCGTGAACCCGGAGGTGTGGCAGACCGCGCAGGAGGTCTTTGAAGACAAGGAGACCCGCACCGTCGACCTGGCCATTCCCAAGCGCCGCACGGGCCACCGCGTCACCCAGTTCAAGGCGGTCATTAAGCCGCTGACGCTTAACGACGGCCGCTTTGTCATCATTTACGGCACCGATGAGAGCGAAAACGTCCGCATGGAATCCGCCCGCCGCGACTTTGTGGCAAACGTCTCCCACGAGCTCAAGACCCCTGTCGGCGGCATTGCCCTGCTGGCCGAGGCCCTGCTCCAAGACCCCGGTGACCAGGAAACCGTGGAGTACTTTGGCAACAAGGTTTACAAGGAAGCCAACCGCATGGCCGATATGGTCAGCGAGCTTATTTCCTTGTCCAAGCTGCAAGGCGCCGAGGCGCTGCCAGAGATGGAACCGTTGGCCGTCGATGACCTCATCGAGGAAGCACTCTCGCGCAACCAACTGGCTGCGGAGGCCCGCTCCATCGAGCTCAACCGCGGCGCCTCCGTTGGCGTGCAGGTCAAAGGAGATAGGTCCCTGTTGGTTACCGCCCTGTCTAACCTCGTCTCCAACGCAATTAACTATTCGCCGGAGAAAATGCCGGTGTCCGTCTCCCAAAAAGTGGTGGATGGCGGGGTCGTGCTCATCCGCGTCACGGACCGCGGCATCGGCATCGCACCGGATGATCAAAAGCGCGTCTTCGAGCGCTTCTTCCGCGTAGACCAAGCCCGGTCGCGGCAGACCGGAGGCACTGGCCTAGGATTAGCAATTGTTAAACACGTGGTGGCCAACCATGGCGGCAACATCAAACTGTGGTCCCGGCCCGGTACGGGTTCCACATTCACCATTGAGTTGCCTATCTACAGGGAAGAAAAGCCAGCGCCGGATGCTGGCATGAAGGATAATGAGAAAAAGGATGCCGTCACTGCGGCGGCGCCTGGGCTCCCGCGTGCAGTGGCACGCGTTGCAGCACGTCGAAAGGATAAAGCACAATGACCACCATCCTCATCGTTGAAGATGAAGAGTCGCTGGCAGATCCGCTGGCATTCCTCCTCCGCAAGGAGGGCTTCGAGCCGATCATCGCGCACGATGGCCCCACCGCGTTGGAAAAGTTTGCCGCTAACGACATCGATATCGTCCTTCTAGACCTCATGCTGCCCGGCATGTCCGGCACCGAGGTATGCAAGCAGCTGCGCACCACCTCGTCCGTGCCGGTCATCATGGTGACCGCGCGCGATTCCGAGATCGACAAGGTCGTCGGCCTCGAGCTGGGCGCCGATGATTACGTGACCAAGCCTTATTCCTCCCGCGAGCTCATCGCCCGCATCCGCGCGGTGCTGCGCCGCGGCCACGATTCCGGCGCCGGTACCGATACCGAGGCGGAGGAAGAAGTAACCGAGCAGCTCCTCGAGGGCGGCCGCGTCAAGATGGACGTGGAGCGCCACACCGTTACCGTGGCGGGCGAGCCGGTTTCCATGCCCCTCAAGGAATTCGACCTCCTGGAGTACCTGCTGCGCAACGCCGGCCGCGTACTTACCCGCGGCCAGCTCATTGACCGCATCTGGGGCGCCGATTATGTTGGCGACACCAAGACGCTCGATGTCCACGTCAAGCGCCTGCGCTCCAAGATTGAGGAACAGCCCTCCCGTCCGAAACACTTGGTTACGGTGCGCGGTCTGGGCTATAAGTTCGAGCTCTAGCTCTCCGCCCGTTGGTTTTCTGCCTGTAGGCTCCCGGCCTTTACGCTGGCCGGATGCTGCGTGAGCTGGACGCCGTGCTCGGCCGCCGCGGCGCGGGCCTTGCAGTGCGCGGCCAGAATCTCATAAGACTCTCGGCCCATGAGCGCTACCAGCTCGTCCTCGTGCGACTGCCACATCGGCAGCGGGTTGGCATGGCAGGCAGCATCGGCCGAACAATACCAATCAAAGTCCTCGCCGCCATTGCCCCAACCGCGGCGGTCATACTCGCCGATCTGCGTGCGCAAAATCTCCTGCCCATCCGGGCGCTCTTCATAGTCTTCGTACCGGCGCAGCGGCAGCTGCCAGCACACCTCGGGTTTTACCACCGTGAGCTCCTCGCCGGTATCGACAGCCCACTGGTGCAGCGCGCAGCCCGTACCCGTAGCCCAGCCGGTGCGGTTGGCAAAAATGCACGCGCCATCCACAATGGGTGTCTTCAGCGCCGGTTCCGGTTCGCCGTCCTCGCCGTCGAGTTCGTCCCACTCCAGCCACGGCTCCAACTCGTCCGTAGCGTCCTGCGCGAGGAACTCATCTACCCCCGCTGGGCGCAGCTGCCAATACTTGGCGGGCATGCGCGAGACGGCGTCATAAAGCTGGTCGCGGTCTTCCTCATCGGCCATATAGGCGCCATGCACGCAGCAGCCCACCTCGGGCTGGCTCTTATCGATGCCCCGGCATGCCGACGTCCCAAATTGGCAGCTGTAGTGCGATTCCACCCATGTCAGGTCGATGGAAAAGACGTGGTGTGGGTCGTTCGGGTTGGTAAATTCGAACCACTCGCGCGGGAAATCAGGGGCCTCTTCACGGCCCGCTCTTATCGCCGCCGCCGCGGGCGAGCTCGCGGGAAAACCTAGGTATACCGTGTCAGATTTTGGGCGATTCACACCTAACCACGGTAGACCTACTACGCTATTAGTGTGCGATTAGGTGTATTAGACGTCGGAAGCAATACCGTCCACCTCGTTGCGGTCGATGCCGCGACGGGCGGGCGGCCCACTCCGATGAGCGATTGGAAGACCCCGCTCCGGCTGGTAGAACAGCTGGACAAGAAGGGCAACATCCATGAAAAGGGTGTAAAGAAGCTGGTCAGCGCCGTAGCGGAGGCGAGCGAGCTGGGCGATAAGCTGGGCTGCGCTGAATTTATCGCCTTTGCTACCTCGGCAGTGCGCTCCGCGCATAATTCGGAGGCCGTGCTCGATGAGGTAGAAAAGCAGACCGGCGTACGCCTGCAGATTCTCTCTGGCGTGGAAGAAGCGCAGCTGACCTTCCTCGCTGCCCGTCGCTGGTACGGCTGGTCCGCCGGCCGCATTACCAACTTGGACATCGGCGGCGGCTCGCTAGAGCTATCCACCGGTACTGATGAGCACCCCGACCTTGCCTTCTCCCTCGACCTGGGCGCTGGGCGGTTGACCCATAACTGGTTCGACACCGACCCGCCAGAGAAGAAGAAGGTAAGTGCACTGCGCGATTTCATTGATGCGGAGCTTGAAGACGCCGCCCAGCAGATGAAGGCCATGGGCCCCGCTGGCCTTGCCGTGGGTACCTCCAAAACCTTCCGTACGCTGGCCCGCCTGACCGGTGCCGCACCCTCGTCTGCCGGCCCATACGTCAAGCGCACGTTGACTGCACCGGGTCTGCGCCAGTTGATTTCCTTCATCTCTCGCATGACTGCGGCAGACAGAGCGGACCTAGAAGGTGTAAGTTCTAACCGATCGCACCAAATCGTTGCCGGCGCTCTAGTGGCCGAGGCATCCATGCGAGCCTTGGACATTGAGAAGCTGGAAATCTGCCCGTGGGCGCTGCGTGAGGGCGTCATTTTGCGCCGGACCGACAAGGGATTGGAATAGGAAGAGATCATGGCTGACAAGAAGAAGTTGACCGTGGCAGAGCTGCTGGCTCGCGATAAAAAGGCCCGCGGCGAAAAGGGCGGCAAGGACGACAAGCGTTCGCGCCGCCACCGCCGCAGCCTCGATGAAGGCGGCATTTCCGTTGCCGAGCTAACCGGCAACCTCAAGAAGGTAGAGGCTTCGCCTGCCGAGGCCAAGCACACCTCCGTCTCCATCGACGAGGACGCTCCCGTCATCCGCGCCCCCAAGGCCGCCGAAGCGACCGATGCCGACTCCGCAAAGAAGTCCACCGACAAGCCAGCTTCTCAGTCCGCAGCCAAGGCTGCCGCCAAGCCAGCGCAGACCGCAAAGCCGGCTGCTGCCGCCGCGGCACAGGAGGCGGCGAAGAAGAATCAGCCTTCTGCGGATGACACTGCGGTAATCCAGCGCGTGGGTAAGGAAAAGGCGGACGACGCCAAGCCTGCCGCGGCGAAGGCAACTGCAGCCAAGCCCGCAGCGGAGAAGCCGGCCGCAGACAAGACCAGCGCGGACAAAGCTAGCGCCGCGAAGCCCGTTGCTGAAAAGCCGAAGGCCGACAAGGACGCGAAGGCAGCCGGAGCGGGAGCTGCGACAGCTGGTGCTGGAGCGGCCGCTGCAGCGTCGGTGCCGGCGTCGAAGAAGGCGGGCGTCGCTAAGGATGCCGAGGAAACCGGCAACCTGCCCAAGGTCGAGGACGACGAAGAATGGATCGAGGGCGAGCACGAGAAGCTCAACCCAGTTTCCATCCTGCTGATGATTGTCGCGGGCATCCTGCTGGCGATTGTCATCTTCAAGGGCTTTGAGATTCTGTGGGATAGCTTCCCGCGCCTGGTCGTCGCCATCCTCGCGCTGTGCGTCACCGCGATTATGGTGGGCGTGACGCACGCCCTGCGCACCGCGCGCGATGGATTCTCCATGTTCCTGGCCGGCTTTACCGGCCTTATCCTGACCTTCGGCCCGCTGCTGTTGGTCATGCTCTAAGCCCCCGCTTGTCGACGCCCCGGTTACCCCACGTGGTAGCCGGGGTTCCGCATTTTTGGCATGGTGGAGACTATGACAAAGATTGCAATTTTAGGCGGCGGACAAATCGGTGAGGCTTTGACCTCGGGACTCGTGGCATCGGGTTTTACGGGCTCGGATATCACGGTCACCAATCGCACCGAATCCCGCAGCAAGGAACTCAAAGAGACTTATGGCGTCAACGTCACCAGCGATAATGCGGCGGCGGTGGACGGCGCGGACTATATCTTCGCGTGTGTGAAGCCCTACGCCATCCTGGACCTGCTCGAAGGCCTTGAGCCGGCCAAGGATGCCGTGGTCGTGTCCATGGCCGCGGGCCTGACGCTAGAGCAGCTGCAGGGTGCGGCGGGCGAAGGCGTGCCGGTGGTGCGCGTTATGCCCAATACCCCCATGTTGGTGCGCCGCGGCATGTGCACCTGCGCGGCCGGTGAGCACGTGAGCGACGCTCAGATGGACGGCGTGCGCGAGCTGCTCGAGGCCGTGGGCGAGGTGGCGGTCATTCCGGAGAAGAATATCGATGCCGCCACCGCGCTGGCGAAATCGATCAGTATCGCCGCGCTGGCCGGTCTGAAGCTGGTGGTCTACGACGCCTACCGCCCCCAGCAGGCACAGGCGCAACTCTGGGATGCCTGCCCCAATCCGGAATACGTGGTGGATGTCGCGATTGGCTCGAACCACAGCCGGGGCACTGCCATTGACGTCACGCTGATGGATGAACACGACAACGTGCTGGATATGGGCGCCGGGTTTGACGAAATGCACGACCGTTCTCATGCCTGGCACCCTTCCGTTCCGCCCGAGGCGCAGCGAAATCGTCTGCTCCTGAACGCCGGTATGTACGGCGGCGGTTTTGTGGGCATCAGCAGCGAGTGGTGGCATTTCGAGCTGCCGAACGCCGCCAGCTATCCGCTGTTAGATGACCAGTTCGCCTGTTATCCGATCACACACTCACTGTAATTCTGGAGCCCGGCCATGAAAACAACGCTGCTTACTACCCTGATTGCCGCTACGCTCGCCCTGAGCACCCTT
>OKNB01000205.1_pt1 | contig 8935 bp, 8 predicted proteins | sample 1611721 | NCBI WGS metagenome assembly OKNB01 (sample SAMN04436763, study PRJEB24849) | human gut metagenome | biome: human gut; feature: NICU; material: stool | host: Homo sapiens | place: USA: Saint Louis, MO | collected 2011-03-18 | reverse complement strand
GCTGGCGGTTCCGAACGCCTGAGCTTCAACGGCTGCCAGAAGGATGTACAGCTGGTCAAGGTGCCACAGGACCACACCTGGTTCTGGCAGCCAGATACTCCACGGGTGGTCTGGGACTTCCTCTCGTCCAAGACCAGGGTATAAAACAGCGGTGCTTAGCCACGGATAAGGCCCAGAGGATATCTCCTCTGGGCCTAGTTTCATTGTCGGCTGCTAAAGAGCACTGCGCTAGGCGACGCGCGGCAGGTGGGTCGTAGCATCATCGGCAGGCTGCTGGGCTGGCGCCTTCTTCTTGCGGAAGAACTGGACATAGACCAACAGACCGATGCCGAGCACCAGCGCGAATGCGCCTAGTCCGGCTAAAAGGCCCGCCCAGAAGCTGCTTTTTGCCAGGGTAGCGGTATACGCAGCGGCATTAGTCAGTACATTCTCAGAGTCCCTGCCTTCCCCAGCGCCGGCATCCGGAACCTGCTGTGCACTAGCGGAGCCCGCAGCCTTGCCCTTAGTACGCTTAGTAGATTTTGCGTCCCGGGAGCCGGTGGACCTTTTGGCCGTCGAGTGGGAAGAACCGCTGGTGGAAGCAGAACGGTGCGAGCTTGTGCCAGTGGCCGCGCTTTTGCCGGATTTCGCAGTGGAGGCAGAATCATTCACACGGCTAGCAGAGTGGTGGGTCGTAGCCCCAGAACCAGAACCAGACTTTCGCGGAGTACCAGTGGCTTGAGCTGAGCCCGTGGAGGGCGTGTTATGCGGCGCTCTAACCTTCCCAGCGTCTTTTGCCGTGGTGCGGGAGGCCTGCTTGCGCTTGCCCGCGCTATCCTCGCCAGAGTCCTTGTCGCCTTGTTGCGGCTTACCACCTTCTAGGATTTTCTGACCCTCCTGCAGGGTCTTGGCGAGCTCTTTGTCCAAGCCAGCGATGGCTTTGTCTACGTCTTTAACGTCTTTTTCAAGTTGCTTGGGCTGGCTATGTGAGTCGCCTCCGTTGCCGGTAGCAGCGTCAGCATCGGTATAGTCCACGCCGCACAGTTCTGTCTCCGTGGCCTGCTCTCCGACGAGGAAACCGGCATGGAGGTGGTGTCGGGAGCCGTCGGGAAGCTCAAAGGTAAAGCTCACCGCGTAGGTTCCCGGCTCGGTAAACACAAAGGCCGGGTGGGAATGGGAATTGCCGGGGTAGTCCCAGGCAGAGCCATCGGCAGTATCCATAAGTACCTTGGGGCCACCAAGCTCCATCTGGTAGGCCACGATACGGCCATCCTCGGGGCCCCGTGCGATAGCCATGCTCAAAGTAGCGGTGTCTCCGGCGGCGAGGAGATCCTGAGATAGCTCTTGGGTATTAAAACCTAGCCAGGGGGCGTTGGGATCTTGCGTTTGCGGCAGTACCCAGCCTTCATCGGGCAGGGAACTATCGCTGAGCTCGGAAAGCGGCTGCTTAAGGTCATCAGATACCTCTATGGCAAAGGACTCAGAGTCATGCTCGATGCCCTTATCATCATCTTTGACCTTGAAGCTGAGAGCGCCGGAATCGCCGCTGAGCGCCATGTCCTGGTGTCCCTTGGTGATGAGGTCGAAATCGCTGGAAGTGCATGCTTCGGTGGATTCTTCTGCATATGCGGTGGCGGGCTCGAAGAGTTCTACCCCCGCTCCCGGAAGGGCGCTGAGGCTTATCAGTCCCGCGGCGCCGAGGGCCACCGCGGTGCGGCAGACAGGTTTCATGAGGAGACGGATTCCTTTCGTGGGGTGGGGTGTGGGGCGTCGGAAAGCGAGGCACCTGCGTGCTTGCGGGCGCCGAGAAGTGGATGGATGGCCCATACAACCAAGAAAATGGCGGGGAGGGTGAGCACGATGGTGGCGCCGGCCGGAAGATCAATGGCCCATGCCAGGTAGATGCCGAGGAAGCTGGACAGCGCGCCGATGAGGGCGGAAAGCCACATCATGGTCGTTAGATTTGTGCTAAGCAGGCGTGCCGTCGCGGGCGGAGTGATGAGCAGCGCGAGGACCAAGATATTGCCGATGGTGCTCACGGAAATGACCACTGCGGCCGTGACACACAGGTACAAAATGATGTCCAAAACAAAGACAGGCAAGCCCATTGCGCGGGCAGTTTCCCGGTCCAAGCACGTGGCGTTGAGCTGGGGTCCAAAGGCTATAACGATGGCGACAACTACGGCGCATACGCAGCCCGCGACGATAATATCGGTGCGGGAAACGCCGGTGAGTGAGCCGAAGAGGAAGCTTGTCAGCGAGGCACTATAACCATCGGTGCGCGAGATTATCACCATGCCCAAAGCGAAAGCAGCGGCGAAGAAGATACCGATGATGGAATCCGCTCGCACGTGGCGACGCTGCGAAAAGGCGGCGATGAGCAAGGCCACAACTGCACCGGCGACTGCGCCACCCACGAGCACCGAGGCTTGCAGGGCGAAGGCTATGGCTAGGCCCGGGAATACGGCGTGGGAGACGGCGTCGCCAATAAAAGCCATGCCGCGTAGCACGACATAGCAGCCGATGACGCCGCATACGATGGCCGCAAGCAAGGAGATGCCTACCGCGCGGGCGAGAAAGTCAAGGTGGGGATTGACCAGGTCGCGCAGGAAATCGAGGAAGGAAATTTCTATCATGCGGTGACTCCAATGGCAGAAAGCAAAGGGGAACCGGCACGCACGCCAAAGGTGTGTGTCCACGGGTCCGTCTGTTGAAGAAGGTGCGAGGCGGAATCATCGGCTACCACGGTGCCGTTAAAGAGAATGAGGCGGTGGCAAGAATGTGCGGCTTCAGAAAGGTTATGAGTGGACATAATGATGGATGTGCCGCGGTGGGAAAGCTCTTCAAAAAGCTCGAGGAGCGATTCGGTATTGGGCGCATCTAGTCCGGTAAAGGGCTCATCGAGCAACAGCACGTGTGGTTGTGTGGAGAGGGCCCGGGCGATGAGTACGCGTTGGCGTTGACCACCGGAGAGTTCTTCGATGGGGCGGGTAGAAAGTTCTTCCATGTTCACCAAACGAAGCGCCTCTGCTGCTGCGGCATGATCCTTAGCGCGCGGTCGCTTCAGCCAGCCGATAAGGCCGGTGCGGCCGCTGAGCACGGTGCGATAGACATTGATGGGAAAGCCCCATTCCACTTCGTGACGCTGGGGAACATACCCCACGGTGCCGGAGATGCTCCGAGTTCCGGAGGAAGGGATAAGCCCTAAAATGGCGCGCATGAGGGTGGTCTTACCAGCACCATTGGGCCCGAGGAGCCCGATGAATTCGCCGGGGTGGACCTCTAGATTGGCAGCGGTGATAACGCTGCGGTGCGAGAGCGAGACGTTTAGATCAGCAACGGAAATGAGCGGTTTAGCCACGGCTATCGCCCCGCTTGGCTGAACGCAGGGCGAGCCCTAGGGCCAGCAGTAGCACTACGGCGCCAACGCCGGCGAGGACAAAAACCCAGGTGGGAATAGAGGAGCCTGCGGTCTGAGCGTTGTCTGGATTCCAGGTAGTGTCTTGGGCCGCTTGGACTTCGGCATCATCGCCCACGGCGAAGGTGAGTACGCCATCGGTGCTGAACTCGGCGCCGTCCTTGGTCTTGCCCTTCACCCTGATGCCTACCTGATGGGTGCCTGGCTCCGTAAACGTCCAGTTGGCGTGGGTGTGGGTATTGAGGTCTACCCAGAAGTCCTCGTCGCTCTTCTGCGCGGTGGACCACAAGAGCTGTGGCGCTTCAAAGCCGCCGTTTTGTAAGAAGAGGGAGAAATCGCCCGGCCCGGAGTGGCCGAGGAATTCCATGGTGATGCCGCGGTCGGCGGCGTCGACAAGGGAGGGCGCCTGGGTATTCCAGCCCAGCCAGGGAACGCCGACTTGCTCGGTTTGGGGAACCACCCAGACCTTATCGCCGGACTCAGCTCCAACGAAGCCAAAGTCATCCGTATCGGGAAGGGCTTGCTGTGCTTTATCGCCCACGGAAAACACGAGGTCGTCCAAGTGACGCCAGACTGGCTTATCGCCGGCATCATCGCGGGCCATAAGCTCAGAATCCGTGCCATCAAGCAGGGCACCAACGTCTACGTGACCGGTGTCGATGACCTTTTCTTCGCCCTGGGGGGCAACGTGTTCATCGGCACCGCCCACCTGGGCGAGGTCGCCCGCCCAAGCAGGGCTGGTAGAAAGTGCCAGACCTGCAGTAAGGACGCAGGCGGCGGTGCGGGTGGCGGTACGAGTAGCGAATTTAAGCATTTTTATCTCCATGGGTGGGGTTGGGGTTCAGACAACGCTGCAGGGAATCAGCGTTAAATTTCATGAGGTCGATGTAGGAGCTGACGGTGTCATCGAACGTGTCGCCGTAGATGGGGCACAGCTCCACGCCTTGCTCCGCGGCAGCCTGCTCCAGGGTCTCGGCGCTTGCCTGCTGTACAGGATCGACGAAGACGGCGGGCAGGTGGAGGTTTTCCAATGTGCGGCGCAAGGCGATGACTTCTCGCGGGGAGGGCTCGATGGCCGGATTGGGGGTGACAAAGCCCGCCACAGAAATGTCATATCCTTGCTCCAGGTAGGCGTAGCCGTGGTGGGTGGTCACAAGGTGCCGGTTTTATTGAGGAATGGAAGAAATGGCGTGCTCTACGTAGGAATCCGTATCCCGCAGGCGCTTGGTGTAGGCCTGCGCTCGCTGGCGATAAGAGGCACCATGAGAGGGATCTGCCTGCGCCAATTCCTCGGCAATAACATCGACGTAGGCGATGGCATTGTCCACGTTGTGCCACAGGTGAGGGTCCACCTCGCCGTGGATGTGCTTTCCTAGCACCGCCTGCGGCAATAGGTAAGTATCCGATCCCGGCCTGCCCAGGAAGCGGTAGGCCGGATCCGGCGGTATGGGCTGCAGTACCGAAGAGGGGATTGACACCACGGTGGTGGCAGGGTCGAAGCGCTTGTCCTGATCGCGCAGGTCAATGCGTCGCTTGGCTAGGTCTCCTGCAATATCCAGGTGTCCGGAATCTATCACTTGCATGCCTTTAGGCGGGTTTACTCCCACGGCCACAGTGAGGTGTTGAACCTCGGTGCCTTCGGCTTGGAAACCAAGGTGGTAGATGCCCGGCTGGGAAAAACCCCAAGAGACGTGGGTGTGGGCGTTGGCCGGCAGCGTCACTGAGTCTTTTCCATCGATGCCATCGGCTGAGTTAAAAAGGACCTCCGGGGTGCCGAAGGTAGAGACCACATAGGCCGCGACGTTACCTGGCCCATCGGCAGAGACCATGCGGAAGTCTACTCCGGAAGAGCGCTGCTGTGCGCCGCTGATGCGCAGGCCCAGCCAAATTGCCTCGAGCGAGACATCTTCTACCAGCGGCACCAGAGTGGCACCGCGGGTGGAGGCAGCATCAGCGACTTCCACCACGGGGGCATCGGTGGATTCGTGCAGCGTATCGATGAGAGACTGTGGCTCCAGCAAGTAGCCATTGCTCAGCGCCAAATCGGCATTGGCAACATCGCGCACCGTGCGCAGCGTTGGCTCAAAGGTATGCGGATCTTTTCCGCTGGGGATAAGGCTTTGTACCCGGGCATCTTCTCCCGCGACGTTGCGCGCAAGATCCGCGAGGATCGGGGTGGTGGCCACCACGGCGAATTTTTCTCCGCTTCCGGTATCCAACGCAGCCGAAGTGGCACAACCAGTGGCCAGCAGGCAGGAGCCCAGCAGCGCGCCTATGGTCCGAAGCCTGCGTCTATGGGAAAGCGCACGCGCCATTAGTCCGCTGCCTTAGCTACAGCTAGACGGGCAATGCCTAGGCCGAGGAAGAGCATGCCCAAGCCCAACGCTCCGATGCCGAAGGGAACAATAGGAGTCCCCGTATTGGCTAAAGAACCGCCCTTGCTGTGTGCCTGCCCGGACTGGCCAGTGTTTGATCCGGTACTTGCGGTAGAGCCACCAGCGCTTGCCGACGCCCCACCTGCCGCAGCACCATGCCCGCAGTCGCCGCCCTCCGGATTTACCGCAGCGCCCAAGTCGAAGTGCCCGTTGTCAAAGGCTTCAGCCGGCTTGTCGCCGCCGACCACGAAGTGAAGTGTCGCTTCACCGGCAACTTGCTTGCCCTCATTGGTCTTGGCCACCTGGCGGATGGTGACGTCATAGGTGCCCTGCGCACCAAAGACCCAGTTGGGGTGCACGTGCGTATTGGGGGCAATCGAATAGGTACCCTCCGCCGCATCTGCATTGCCGCGGAACCACTCATCGCCCACGATCTTTCCCAGCCCGCCTTGGGAGTAGACCATCATCGGGCCGGGTCCCTTGAAGCCTGCTAACTCCCAGGTGACATCGCCAGGGATATTCTCGCGCATGGTCGGACTTTGGGTATTTGCGCCGAGCCACGGCACACCATCGACCTGGGTAGAACCAATCATCCACGCCTGACCAGCTGGCACCGGACCTACCTCTTGCGGCAGATCGACGCTGGATTTATCGGAGAGATAAAAGGTAGCGCCATCAGCATCGCGCCACTGGGAAGGGGAGACCGTATCGTCCTTGATTTGCGGCGTCATACCCGGGGTGCACTCTTCGTCCCCGGAGGCGCCGGACTTATCGGCAGCTGCAGCGCCGCCCTTGTCTGCTGACCGTTGGGCGCTCGAGGCTTCTTGGTCATTGTTTACCTCGCCCGTGTCAGCCGATCGATCCGCTGTGGACGCATCGCCGCCGTCGCCCACTTCCCAGGTGTAGGTCACAGCATTGCTGGTTTCGCCGTTGGAGTGGGCTCGCACCGTCATGGTGTAGGTGCCGGCTTCGCTAAAGGCCCAGTTGACGTGCCGGTGGGCTGGATTGGGTTGGTTGATGACCTCACCGCTGGTGAGCTCCATTGAACCGGAATCTGTAACCGTCTTGACATCGCCAAAGCCGCTGGTTTCAAAAACATACACTGAACCAGGTCCAGAGACTTCGGCGAATTCTAGGTCAACGTTGTCAAAGCCGCCATCGCGTGCAGGCTGGGTATCCCAGCCCGGCCAAATGATGCGCTGATCTTGCGTCTGCGGCAGGAAGTAGGTCGGCTGGCCTATCTCCGGCACGGCCTCGGTGGCATCCGACCAGGCATCCTCGACAACCTTGAGCACCACATCATCGCCGGAGCGTGGAACGCCCGATCCAGTGATGTCTTCCTTCATTGACAGATGTAGCTGACCATCTGGGGCCGTGACATAGAAGGCGTCTACATGCCCAGAGTCGAAGACCTCATCAAAGGCAAGTGCCGCGGCGGGGGAGAAGAAGGCCAATGCTGTGGCAAAGACGGCGGCAAATACGTGAATAAATCGGCGCCGCAGCGGGACGCGCCGGGAGGCAAAAGATGGTGAATAATGCATTGTGGTTTCCCGTCTAATTGGTGGGGTAGAAGAGGCTTAGAAGTTGAGGCCGAAGCGCTTGCGGATGAGGTCCTCGTTATCTCGGAAAAAGTTATAAAAGGCCTTGAAAATCACCACGAGGACCGCTGGTAGGACCAAACTCCACGGGCTAAACGAGGACCCTGTGGGCTCTTCTGGCCGGCCGGGGTGGGCTGGTGCGTCCGGGTTATCAGGTGCGGACGGGTGTGTGGAAGGCTCCTGGGAAGGCTCCGCGGAAGGCTTATCTGTTGGACTTTCGTTGGGCTCTCCGCTCCCGGTCGTGCCCGGCGCGAGGAAGGAACAGGAGTCCAATGTCTTATCGCCTACAGCAAAGGTGAGGGTTTGGGGCGCGGACTTTAGTTCCTTGCCGTCCGTGCCCGTGGCCGTATAAGTAGCCTCAAAGGTGTACAAGCCAGGCTTGGAAAAGGCCCAGTGCGTATGGGTATGGGCCGGAAAGTTGGTTTCGATGGTGTAGTCTTTAGCCGCAGAATTGGCGAGGACCGAAAAACCTTTGCCATGGGTGCCATCGATAAATGCGCCCCATTCGGCACCGTCCGGCGTGGAGGTGGGCTTCAAGTTGAGGTTGACGGCATTGTCCTTGGTTAAGGAATAGTTCAGATCTTGGGTGTTATAGCCTGGCCAAATGATGTTTTGGTCCTGGGTTTGTGGCAGGTGATAGAAGCGCTCACCAGGCTTTCCTAGGAAGTCGAACTCTTTGCCTGCGAGCTTCTTATTGCGCGGGGTGAGTGCATTATCGTGTACGCCGAGCACCACGTCATCGAGTTTGCGGTCAACAGATTTCTTGTCCACCTGTGCCGTGTCATCGCGCAGAACCGGAGCAAAGCCTCCCTCGGCAGGCTGGGCCTTGATGTCTACATGACCACGGTCTAGTAGGTACTTTTCGCTGCAGTGTGCATTGCCGGCTTGCGGTTCTTCGGTGCCTGGCTGCGGCGCGGAAGACGGAGTGTCGTCCTTGCCTGGGGTAGCCTCCGGTTCCTCATTGGAAGTGGAGAACCTCCCACTGACTTCATAGTTTTCACCAAAAGCAAAAGACTCCGTAATAACGCTGCTAGCGTGTCCGGCCTTAACAGTGGAATGGGGGAAGAGGTTAACCTTGGCAAAATAGCCTTCGAAGTACTCGCCCTAGTAATAGGGGTTTCCAGATCCACGGTGGGGTATTTAGCCCCCTTCGTGTCATAGAGCCCGCCGGTGAGAAGGCCATTGAAGTTTTTATCCTCGGTATCCACCACAATCTTGGTGCCCCCATTGCCCTGCTTGCGCATGCGGATGGTGTAGCCGAGCTCCTTTAGCTCGGTTTCCTCGGTGGGGGCAAGCTGGCGCGGCTGGGAGGTTTCCTGCCACGTATCAGCGGCGGCAGAAGAATCGGTGTGGCTGGATTTGCCGGGTTGGAAGTCAAGGGGCTGGGATATCCAGCGTGGGGAATCGCCCTCAGGGGTAAAGACGGCCTGTACCTGGGAAGGTTCGGGGCCCATATATTCGTCCCACTGAGCATGCCCGTCCTTAACGGGAAGGTCGGTGAGGAAGTAGCCGTCGATAAGCAGCGTGAGGGTGCCTTGTGCCTTGTTCTTGGCGTCGAAGGAAAT
>OKNB01000202.1_pt1 | contig 9053 bp, 11 predicted proteins | sample 1611721 | NCBI WGS metagenome assembly OKNB01 (sample SAMN04436763, study PRJEB24849) | human gut metagenome | biome: human gut; feature: NICU; material: stool | host: Homo sapiens | place: USA: Saint Louis, MO | collected 2011-03-18 | reverse complement strand
CACCGAGGGCTGGTCCAACCTCACGGTGCTGTCCATCGCGCCGCTGCTGGCACAGACCATCCACGAGATCTTTGAGAATGGTTCCGTGACCACCCTTTTCGACCGCGCCTAAACATGTTCTATTATCACTAGCCGCCGAGAATTTACTTCGGCGGCTTTTGATTTGTTACCGGCACACGTGCTAATCTAACTCAGTCTCGGCGAGGGCGACCTCAGGATGAGGAAGCCGTTATCGACGCGATTGAAGTTAGAGCATGTTGCTTTTTATATACGCCTGCGATGACTCGTCCAAGACGTCCATCGGCAGGCTTTCGTCGTTTTATCGCGTTGGCCGCGCCGCACTACTTTAACTAAGGAGAACGAAGCATGGCACAGCGCCCAGTAATTAAGGCTGAAGCACGTACCGAATTTGGCAAGGGTGTCGCACGCCGCCTGCGTCGCGAGTGGAAGGTTCCAGGCGTCATCTACGGTTCCCACCAGGAGCCGGTCCACTTCGCAGTTCCGCTGCTGGACATCCAGTCCCTCGTCCGCAACAACGGCGTCAACGCCGTTCTGGAGCTGGAGATTGACGGCGAGCAGTACCTGACCATGGTTAAGCACGTTGACCAGAACGTCCTGACCTTCGACATCGACCACGTTGACCTGCTGGCTATTAAGCGCGGCGAGAAGGTTGAGGTTGAGGTTCCGGTTACCCTGACCGGCGAGCCGGCCCCAGGCACCATGCACATCCAGGATGCTGACGTACTGCTGGTTGAGGCAGACGTACTGAACATTCCGGAAGAGCTCGAGGTTTCCATCGAGGGCCTCGAGGACGGCGCAGTTATCACCGCCGCCGATGTCACCATGCCGGAAGGCACCACCCTGGTGGCAGAGGAAGACACCGTTATCGTCTCCATCTCCCTGCCTGAGGTTGATGAGGAACTCGAGGAGGCAGCTGAGGCTGCTGAGGAAGGCGGCGCTGACGCTGGCGCCGAGTCCGTCGACGAGGGCGAAGAGTCCTCCGACTCCAAGGAGTAATCCCCTCCCCTTCACACGCATAGGCCGCCGTGAGATTCGCTTCTCGCGGCGGCCTTGCCGTTTTTCTCGCTGCCTATGAGACAATTGAGCGCGTGACTCCACTTCTCGTAGTAGGCCTTGGCAACCCCGGCCCCAAGTACGCAGGCACCCGGCACAATATCGGCTTCGATGTGGCAGATGAACTCGCAGGAGAGCTCATGAGCAGCTTTTCGGTACACAAAAAGACCAATACCGAAGTCGCTGAGGGCATAGCTGGCGGCCGCAAAATTATCTGCGCAAAGCCACGGTCCTATATGAACCTCTCCGGCGGGCCGATCAAGGCTTTGGCCCAATACTTTCATCTCTCCGCCGCTGACATCATCGTTATCCACGATGAGCTAGAACTCGATTTCGGCACCATTAAGCTCCGCAAAGGCGGCGGCGACCATGGCCACAATGGGTTGCGTTCAACCACAAAGTCCCTGGGCACCAAAGACTACCAACGCCTTTCAATAGGAATCGGGCGCCCACCGGGGCGCATGGACCCTGCGTCGTTTGTGCTCAAGCCTTGGGCAAAGCAGGAAAAGGCAGAAATCCCCATCCTTTGCGCCGACGCAGTCGAGGAAATCTTGCGCGTAGGATAGTCGCCATGAAATTGGCTACCCTACGCACTGGCTTTGGAACTTCCGCTATCCGCATCGACGGCGATAACGTGGGTGTTGAATTGGATTATGAAGATGTCGGCCAGCTGCTGCGCAGCGAAGATTGGCGCAAGGCCGCCCAGCTTTCCGGCGAGCCCGTGGTCTTCGACCACGCCGACCTGGAGGCTGTCATACCAACTCCCGGCAAAGTCATCTGCGTAGGGCTTAATTACGCCAAGCATATCCGCGAGATGGGACGCGAATTCCCCGAACATCCCACCTTGTTCATCAAGTTCGCCGATGCCCTCACCGGCCCCTATGATGATGTCTTCATTCCCGAATATGGCACACGGAAGCTGGATTATGAGGGAGAATTGGCGGTCATCATCGGCGAGCGCGCCCACCGTGTCACCCGCGACGAAGCACTGGATTATGTGGCCGGCTACGCCATCATGAATGACTACACGCTGCGTGACTTCCAGCGCCAAACTAGCCAGTTCCATGCCGGCAAATCCTTTTATCGCACAGCCGGCTTCGGCCCTTGGCTTACCACCGCGGATGAGTGGTCACCGGGGTCCGGAGCTGTCCTCACCACTACCGTAGGCGGTGAGGAAAGGCAGCGCGATAATACCGATGACCTCATCTTTTCCGTAGCTGAGCTCATAGAGTTCTGCTCGCAGCTCTACCCACTCAATCCAGGCGACGTCATCGTTACCGGCACGCCGGAGGGCGTGGGTTTTGCCCGCATCCCGCAGCAATTTATCGAGGACGGCCAGAACGTCACCATCTCCATCGAAGGCTTGGGGCATATTTCTAATACCACCCGCTATGGAGAGCCCGGCTGCGGCCCCGGCTGTACTTGTTCCTAAGCTGTGCCAAGGTTCTCACTCCAAAGTGGGCGGTAGCGTTTTCATCCCAGCCGCTTGTGCCGGTTAAGCTGGATTAATGAGCACAAAAAGCAGTAAAGCCCCTAAGAAACTCAACAAGAAGGCCTACGAAAAGGAGCTCGAACGCCTCCAAGCGGAGCTCGTGGACATGCAGCAGTGGGTCGTTGAAACCGGCGCCCGCGTAGTCATCATCATGGAGGGCCGCGACGCCGCTGGCAAGGGCTCCGCGATTAAGCGCATCACCCAGTACCAACCCGCGCACCTGCCGCGTCGAGGCACTGCCTGCACCGAACTCGCGCGAACAGGCCCAGTGGTACTTCCAGCGCTACGTGGAAAAGCTGCCTACCAAGGGCGAAATCGTCATCTTTGACCGCTCCTGGTACAACCGCGCCGGTGTCGAGCGCGTCATGGGCTTTTGCACCGATCAGGAATACGTCCGCTTCCTGCACCAAGCACCCACCTTTGAGCAGATGTTGGTAGAAGACGGCATCATGCTGCGCAAGTACTGGTTCTCTGTGTCCGATGAGGAGCAGATCAAGCGCTTTGAATCCCGCCGTAACGATCCGCTGCGCCGTTGGAAGCTCTCCCCTATGGATCTGCAGTCCATTACCCGCTGGGAGGACTACTCCCGTGCCAAGGATGCGATGTTCATCCACACCGATACCCCAACCGCGCCGTGGTACACCGTGGAATCGGAAGACAAGAAGCGCTCCCGCATTAACGTCATTTCGCACCTGCTGAGCACCATTCCCTACGAGAAGATCGAGCGCGAGATGCCCGAGATTCCGCAGCGCCCGGATTCCGATGGCGAAACCTATGAACGCCCTGCCCGCGAAGAGTTCCGCTACGTGCCGGACGTCGCTGCCAAGCTAGAGCGCAAGTCCGAGCAGAAGACAGCGAAGAAGACGTCCAAGAAGGGCAAGAAAAAGGATAAGAAGAAGTAGCACCAGTTCAGCCACAGAGCTTTAGCCCGCCTTCATTTTGTCTTGAAGGTGGGCCTTCTTATTGAAGTTTTTAACGGCACCCTAAGCTTCGAGCCTTAACCGTCAGGAGTCTCTTTGGATACTCACGACCTGATGGGGTCAGGGAGGGCGAAGCTCAGACTGTGGACGATTGTTGAAACACATAAAGCGGCCACGTTTCAAGTCCATTGGCGTGCTTCCAGGCCGATAGCATGGCTGCTTTTAGGGGTGGGGTGATTGGGGGCAGGGAAAACGGCAAAAGCCCGCGGTTAAGCCGCGGGCTTGGGCTAGGTGTGTTTAAAGCTCAGCAGGAGATACGCGCTTTGGCAGAACTACCGGGCGGGTGTGCGCCAGCTCTTCTACGATGCGTACTACCTGGTTAGAGTAACCGAACTCGTTGTCGTACCACACATACAGCACCAGGTGCTTGCCAGAGGCGATGGTAGCAACGCCGTCGACGATGCCAGCGTGGGTATTGCCGATGAAGTCAGAGGAAACAACCTCTGGGGAGGCAATGTAGGAAATCTGCTGGCGCAGGTCGGAGTGCAAAGAAACATTGCGCAGGAAGTCGTTGACCTCATCGCGCTCTACTTCCTTCGACAGCTCGAGGTTGAGCACGGCCATGGACACGTCCGGGGTAGGAACGCGAATGGCATTGCCGGTGAGCTTGCCTTCAAATTCCGGCAGGGCCTTAGCCACAGCCTTGGCTGCGCCGGTAGCGGTAAGCACCATGTTCAGGCCTGCGGCGCGGCCGCGGCGATCGCCCTTGTGGTAGTTATCAATGAGGTTTTGGTCATTGGTAAACGAGTGCGCGGTCTCCACGTGGCCGTGGGTTACGCCGTAGCGGTCATTGATGACCTTGAGTACCGGCGTGATTCCGTTGGTGGTGCAGGATGCAGCGGAGAGAATCTGATCCTCATCGGCGATGTTGTCGTTATTGATGCCGTAGACGATGTTCTTGATATCGCCCTTGCCCGGTGCGGTCAGCAGCACGCGGGAGATGCCCTTGGCCTTAAGGTGCTGAGACAGGCCCTCGCGGTCGCGCCATGCGCCGGTGTTATCTACCAAGATGGCGTTGTTGATGCCATAAGAGGTGTAGTCAATCTCGGACGGATCGTTTGCGTAAATCATCTGGATCTTGGTGCCATTGGCCCAAATGACCTCATTTTCCTCATCCACGGAGATGGTGCCGTTGAAAGCACCGTGGACGGAATCGCGGCGCAGCAAGGAAGCGCGCTTGAGGATGTCACCGTCGCCCTTCTTGCGCAGGACAATGCCGCGCAGGCGAACGCCACCATATGCTGCCTCGCGGGCGACGAGCAGGCGGGCCAGCAGGCGACCGATGCGACCGAATCCGTAGAGAACGACGTCGGTGGTTTCTAGATCCACGCCAGCACCGACGATCTCGCACAGTTCGCCTTCCAGGTACATGCGGAGGTTTTCCTCGTTGGACTCCTCCCACCCGAGGACCAAGCGGCCGAGGTCGACGCTTGCGGCGCCCAGGTTCATGTCTGCCAATTCCACCAGGATAGGCAGGGTCTCCGCCGTGGACAGGTGGCGCTGCGCGATGCGGCGGCCATAGCGGTGAGACTTGATGATGTCGATATCGGTCTGGCCCACCAGTGGGCGGCCGAAGATGGTGGTGACAACGTTATTGTTGCGGTGCAGCTGGTGAATGAGCGGAATCATCTGCTGCGCCAGCTCGAGGCGCTCGTTCCAATCATCATGGCCAACATGTGCGTTCGCAGTCACGTAATTCATTCCTTTTCTGTCACGGGGGTGGCATTAAATCTTCAAACATAAATATTAGCGCCTACTACTGTGGGTTTTGGCATAGTTCGTTCAGGATGTTGGCCACAGTACCCCCGTTTATTTTCTCCACTTCGGTTCCTACGAGACAATATGCTACGGCATCATCGTGCTGCGCACGGCGTTCCTTAAGCACAGGATTCAAGAGCGGATAAACCGGTGGAAGGTTGGGATGACTGCGGGTGTACTGAGTTTCTAGTCCACGGGCAAAGCGGCCCGAGAAAGCACGGGTCGACACGGTCTGCCCACCACGGCGCAGTAGCTGCCGGTTGTAGTCACTCGTTCCAGCCTCTTCGGTGAGCAAAAATGCGGAACCGCAGGAACATGCGCCGACGCCGTCCCAGGACATAGCGGTGGCTATATCGTCTGCGGTGCGCAGGCCGCCAGCAGCGATGAGAGGAAGATCGGGGGCTGCGGTATGCACGTCGGACACTAGCTCTTCCAAGTCCCGGGAATCGGGAGTCGCGGCTAAGTCCCAGGTTCCGCGATGGCCGCCGGCGGCCGGGCCTTGGACGCAGAGCACATCGACGCCCCGACGTGCGGCCGCGGTTGCCTCCGCAGAAGTGGTGACGGTGGTCCAAGCCTCTGCGCCCGCGGCGTGGATTCGCTCTATCTGTTCGGGTGTGAAGGTTCCAAACATGGACCACACCACGCGGGCGCCACCGCGCAGCGCTAGAGCCAGCTTCTCTGCAAAGCCAAAGGAGTAATCGGGATCGGGCAATGGCTGGTTTTCTGCCTGCGCCAGCTCGCGGGCGGCGGTACGTTGCGCCCCAGAAAGCGGCTGTTGTGGGCAAAAGAGGTTTACTCCAAACGGAATGCCGGCACACTGGTCAATCTGTGTGCGGGCAGTGTCTATGCTCGCAGAGCCCACACCTAAGGTGCCAAAAGAGCCGGCGGCATGGGCGGCGCGCACTAGTTCCGGGGTGGTGGGACCGCCGGCCATGGGCGCGGGGATTACGCTACGGGAAAGAGAGCTTATAACCTGACTCATACCACCCCTCCCTACCGAGAGAGGAAGCTAGTGTAGTGGCAGCTTTAGGAGATTTTTTCGCGCGGTTCTTTGGCTCGAAGAATAAACCCACACCAGGCCTCAATCCGGACGAGCTAGAGGCGGAGTGGCTTATTGTGGGCTTGGGCAATCCCGGCGCAAAGTATGCCGCTACCCGCCACAATGTGGGCTATATGGCCATCGATGATCTATTAGCCGCAGACGGAGACGTGCTTGAGCCGGTACGTGGGATGGATGTGCAGGTCGCGCCACTTAGCTGGGCGGGGCAGAAAGTACTTGCCGTGCGTTCAGGAACCTTTATGAATCTTTCTGGCGATCCAGTAGCGCCGCTGGCACAGCAGCTAGGAATCGCCCCAGATCACATCATTGTTCTCCACGATGAGCTGGACCTTCCGGCCAATAGGATCCGGATCAAGCAGGGCGGAAATGAAAATGGGCACAACGGACTCAAGTCGCTCACGGAGCGCTTGGGCACCCGCGACTATCTGCGTGTGCGCATTGGTATTGCCCGACCACCCAAGGGATCGTCCATTCCGGATTACGTATTGGGCCCCGTGGATGCGGGCGCCGGCTTTGATGACGCCATCGCCACCGCGGCCGAGGCCGCCCGCCTCATCGTGACAGACGGGTTAGGCAAAGCCCAGAACCAGATCCACTCGCGCTAGCACTGGGAAAACTTTTCTAGGGCCTGGGGGCTGCCGGCGGCGACGATGAAATCGGTGGGGGTGAGCTCGGTGGCGTCGGCAAGCGGGGCCCACTCCCCTTCCGCGCGGCGCACAGAGCCCAATTGCCCGCGGTGCGTGCGCCAGATGGCAGAAAGGTCGAGCGGCCGGCCCACCAATGAACTAGGAACGGCCATCTGGGTCACGCCATAATCAGTGGCAATCTCCGCAAAATCACGGAAACGCCCGCCCAACAGGTAAGCCACGCGGCGGCCAGTATCACGCTCTGGCCGGATGACATGGTGGGTACCAATCTGGCTGAGAATACGCGCGTGTGCCTCCGAATCAGCCTTGGCCCAGATGTCTTTGACCCCCAACTCCACCAGATTGGATGCGGTGAGGATGGAATCTTCCAAATGGGAGCCGATGGCGACGATGCCGCGCTCGACCTCCTCCACGCCGAGCTGGCGCAAGGCCTCGGGGTCGGTGGTATCTGCCGCAATGGTCTCGGTGAGGTAGGGAGCTTCTTCGCGCACGCGCTTTTCGCTGGAATCGATGCCGAGGACCTCAACGCCATTGGCCATCAGCTCATGAGCAAGCGAAGAACCAAATCGGCCTAACCCAATAACGACGACGGGTGGAATATCGATGCCGGCGCGGGAGCGTCCCAGCGCCTTGAGAATATTAGCCAAGGAACGGCCTTTCTTCGGGGAAGCTATAGCGCCGGCTAACGGATTTCGCCGCCAGCGCTGCTACCAAGGTGGTTGGGCCAATGCGACCCAAGTACATGATGAGGCATAGCACAATCTGCGAGGGCGCAGACAAGCTTGCGGTAATTCCGGTGGACAAGCCCACCGTAGCGAATGCGGAGAGCACTTCAAAGGACACTTGATCACCGCTAAACTCCGGATCGAAAAAGCGCAGCGCCGCCACGCCCAGCGTGACTACCATGACCCCGGCAAAGCTCAGCGCCAGCGCCTGGCGGGTCACCGACCGCGGAAGGCTACGGTGCCCAATTGTGGTGGTTTCCCGGCCCGTAAATTCTGCTGCCATGGCTGCCAACAGCACGCAAGCGGTGGTGACTTTAATACCGCCGGCGGTACCGGCCGAGCCACCACCGATGAACATCAAAATATCGGTGCCCATCAGCGTAATGGGATGTGCCTGGCCATAATCGATGGCATTAAACCCTGCCGTGCGCGGAGAAGCGCCGGCAAAGAAAGAGTTGAGCAGCTTATCCCCCAGCGCCACTCCATGCACGCGAAGAAGACGCCACCGGCGAGCAGGAGCACCATTGTGGCCGTTAGGGTCATGCGGGCGGTAATGGAAATGCGGTGGACCACATGGCGATCGCGGCGTACCAACCGCGCCAACTCCGCCCACACCGGAAAACCTAAACCGCCACCAATCAATGCGGCGGCCAAGGGCAGCAAAATCCAGGCATCAGAAACAAAGGGCACCAGGTTATCGCTATTGGTGCTAAACCCCGCATTGTTAAACGCAGAAACCGCATGGAAGATGCCCTCCCATACTGCGCGCGGAAAGGAATGCCCATAGCCAATCATCAAGCGCGCAGCCACAATGACGGCGATGATGGTCTCAGCCACCGCGGTAAATGCGAAAGTAAAAATCAGCGTCTTGCGGATACCACCAGGGGCGATAGGGCGCCCCTCATAAGCGCCGGTTTTGCGCGCCTTAAAGCTAATCCGGCCGGTAAAAATCAGGCCAGATAGCGAAGCGAGCGACATGATGCCCAGGCCGCCCAGTTGGATCAGCGCCAAGATGATGACCTGGCCGGCCGGGCTCCAAAAACTACCGGTATCCACCACGATGAGGCCGGTAAGCGAGACCGCAGACGTAGCAGTAAACAAGGCAGACAGGAAGGAAGCGCGGGCGGTGCCGGCCTCGGCAAACGGCAGCATGAGCAAAACCGTTCCCACCAGAATCAGCACAAGGAAGCCAGCCGCGGTCAACCGCGCCGGGCCCCACTGCCGTATGGAAAGCAAACGTTTCACCAGCGGAAGTATAGACCTGCTTTCGGCGCAGGGAAACTGCTGGCCGGCACCACCCCTCGGGGGCGGTTAGCA
>OKNB01000194.1_pt1 | contig 9339 bp, 7 predicted proteins | sample 1611721 | NCBI WGS metagenome assembly OKNB01 (sample SAMN04436763, study PRJEB24849) | human gut metagenome | biome: human gut; feature: NICU; material: stool | host: Homo sapiens | place: USA: Saint Louis, MO | collected 2011-03-18 | reverse complement strand
GGAACACCGGTACCAACTACGCAGACTCGCGGTACCAACTACCCCAAATCGACAGGCTGCCAAGACGGTTTAGACAACCGTCGATATTTGCGACCATTTGTGGTAACTAGAGAAGATCCTATAATTCCGCAGGCAGTCACGGCGGTGCTGACTGCGCGGAGGGTCTTTTGCCAACCTCGAGTATCGGTTCCCTTGTTGGCGGCTGTAATGGCTTCTCCAAAGGTCTGGTTGCCACTGGACGGAGTGCCGGTATAAGACTCGAGGTCGCGTTCTTTGACAACAGTATTGTGCAGCAGGCTGCCGATAAGTGGGGTGGCAAGGTTAGCTTTGATGGGGTGATCAAAGAAATCCACTTGGCTGCAAGCTCCGGAGTGGTTACTGGGGCGGAAAAGACGATACGCGGTAGCAAACCTTCAGTCTTGGCGTACTCCTGCATCATAGCCGCATATTCGAGGGTATCGGGCCCGCCGATATCGAAGGTGCGGTTAACCTCAGGGGGAAGTTCGGCCGCGCCGGCTAGGTAGAAGGTGACATCACGTACAGAAATCGGGGTGATTTTATGGCGGATCCAGCCAGGTCCAATAGCACCTGGTAGGCGTTCAGAGAGATGACGCAGCATACGGAAGGAAATCGATCCCTCACCCAAGACCACACCAGCCTGTAAGGCCGCGGTGGGAACAGCAGACTCTAGGAAGATCTGGCCGACCTCGACACGAGATCCTAGGTGTTCGGACAACTCTTCATCAGTGGGGTGTAGGCCGCCGAGGAATACGATGCGGCCAACGTCTTGGCCTTCGGCTGCGCGAGCAAATCGCTGGGCCATGGAACGTTCCTCGGTGCGGAAATCACCAGTTTCGGACATAGAGTGGATGAGGTAGAAGGTGGCGTCGACAAGCGCGAGTGCTTCGTGCAAATCTTCGCTGCTGGTGGCATCGCCTTCAAAAACTTCTACCTGACCGGCGCCCGCGTTCTCACCCTCATCAACGATCTTGTCACCCCACGGCATGGACAAGGCTTTCTTTCGACTGCGTGAAAGAGTGCGCACCCGCCACAGTCCGCAAGAGTTTACTATTGCGCACTATTCTTCCAGCAGTTCTAGGTGCGGTTGGCCTATTTACCTCAGCTCGGGCAGAGGCGGGCTCACCTGAGTTTTACGCTGCAACATTTTTTACCGCCGCAGTGTGGTTTCTAACGTGGCTAGCCTGGGGAAATCGACGTTGCTTTTCCGGCCGAGCGTTACGCGAGACGGCTCGCGGTTTAGCCCTCGGCCTGACACTTATAGTTCTTTTTTCCTCGGAGCGCTCATCGTGCGCTTTATCCCTTTTTTGGCTGGGCCAGTAAGTGACCTGCTGGATAACATGCGCCGCGGAAGCATACCGATTACCCTAGCGACACTCATTATCAACGGTGTGGGTGAGGAGCTTTTCTTCCGCGACGTCGTCCGCCGCCAATTTTCGGACTCCCTCTCACCTACTCCCACCATCATTACGCAACTGGCTCTCTACATCTCTGTCAACGCAGCAATGGGTATTCCTCTCCTTCTTGTGGCCTCCGTGCTTATCGGCGGCGCTGCAGCGCTGGAAGCACGCCGTGCCGATAATCTCATCTCAGCTACCACACTGCACTTGGTATGGAGCCTTGGTATGGCTTTTGTATTACCTATGATCATTCAATAGATTTACTCTGACCTACACATTCTTTAGAAAAGTACAATTCCAATCTGATAGAGATCCATCTAGCTACGGCCATCGAAAGCCAAGCACCCAGAACCCACGCCGACTGGTCGGTGGTCAAAGACATTGCCTTTTAGAAGGGCGTGAAACAGGGGTTGGTCGTCCACGCAGGAGATACCTACTTATTAGTACGGAAGTCGGTTGTAAAAGTGTGCTAGCATCAGCTGCCAGCTATCGCAGAAAAGTCAACTGGATGGCTTATGAACTCAGCAGCCAAGCTTTATATATGGAGCTTCGCAGCTATCGCGAAATACCCCTTCACTCTTTAATAAAAATAGATTTATTACTACCCGCTACAGAATTGTTTCCACATTCAGCTACACGGCATACAACTGACGCCTTGAACACCCTTGCCTTCCACCGTGATTCAATCGGTGCACAGGGCTGGCAAGACTTGGAGCCCTACAGCTCACGGGAGCGGATGACCGGTGGGGAGTGGTTCCTGCCGAGCATGCCGGAGGCGAAAGAAGAACACCAGCGTACTTTTCGCTTGGTAAAGCAGCTCAACGAGCTACACAATACGGATCCAGAGCGCGCCAAGGGCATCCTGCGCGAGATACTGCCGGAAGAATCTGCGGTGCCGGGGCTGCACGTGCCGCTCAACCTTGAGTACGGCTGCAATCTAGTGTGCGGTGAGCGCGTCTTCATTAATTTTGGCACCACCATCTTGGCCCAGGCCACGGTGACACTCGGCAATGGCGTCATGGTGGGCCCGAATTGCTCCCTGATTACGGTGGGACATCCGGTAAACGATCATGAGATGCGCGCTGGTGGGTGGGAGATTGCCAAGCCCATCACCATCGGTGATAACACCTGGTTCGGTGCCAATGTCACCGTGCTGCCGGGCATCACCATTGGAAAGAACTGCGTTATAGGTGCAGGCACGCTTATTACCACCGATATCCCGGATAATTCGCTGGTCCTTGGATCACCCGGCCGCGTGGTGCGCAAGCTGGAGAATAACGAGGAAGCCTGGGAGCGCCAGGATCTCAACGGTCCTGTCGAGGGTTTTGGAGCCGCCAAGTAAATGTTTGATCTCGCTCGCATCGGCGCGGGACTGCCCGTAGCCGAGACCATCGATTCGCTGCCTAGGACCGGAAACGTCGTTATTCAGGCCCCGCCCGGCACGGGTAAAACCACACTCGTGCCACCGGCGCTGGCCAATCATGCGGCAGGGCGCGGAAAAGTTATTGTCACCGCCCCGCGCCGTGTGGCCGTGCGTGCGGCCGCACAGCGCTTAAGCACGCTCAGCGGCACCCCGGACAAGGTTGGCTTCGCCATCCGGGGCGAGTCCCGCAAGGGCAGCGAGGTCGAGTTCGTCACGCCGGGCGTGCTGCTGCGCCGCTTGCTGAAGGATCCGGAGCTCGAGGGCGTGGCCGCCGTTGCCATCGATGAGGTCCACGAGCGCCAGCTCGATACGGATCTGGTACTGGGCATGTGCCTGGAACTAGCCGAGCTGCGTGAGGACTTTCGCGTCATCGCCATGTCCGCCACCGTGGATGCGCAGCGCTTTTCCCAGCTTATGGACGCCCCCGTCCACATCACCGAGGCGGTCACCCATCCGCTCGAGATCCACTACGCCCCCATGCCGGGCAGGGCGGCGGGCACGAGGGAGTTTTACGGGGACGTCGCCAAGCAAGCAGCCCGCCAGCAGGAATCAACGCTGGTCTTTGTGCCCGGCGTGCGCGAGGTCAACCTCGTGTGCGATGCCTTGGCAGGCCATAATGTATTTCCCCTGCATGGCAAACAAACCACCGCGGAGCAAGACGCCGCGCTATATACCGAGGAGCAGCGCATCGTCGTAGCTACCTCCATCGCGGAGTCCTCGCTTACCGTACCGGGCGTGCGCATGGTGATAGATGCCGGGCTCTCCCGCGTTCCCCGGCGCGATGCGCAGCGTGGCATGTCCGGGCTAGTGACGGTGTCTACCTCAAAATCGAGTGCCGATCAGCGCGCTGGTCGTGCCGGCCGTGAAGCACCGGGCACCGTCATTCGCTGCTACTCGCAGGATGATTACCAGCACTTTTCTCCGCACACCACCCCGGAGATCCTGTCCGCGGATCTGACCCAGGCCGCGCTATTTCTGGACTGCTGGGGTGCGGGCCCGGACTTCCCGTTGCTCGATCCGCCGCCGGCCCAGGCTCTTGCGGCCGCACAGGCGACGCTCCAGCGCATTGGTGCCACGCAAGAGCTCGCCCTCCTGCCCACCGATCCGCGCCTTGGCGCTTCTTTGCTCCGCCACGGCAGCCAGGCCGCGCCCATCATTGCCTCGCTTGCCGACGCCCCCTTAACCCCCGACCTCACCCGTCACCGCCCACCCCACAGGGAGGTCAAGCGGCTCGCCCGCCTCGTCGACGATCTCGGCCCCGCCGATCCCGGAGAGGTCGTCGCCACTGCCTTTCCCGAGCAGGTGGCCAAGCGCGTGGGCGAGGATTACCTGCTGGCCAGCGGCACCCGCGCACGGCTGCTGGATAACTCGGGCCTGGCCGGCGCCCCGTGGCTCGCCATCGCGGAGGTATCCCTGTCCAACGCGGACAATGCCATCATCCGCTCGGCCGCCCGCATCGAGGAAACCGCAGCCCTCGAGACCATCGGCGTCACCGAGGAGACCCGCGCCTTCCTGCGCGATGGCCGCGTGCGCGGCATCAAGGTCAAGGCTGCGGGCGCCATCACGCTCTCAGAAACCCCAGTCAAGGTCACCGGCCCCGCGGCCGAGGAGGCGCTTGCCGCCGGCATCCGTAAGGAAGGCTTGGGACTTTTCACCTTCAGCAAGAAAGCCCAGAGCCTCAAAGACCGCCTGCGCCACCTACACGCTCACTATGGCGCGCCTTGGCCCGATGTCGATTCCGCGGATCCCGCCGAGTGGCTCGGCCCCGAACTGCACAGTATTGCGGAGGGAACTCCCGCCGCCAAGCTCGACATGTATCCCGCGCTGCAACGCCTCCTGCCCTGGCCGGAAGCCACCCACCTGGACGAGCTCGCCCCCGAGCGCCTCCCGGTTCCCTCCGGCCGCGATGCCGCCATCGACTGGTCCGGCGATCGCCCCATGGTCCACATCAAGCTGCAGGAATGCTTCGGCCTAGCCGAGTCCCCCGAATACTGCGGCCACCGCGTGCAATTCCACCTGCTCTCCCCCGCCGGCCGCCCGCTCGCGGTGACCGATGATCTTGCCAGCTTCTGGTCCGGACCTTATGCCGGCGTGCGCGCCGATATGCGCGGGCGCTACCCCAAGCACCCCTGGCCGGAGGACCCGTGGAACGCGGTTGCTACCGCGCGCACCAAGAACCGGATGTAGCTATCCCCATTGCTGCCAGCCCAGGTAGCAGCTCATGACCACGACCAAGGTAAGTAGCGCGTAGCGGATGAATTTGGCCCCGCCACCGAGTACGGTACGTGCACCGAGGAGTGCGCCGGCGATATTGGCTACGCCGAGCACGAGGCCGAGCGTCCACCACACGTGCCCGCCAATAATGAACACGATGAGCGCACCGAAGTTTGTGGCGGTATTGACCACCTTGGCCATGGCCGCAGAGGTCAAGAAGTTCTGCGCAAAAATAGAAGTAAAGGCCATGATCAAAAACATGCCGGTACCTGGGCCGAAGATGCCATCATAAAAGGAAATAACGCCGGAGAGCACCAGCACTACGACGGTCCGCCAACCGCCACGGGTACCGGCCGAATCGCTACTGCCAAAATCTGGCTTGAAGGCAACGAAGATGCCCACGGCCACCATGAGCACGATGATGATGGGGCGCATGACGTCCTTATCGAGACTCGAGGCCACGCTGGCCCCCAACCCGGAGCAGACCAGCGCGATGAGGAGGAACCGCGCCATCTCCGCCTTGTCCAGCTTCACCTTGCGCGCGAGAGTCACGGCAGCGGATCCGGTGCCAGTCACCGCGGCGAGCTTACTCGTGCCCAAAGCGGCGGCCGGAGCAAGGCCCGGCAGGACCGCCAGCAGCATCGGAATCAGGATCAATCCGCCACCGCCAATGACCGCATCAACCCACCCCGCGGCCGCGGTACCGAAGAAAAGAATCACCCACTGCGCTACATCGATTTCCATGCCCACGATCATAAATCTTGAACGATGTAAGGTGATAACCCGCCTATCGCCCTCTCCGTAGTAGAGCAGAAAGAGGCACTATACTTTTGTCGCAGCAGAACTAGGAGGCTCGCATGGCCGCACAGCAGGAAGGCGCCGGGCTCAGTGCCCATACCGTGGCACGGTGGGCCATTGTCGTTCCGGCATCGGTCGTACTGGGCTGGCTCTTTAGCCTGTGGCACGTACCCGCGGCCTGGATCTTGGCAGCGATCCTCTCCTCCGGCGCCATGGCGCTTTTTACTGGGGAAGATCTGCGCGTGAACCGGAGTTTTTATAGCATGTCGCGTGGTTTTATCGGCATGATGGCTGCGATCCCGCTGACCGTGGTGCCGGTGGGCCAATTGCTTGGCTTCCTGCCTGCCGCCCTGACAATCTCCTTTATCACTTTGATGGTGGGAGTTATCGGCGGCCAACTCTTACACCGCGCGCAACCAGACGATGTCTCCTCCGAAACCGGCATTTTATCCATGCTGCCGGGCGGTGCGTCGCTGATGCCCGCGCTTGCCGACGAACTCGGTGCCGACTTCCGCTACGTCGCCCTCACCCAGTACCTGCGCTTATTGGTGGTCTCCGTATCGCTACCGGCCGTCGTCGCGCTGCTTGATACCCCGGCCGGTAAAGGCGCGGACCTCACGGTGGAGGGAGAAACCACGTGGTGGATCATCGCGCTCGTTCTTGCCATCGCCTTGCTGGGCGAGAAATTGGGAAAGCTGCTGCACCTGCCCGCCACGGCCGTGCTCGGCCCCCTTCTGCTGACGGTGCTGGTCTCCTTCGTGCTGCCGGAGGGCCACACGCTTGAGCCGCTCTATGTCTTTAAGGTGATGGCATTCTTATCCATCGGCTGGGTCTGCGGCGGCGGGCTATCGCTGCCCGCACTCAAGGCCTTTGCCAAGCAATTGCCCGCCACGGTTCTTTTCATCGTAGTCATCATCGGCATCTGCGCGGCCACCGCTTGGCCGCTGACCAAGTGGTTGCACATCTCCTACTTCGAGGCCTACCTGGCCACGAGCCCCGGCGCGCTCGAGACGGTGCTTGCGCTCTCCGCCGAGGGCGGAGCCGGACCAGCGGTCATCGCGGTACAGCTCACCCGGCTCATTGCGGTGCTCGTCATCGCAGGCTACCTGCCGCAGCTGCTGCGGCTGGCGAAGCGCCTGCTGCGGCGTTAGTTGCCCAGCACGGCCTCGCGCAGGACGGACATCGGCACGGAGCCCAAGGCGAGGGCCTCCGAGTGGAACTCGCGCGCGCTCATGCCCTGCTTCTCGGCCTCGGCGCGAGTTTCCTGCCACAGGCGCTGACCCAGCGCATAGGACGGCGCCTGGCCCGGCCAACCGAGGTAGCGGTTGACCTCGAAGTTGAGGTTGGCATCATCCATGGCGGTGTTTTCGCGCATGAAGGTCTTTACGTGCGCCTTGTCCCAAACGCCGGAGGTAGAGCAATCCGGCAGCTGCTTGCCCAGGTGCAATCCGATGTCCACGACCACGCGGGCGGCGCGCAGGCGTTGCGCATCCAACATGCCCATGCGGAAGCCCGGATCATCCATGTAGCCCAGCTCGGCCATGAGCTGCTCGGCGTAGAGCGCCCAGCCCTCGCCGTGGCCGGAGTTCCACGTCACCGCGCGGCGCCACAGGTTGAGGTCTTCTTGCACCAGTGCGGAGCCGAGCTGCAGGTGGTGGCCCGGAACACCCTCGTGGTGGACGGTGGTCAGCTCCTGCCAGGTGTGGAAGGTGTCCTGGCCCTCTGGCACGGACCACCACATGCGGCCCGGGCGGGAGAAGTCATCACTCGGCGGGGTATAGAAAATGCCGCCAGTGCCGGCCGGATCGATGCAGCACTCGATCTCTTCTACTTCCTCCGGAATATCGAATTCCTTGCCGTTGAGCTCAGCGATGACGCCATCGGCGGTGGACTGCATCCACTCCACCAGCGCATCGGTGCCGCGCAGGGTATAGCGGTCCTCGTGGTTGAGCTTGCGCATCGCCGAGCGCACCGAACACTCGGAGCCGTAGAGCTCGTGGGCGATCTTTTCCTGCTCCGCGCGCAGGCTGCGCACCTGATCCAGGCCCCACTCATAGGCCTCGTCGAGGTTGACGGCATCGCCCACAAAGAGCTTGGAAAAGCGCTCGTAGCGCTCGCGACCCACGGCGTCCTTGGTGGGCGCCTGGGGCTGCAGATCATTGGAGAGCCAATCGGAGAACTCGCCAAAGGCCTCCTTGGCCTGCTGCACCTCGGCGGAGTCGGCGTCGAGGCCGAGGGACTCGAGCATCGAGTCGGCGTCGGCAAGCCGCTCGCACTGCACAATAACCTCAGAGATCTGGCGGTGCGGTGCCACCATGCCGTGGGAGGCTGCTTCCTCCAAGGAGCTGCGGTATCCGGCCAGGGAGGTCTTCACCTGGGATAGGCGGGAGCGAATGGCATCGCGGTCCTCATCCGTGTCCTGCGGCATGAGCAGCAGGGTATCGCGGATGGTCTGCACCGGGGAGGCGATGTTATTCAGGCAGCGCACGTCCTCGCTGTGGTGGTGCAGATCTAGTTCAAGGCAGAGGCGATCGCGCAGGACGGCCGCGGTGACATAGTCCACGTCATCAAAGTCATCCTCATCATCGGACTCATCGGTGGTGTCATCCAAGGCATCCAAGTCTGCCACCATTTCGCGGGTGCGGTCTGCGATGGCGGTGAAGTACTCGGGGGAGAAATCCTGCAATTCGCCCTCGTAGCCGTCAATGCCCCACGCGGTGGCATCGGTGGGGGAAAGCTCGGCTAGGTCGTGAACGAAGTTATCGCACGAAGCGTCCAGTAGAGAGGGCTGGCGCTTAGCGGTCTGCTCAGAACTCATAACGAGGAAGTCTATCCCTAAGTATCGCCTATAGGCCACCCGGGCGGGCTGAAGTTGCGAACTTGTTAACTAATCGTTGTCCCACTTTGTACCGGGGTAGCTCCAGCCGCTGAATTTATCTAGGATGTCCTGCGGTTTCTCCTCCATCACCAAGGCGTCGACAAAGCGCGGCAAGATGAAGCCGGACTCAGCCATGGCGGCGTACATGGCATGGAACGGGCGCCAAAAGTCCTCCGTATTAACAAGGCCTACCGGGCCGCGGATGGTACCCAGCTGTTGCAGGGTGAGCACCTCGGTGAGCTCTTCGAGGGTGCCGACGCCACCGGGGAGGCAAATATAGGCGTCGGCAAGCTGCTCCATGCGGGTCTTGCGCTCGGCCATGGATCCCACCACCTCCAGGGTGGTCAGGCCGGGGTGGGAAATCTCCAGATCCACCACCGCCTGCGGCATCACGCCGGTGACGGTACCGCCGGCGGCCAGGCAGGCCTCTGCTACCTCGCGCATCAGGCCGATGTTGCCGCCGCCGTAGACCAGGGGCAGGCCGCGTCGGGCCAGCTCCGCGCCCAATTCCTGTGCCGCCTGCGTATAGGCCGGGGAGTTTCCTGTTGCTGAACCACAATAAACCGCTACTGACTGCATGCTCTCCAGCATAGATATTTGCGCCCCCA
>OKNB01000191.1_pt1 | contig 9523 bp, 5 predicted proteins | sample 1611721 | NCBI WGS metagenome assembly OKNB01 (sample SAMN04436763, study PRJEB24849) | human gut metagenome | biome: human gut; feature: NICU; material: stool | host: Homo sapiens | place: USA: Saint Louis, MO | collected 2011-03-18 | reverse complement strand
GGAGGGGGGATAAGAAGGCGTCGATAAGCGCGAGCTCTTTGCGAGTAGGAACGGCCGAAAGATCGTGGGCCTCAGCGGGCATGGGGATGTCTAGGGCGCCGCAGCGGAGGAACAAAAAACGCATGCGCACCATGCTACGCGCGCTTTTTGGGCCGGGAAAGTGTAAAGTTGGAGAGTATTTTGGCTTCAATAATGAGGAAGTGACTAAACAATGGCAGCGATCGTCATTGTCGGCGCCCAATGGGGCGACGAAGGCAAGGGCAAAGCGACCGACATCCTCGGCGGCAAGGTTGACTACGTGGTCAAGCCGAACGGCGGCAATAATGCCGGCCACACCGTCGTGGTAGGCGGCGATAAATATGAGCTGAAGCTCCTGCCAGCCGGCATCTTGTCTGAGAACGCTACCCCGGTGCTGGGCAATGGCGTAGTGATCAACCTTGAGGCGCTCTTTGATGAAATTGATGGCCTTGAGGCCCGCGGCGCGAACGCCTCGCGCCTGAAGATTTCCGCCAATGCGCACCTAGTGGCGCCGTACCACCAGACCCTGGACCGCGTGCAGGAACGCTTCCTGGGCAAGCGCGCTATCGGTACCACCGGCCGCGGCATTGGCCCGACCTATGCCGATAAGGTAGCGCGCATTGGCATTCGTGTACAGGACATCTTTGATGAGTCCATCCTGCGCCAGAAGGTCGAATCTGCGTTGGACATTAAAAACCAGATGCTGGTGAAGATGTATAACCGCAAGGCCATTGAGGCAGACCAGATTGTGGAGTACTTCTTGAGCTACCGCGACCGCCTGCGCCCGATGGTTATCGACGCTGAGCTGGAGCTCAACCAGGCCCTCGAAGCTGGCAAGCACGTGCTCATGGAGGGCGGCCAGGCCACCATGTTGGATGTGGACCATGGCACTTACCCGATCGTGACCTCGTCTAACCCGACTGCCGGCGGTGCTTCCGTAGGTTCCGGCATTGGTCCGACGCGGATTAAAACCTCGCTGGGCATCATCAAGGCCTACACCACCCGCGTGGGCGCTGGCCCGTTCCCCACCGAGCTCTTTGATAAGTGGGGCGAGTACCTGCAGACCACCGGCGGCGAGGTTGGTGTGAACACTGGCCGCAAGCGCCGTTGTGGTTGGTATGACTCCGTTGTGGCGCGCTATGCCACCCGCGTTAATGGCTTTACCGATTACTTCTTGACCAAGCTGGACGTTCTTACCGGCATTGGCGAGATCCCGATCTGCGTGGCTTACGACGTCGACGGTAAGCGCTACGACGAACTGCCGCTTACCCAGTCCGAGTTCCACCACGCCGAGCCCATCTTCGAGACCATGCCGGCCTGGGATGAGGACATCACGGAGTGCTCCACCTTTGAGGAGCTGCCGCAGAAGGCACAGGATTACGTCCTGCGTTTGGAAGAGCTGTCTGGCTGCCGTATCTCCTATATCGGCGTTGGTCCGGGCCGCGACCAGACCATCATTCGTCATGATGTGATGGAAGACCAGTAAGGCCGTAGTCCTCACCGAGGTGGTGTGAGAGCCCCGCTCCCTAGCACAGCTGAACTGGCTCTCTGCACGATGCTTCTCCTAGCCCTCCAAGCAAACAGCAAAGGTTCCTATCCCTGCCCAGCTCTTGGTCCCTCTAAGGGATTGAGACCTAATTGAGCGAAAGCGCCCGTGACCCGTCATTGAGACGGAGCACGGGCGCTGTGGCGTTTTCATCGACCCTTAACCGCCCACAAGCTCATGACTTGGTGAATTAAGGCTTTCCCTGTTGAACGTAACTAGACCCTAAGCTAAAGTTAAGTTTGCTTTAAGTACAGAAAGTCTTCAGCTTTCGCGGGCCAAATTCCCGCGCACTAAATCACAGGGAGTTACTTCAATGATTTTCAAGCTTGTGAGCGGCCTGCTAGCCACAATTATGGGCTTCTTCGGCCTGGGCGCCCCGGCGCAGGAGGCTGCGCCGGCTCCTGAGCAGGAGCAGGTTGCCGTTGCTGGGCAGGGCAACAACGACGAGGTGCAGGCGCTTATCGACGCCGCCCAAGCCGAAGCCGGCTACGACTTCATCAGCGTCCGTTACGAAGGCGACACCGCCCATATTGCCCTGAACCCGGAGACCTACAACCCGGACAAGGATGGCGATACTTTTGAGGCGGTTTCCCAGCTCCTGCAGGAAAAGGGCTACCGGGTTACTGCCGTTCTTTAAGGCCTAGTTCATTCCAGGATCCGCACTGCGGCCTCGGTAAAGCATCCGCTTGCCGACGCCCGTGCGGATTTTTCTTTGCCCAATTCTCCCTCACTCCCTATTCGGGGGTCCTAAGTGTGATTGTGACGACCTTAGGCAGAGTTTTCGCTCACGCAGCCCTTCTTGGAGATGAGAGGCTAAAGGGTTAAGGATTACATTTCTAAATGTCGAACGTGCGTACACTCTTATCGAATGCCATGCAGCTACACCTGTAACACCAACTTTCTGGGGATGGTAGCGGGGTGACGCGAAGAAATTGCGTGCAATCCCCCCTCTCTAAAATTTGCAAGAAATTAGATAAAGCACAGCGTAAAGAAATATCTACGTAGGTCTTGTTAAAGCTAATCTTAGTATTGATTAAGCCATTAGTGTGGTGTCCAGACCTTAAGAAAGGCCTAGGATACATTGAACATACGTATTTAAACCTAGGTTAACCGTGGAAATAAGTGCATCCACCTGTGGGTATGAAATTAGAAATCCTGCATAACCTGCAGTTTTCTAAAGCTTTCTGGCTGGCGCCTTAAATTTTCCCGTGATACTATGCTGAGAGCACAATAAGAGTTAATCCAGATTCGGGTTCAAAACCCTGATTAACCGAAGTGTGTTCAAGTCTCAATTTCAGGTTCTGTTCAGCGAAGACACTCGCTGTACAGGAAAACGAATGTAAGTATTTGTACCGCTCGAAGAGGAAAGAATGAGTAAATTAAGAAACATATCCCGAGAGGGGTGGATGGTCTTTACTGCAGTGCTTGCTGCAATTGCGGTAATTGCGGCCATGGTCACCGTTCCGGGTAGTAAGGCAGGGGCTGCTGAGCCTACCGACTTTACGCCGAACGTAGAGATGGGCGGTAGGGTTAATGTAGGCGAGGACGCCCAGGCATGGGGCTCTCTGACGTGGGCAGGTCCCCCTAAGGATGGCACGAAGGCAAACCCAAATAACAACGTGGGGTGGGCTTGGTGTATAGATCCCCTTGACAAGTACCCAAATAACAAAACTAGCGTTTTGTACTCGAAGGACAACGCGACAAAATTGAGCATTCCTTCCGAGTATCGGGACGCTGTGATTCGGTTAGCTCTCGAGTGGCAAAAGGCCATTAAGGCTGGGGATAAGGCCGCTGCGGGTACGTATGTGGTATACATGATAGCGCTGGTAAGTGAACGTCCGGATAACAGGACTGCGGCCGCCTATACCATTAACGGGCAACAGCCCAAGTACAACAACCCTTATGATCAAGTCAACTTTCCGACCTTTAATGGCTCTATGAAAGAATTCACAGATCTAACGGGTCTTGAGATTGAGAGCGCTAATACTCCGGGAAATAAGGGCCCTTCTTTCAAGAAGGGTTCAGAGATTCCTGAGCAGCCTGCAGTCTTTTTCGTCACTGTGGTTATTCCGGTTGAGAAGAATGGGAAAAGGGCTCCAGGCATGCAGCGAGTAATGCCGCCGGATCAGCCGGGTCTGCCCGACGATGAAGGTGAAACTGAGGAACCTACTACTTCTCCGGAGACTCCGAAGACGGAGGAAAATCCGTCCGATGAGACCACTCCTGAGAATCCGGGTGAGGAGACTACCCCTAATAGTGAGACGACCACGGATTCTGAGCCGTCTAACACTGAGGAGACCACTCCAAAGGATTCCACTACTGCACCGCCCTCTCCTGACGAGACCACTAAGGTGACTGAGCCGACCGCTCCGGTTCCAGGCACTGAAGAGCAGGAGAAGGATCTTAATCCGAAGATTGAGACCGAGGCTTCCTTTGATGGCGACAAGCAGCAGGTCGTTGCTGGCGCTACCGTTAAGGACAAGGTTCACTACGAGGATCTTGTTCCGGGTAAGAAGTACACCCTAAAGGCTGAGCTGCGTAACAAGGCTGCTGACGCCAACGGCGATCACGCAATTCTTGGTACCGGTTCTGAAACCTTTGAAGCTACGGGTGAGTCCGGGGACGTTGAGGTAAAGATCAATGTCGATGACAGTGTGAAGAACCCTGTTGCTGCTGCCGTTGCTTATGAGAAGCTGTACTCCCACGAGGTGGATGAGAACGGCAAGGATGTCCCGAACGATTCCGGCGATGGCAACTTCATTGCGAAGCACGAGGACATTGATGATGAGGCGCAGACCGTCAATACTAAGTGGAACCCTGAGATTCACACGCAGGCCAAGATTAAGGATGGCAACCGTGTAGAGAAGGGTGCCACGGTTATTGACACTGTGACGTATAAGGATCTTGTTCCGGGTAAGAAGTACACCCTGAAGGCAAAGCTGATCTCCAAGGCCGATGGCAAGACCGTACTGGGTGAAGGCTCTGCGGAACTCGTTCCGGAAGAGTCCGCCGGTGAGAAGGAAGTTGAGATCACCGTCAACGAGAAGGCAGATCCTGCTGGTGACGCTGCGGTTGCCTTCGAGAAGCTTGTATCTACCGAGGTAGACAAGGATGGCAACGAGACCACTGGCTCCTCCGATGAGAACGAGATTGCTACTCACGAAAACATCAACGATGAGAAGCAGACCGTTAACACCAAGTGGACCCCGTCTATCCAGACTAAGGCTGAATTTGACAAGGCTACCCAGGTAAAGGCTGGCGTCACCGTCAATGACACCGTTACCTACACCGACTTGGTGCCGGGTAAGGAATACACCCTGAAGGCTGAGCTGCGTAACAAGGCTGAGAATGATAAGGGTGAGCACGAGGTCGTCGGCAAGGGCGATGTAACCTTCACTCCGAAGAAGTCTTCCGGCGAGCAGGTTGTTGACATTAAGGTCAACGATGACGTTGAAGGCGTTATCAAGGCTGCCGTCGCATTCGAGGATCTCTATTCCAAGCAGGTCGATGAGAACGGTAAGGACACTCCGAACTCTGACGAAGAGAAGAAGATTACCGATCACCGCGAGATCGATGATGAGGCACAGACCGTAACCTCCAAGATGGAGCCATCCATCGGCACCAAGGCTGAGAAGGCTGAGGGCGATGAGATCAAGGCTGGCACCGTCATTACCGATAAGGTTAAGTACAATGACCTGGTTCCTGGCAAGGAATACACTCTGAATGCAGAGCTGCGTTCCAAGGTCAAGGACGAGACCACTGGTGACTTCCCGGTAATCGGCCACGGTGAGAAGACCTTCGTACCGAAGACCTCCGAGGGCACGGTAGAAGTCAAGATCACCGTTGATGAGGGTGTTACCGAGGCCGTTGATGAGGCAGTTGCTTTCGAGTACCTGACCTCCACTGCTGTTAACAAGGACGGCGAGGATTCCACCACTCGTGAGAAGAATGACATCGCCGAGCACACCAATATCGAGGACGAGGCTCAGACTGTAAAGTCTGACAAGCCTTCCGAGACCACCACTCCGGAGACCGCCACCTCTACCGAGGAGGTTCCGGATAAGCCTGGTCACGGTGGCGAGGGTGAAACCTCTACGCCTTCTTCCTCTGAGGATTCCTCTACCTCGACGACTAGCGAGACCAGCGAGTCTGAGGAGCCGGGTGACTCTGAGAGTGAGAAGCCTTCCGAGTCTGAGGAGCCGGGTGACTCTGAGAGTGAGAAGCCTTCCGAGTCTGAGGAACCGTCTGAGTCTGAGTCCAGTGAACCTTCTGAGTCCGAGTCTGTAGAGACCACGTCCTCTGAAGCTTCCGAGACCTCTGAGTCTGACAAGCCTTCGGACGGCGAGTCGACGACCCCGGATAAGCCGACCGAGCCTTCTGAATCGACCGAGCCTAACGAGCCGGGTACCCCTGGTGACGACGAGAACGACACTCCGAAGGTTTCCACTAACGCTGACTTCGAGGGTGGCCTGCGTGAGGTTGTTGCTGGTGCCAAGGTTGTGGACCAGGTTTCTTACGAGGGTCTGGTTCCGGGTAAGGAATACATTCTGGATGCCCAGCTGATTTCCAAGGAGGACGGCAAGACCGTTCTTGGTGAGACTAAGGGTCACAAGTTCACCCCGGAGAGCGCTAATGGCACTGAGGCTGTCACCATCACCGTCAATGATGATGTGACCGAGCCGGTTGAGGCTGCGGTTGCCTTCGAGGAGCTCACCTCCACTGAGGTCAACGAGAAGGGTGAGGACACCCCGGATACCACTCCGGAGAATCCGAACCACATCGCTGAGCACAAGGACATCAATGATGAGGACCAGACCGTAACCTCCCACGAGGTTGAGGGTCAGGAGCCGGACGACGGCGGATCCTCCCACGGTTCCTCCAAGGACAATAAGTGGTGGCTCATCCTGATTCCGGGCATCGGCTTGGGCAAGATCATCAAGGATCACTTCGACCACAAGGATCATGGCAACCACAACGGTGGCCACGGTGACAACACCGGTAACCACGATGGTGGCAATGGTCACGAGGTCCAGGGTCAGGATGCTCCTAAGGGCGGCAACTCTGACAATGGTCACGAGGTCAAGGGCCAGGATGCTCCTCAGGGCGGCAACTCTGAAAATGGACACGGCCGTGGCGTTGAGGTCCAGGGTCAGGAACCTGAAGAGACTGGCAACGCACTGCCATCCAACGCCGAGCGCGTTGAGATTAAGTCCGTACCGTCCGGCGCAACCGAGCTTGAGCCGGGTATGCAGGATTACATCAAGTAGTCCATAAGCATCGGTGAGGTGGCCCACGGGCCGCCCCACCGGGGTTGAGGCTTAAACACCAAAAATCCCCTCCAGGGTGTGATTGCACACGCTGGAGGGGATTTGCATATAACCTGCACAGGGTAGACAAATCGAGGAAGTGAAGGAAGCTAGCTATGGGAAAGCACAGGGAGCCAGAGCAGCCGGAGGAAAACGGCGCTTCGCAGTATCCGGCGAGTGGGGAAGAAGGGGGCGTCGGCAAGCAGGGCATGGGCCGTGGCAAGCTGATCGCCATTATCGCGGCCACGGTCGTCGTCGCACTGGTTTTGTTGCAGGTAGTGCTGTACCTGGCGCGCGATGATGAAGATGAGGCCGGCTCGGCGCCGGAGACGGTGGCCAGCGAGAGCGCACCGGAGGAATCTGGACCGAAGTCTGATGCTTTCGTGGATGATTCGGGCCAGCAGGAGCACGAGTATGAGGCCGCGCCTGGTGAGTTCAAGGGCTTTGAGGGCATGTCGGTAGGCATCGATGGCGAGTACGCGGCCGTGGACCCCGTACAGGTCACGGACCAGGGCGTGCTGCTGCCGCCACACGACGTCACCCGGGTGGGCTGGTACTCCGCTTCCGCTGTGCCGGGTGAGCCGGGCAATGTGGGCTCGAGCGTGATTACGGGCCACATTAACTACCAGGGCCAGGGCACTGGTTATGCGGAGAAGTTCACGAAGCTGAAGAAGGACCAGGAATTTACCGTGGTCATCGACGGCCAAGAGCGTACCTTCCGCGTGACCGAGGCGCCGTACCGTCTGCCCAAGGGTTCCGGTTTCCCGGACGTGGTCAACGATAAGGAAGGCGAGAACCGCCTGGTTCTCATTACCTGTGGCGGCCAGTTCGTTGGTGGCGCGCTGGGTTATGAGGACAACATCATTACCGTAGCGGAGCCGGTAGGCCAGCCGGAGCAGCCTGCCGAGCAGCCGGCAGGGGAGGCTCCAGCCGAGGCACCTGCAGCCTAGGCTGAACCTTTTAGGCGCCCTGTGGAATTGCCCACAGGGTGCCTTTGCTTATCCGGCTCACCTGGCATGTAGGTGGTGGGGTTGGGGCCTAAATATGAAATAATTTAGGGCAGTAAACGCCGCTGCCTGCGGCTTAGAAGGAGCATTTTCATGGATAATCCAGGCGAGATCGCCGGTCATATTGGCACGCCGCTGACTAGCAATGCCACCAAGGTATTGCTGCTAGGCTCGGGCGAGCTGGGCAAGCAGCTGGCCATGTCCTTCCAGAACCTGGGCCTTGAGGTCCATGCGGTGGACTCGTATGCGGGCGCGCCGGCGCACCAGGTGGCGCAGTTTAGCTACGTCGCCGATATTAAGGACGCCGGCCGCATCCTGCAGCTGGCCCAAGAGATTCAGCCGCATTTTGTGGTTCCGGAGGTAGAAACCGTTGCGGTAGAGGCGCTGGAGGAGATGGAAGCGCAAAGTGACGCCATCGTGGTGCCTTCCGCTCGTGCCTGCGCCATGACGCAGGACCGCCAGTGCGTGCGCGAGGTGGCGGAGAATATCGGGCTGCCGGTTTCGGCATACCGCTTTGCTAGCTCCGTGGAGGAGTTGGAGGAAGCGGTGGGGGAGCTGGGATTTCCGTGCATTATTAAGCCGGATGTGTCCACTTCCGGCAAGGGCCACATGATCGCGCGCGACGAGGATGATGTGCGGGTGGCCTGGGAGACCGTGCGGCGGGTGTCCTCGGACTCGCAGCGCGTGGTGGCCGAGCGCTTCGTGGACTTTGACCTCGAGGTCACCCTGCTGGCCATCCGTTCCATCGATCCGGCCACGGGCAAGTTGGCCACGTGGTTTAGCGAGCCTATCGGTCACCGCCATGAGCGCGGTGACCTCGTAGAGGAGTGGCAGCCTACCGGCATGAGCGAGATCGCGCTGGAGAATGCCCGCTCGGTGGCCGCGCGCATCTCTAATGAGTTGGGCGGGCGCGGCGTGTACTGCGTGGAGCTCTTCGTTGCGGGCGATGACGTGTACTTTTCCTCCGTGTCCCCCCGCCCCGCGGATACGGCGATGCTTACCGCCTACACGCAGCGGTTTTCCGAGTTTGACCTGCATGCGCGGGCGATTTTGGGCTACCCCATCGACGCCACCCTGGTCACCCCGGGCGCTAGCGTCGTAATCCACGCGGACGAGGAGTTGGGGGAGGTTGCCTATACTGGCATCGCCGCAGCCCTCAACTACGCCGAGACGGACGTCAAACTCTTTGGCAAGCCCGGGGCTTACAAGGGCCGTCGCATGGGTTTGGTCTCTTCTACTGCAGAAAATGTGGAAGCAGCGCGCGACCGCGCAGCACTAGCGGCGCACAAGATCGAGGTGACCTCCACGCCGGGCCTGCTGGCGCAAGGCGGCGCCCGCGGCATCGATCCAGAAACCGAGAATGTTCCCGATATTGAGGTCGTGGAGTACGAGGGCGGCGTGGAGCTCGATCCGAAGCTCGCCTCCGGCGTGGACGACGCCGACTAGGAGGCGGCCAGCTGTCCAAGCGTCTAGCTGGCGGGGCGCAGCATCGGCTGGTGGGGGACTCCCTCGTCATCGAATGGCTCTCCAGTCGGCGTGAAGCCGAAGGAAGCGTAATAGTCCACGAGGCCGGCCTGCGCCTCCAGATAGAGCGTCTGGCCTGGGCGCATGCGCTCGCCAAGGTCTATGGCCGCCTGGAGTAGCTC
>OKNB01000172.1_pt1 | contig 10359 bp, 9 predicted proteins | sample 1611721 | NCBI WGS metagenome assembly OKNB01 (sample SAMN04436763, study PRJEB24849) | human gut metagenome | biome: human gut; feature: NICU; material: stool | host: Homo sapiens | place: USA: Saint Louis, MO | collected 2011-03-18 | reverse complement strand
AGCGCGATGCCACCTCCAATCCGGGCCGCCAACTGCGCGAGTTTATCGACGGCGCCCGCGGCATCCATTCCTGCGTGCTCGACCCGTACTCTTATTCTGAGCGTCGCGAGCACGTGCAGCTCGACGCCCTCGTAGCCCGCATGGCCGCGACCATCTGGGCCGTACATGGCCTGCCGAGCGCTTATGTGGACCCGGCCGAATTGCGCCGCGCGCGCGACCGGGATTCTGATAGTTCCCCGGCCACTGATCTCTTCTTTGACCCCTTCATTGATGGCGATGGTGCTGAGGGCGCTTTGGTACCCTTGAAGGTAGTTTTCTGGGGGCAGGAAGAGGCGAACCTGCCCAACTCGCTTGCAGTCCGCAGCATCGACCCGGAACCGGGCCTGGGGCATCTTGCCCGCTCACTGCAGCTTATTACGCGGAGTTTTGCCGCGACCGCCTACGAGATTTCTAAAGGATAGAAACACATGCAGCTGTTGCACAGCGCCACCCGCAACTATTCCTGGGGCTCGCGTACCCTTATCCCGCACCTGCAGGGCCAGCCCGATGCCGATAAGCCCGTCGCAGAGCTGTGGTTCGGCGCCCACCCCGGCGACCCTTCCACGGTGGATGGCCGCCTGCTCAATGAGGTCATTGCAGAGGATCCGGCAGGGCAGCTAGGCAGCCGCGTATCTGCCGAGTACGGCGAGCGCCTGCCCTTCCTCCTCAAGGTGCTTGCGGCCGAGGAGCCGCTGTCCTTGCAGGCGCACCCGTCAAAGGCGCAGGCAGAAGAGGGCTTTGCCCGCGAAAACGCCGCCGGGATCGAACTCACCGCGTCTAATCGCAATTACAAGGACGATAATCACAAGCCCGAGCTCATTGTCGCGCTCACGGATTTCTATGCCATGGCCGGCTTCCGCCCCTTGGCGCGCACCAGCGAGCTTTTTGCCGCCCTTGAGTGCCCTGAGCTGGACCACTACGTTGCCATGCTGGACGACGACCCCTCGGCAACCACCGAGTCCGCCAACCTGCGCGTCCTTTTCACCACGTGGATTACCATTCCCTCTGCCAAGCGCAAGGAGCTCATTTACGCCATTGTTGCCGCCGGCGAGCGCCTGATAGCTGCGGACCCGGCCGATTGGAAGTCCCGCGTTATGTCCACGGTGCTGGATCTCAACCAGCGCTACCCAGGCGATATCGGTGTGCTGGGCGCATTGCTGCTCAACCACATCGAGCTCTCACCCGGCGAGGCCGTCTACCTAGATGCCGGTCAGCTTCACGCCTATGTCTCTGGCCTCGGCGTGGAGATCATGGCAAACTCCGATAACGTGTTGCGCGGTGGCCTGACGCCTAAGTTCGTGGATGTTCCAGAGCTGGTCAAGGTCTTGACTTACGCCGCTGCCGACGAGCCGCGAGTGCAACAACAAGATAAGTCCGCCCAAGACAATGTCCACGATGCCGCCGCATGGTCGTACCCGGTACCCATCGAGGAATTCCTGCTGGACCGCGTGGAGCTCACCGGTTCGTCTTCTGTGGATCTTGATTACGACGGCCCGACCATCGCCCTGTGTACCGCAGGTTCCGCAACCTTTACCGATGCTGCGGGCAAGACCCTCACCGCGACCCCAGGCCAGGCAGTCTGGCTGCCAGCCTCCGAGGGCCTCGTTACCGCTACTGCGGAATCCGACGCCGCGGACCTCTTCGTCGCCCGCGCCTAGTCCGCGTTTAGCCCACGCGAGCACGCTTCGCCGCCGCCCTTCGGTTTCAAGCGAAGCGTGCTTTTCAGTCTTCATTACGTCCGCGTTTCGGCCGGTTCCTTCAATTTTCAAGTGCACATTGTGGCTGCGTCGTAATGACCGCATTCCTGCGCATACAAAGCAAGCACGTTTCCTCGATTCTGAAGGCAGAAAATCGAGGAAACGTGCTTGCTTTGTTCGTCTACGCCGAGAACCGGCTCCGAATTAGCGCGAAGGCGTCGCTTCGCTCGGAGCCTGCTGGGCTGTGGCCGGCGCCTGCTTGGTTGGTACCAGGTCGGTTGGCTCTTGGTCCTGATCGGCGGAAGGTCGCTCTGCAGCGACATGGCCGGAGAGCTGTCCTTGCTCCGCCTTCTCGGCCTCGTGTTGCTCCGTGCCGGCTGGTTCTTGGACTGGGGCGTCGGAATCCTTGCCCGAGTTATCTTGCACGCCAGGCGCCTCAGGTGAGGGCTGTGGGGTAGACGGGGCAGTGGTGGTCGGCGGGGGGGTGCCGCCCTGGTTGTTCTGCGGGGCGCCCGTAGACTGCGAGCCGTTCTGGTTACTCGGGTAATCGGGTGTCAGACGCTGATTGCCCTGGCCGGTACCTTGACCACCTTGGGTGGTGTTATTGCCTTGCGGGGAGGTGCCCTGCGGGGAGATATTCTCCGGGCGGTATACCTTGGTGGGCTGGGTTGCTGCCTGTGGGCGCATGACCGCATTAGGGGCGAGAAACGGATCGTTGTTGTGAGGCTGCTGGTGCTTGGCATCACCGGACGAGGCGGTGGAACTCGTAGCATGTGTGGAGTGCTGCTTTGAAGGGGAACGGTCCGTGGAAGAAGTGGTGGTCTCCTCGGCTGCGGTGTGGGTCGGGGAGACGGAGGTGGTCGCGGACTGATCCGCGGCATTGGAATAGTTGGCGCTCGGCGAGCTCATACGCCAGACGGCGACTCCGACGACGGCCGCGGCGATCAGTCCGGCCACAATGAACACGTAGACGCGGCGCGAATCTGGCTTCATCGTGGCTGTCCTTTCTATGAGGCGGGCCGTTACAGCCCAAGGGGGGAGGGCGATACAGCGCTCCGGTAACAAGTTGGTAACGAGACTATCATGTTTGGGAAACATTGCGACGGCGTCGCAATTCTGTGATAAGTAAACAAAAAGGCAGTTCGCGGGCGTAGAAGGTCATGCAAACCTTTTCATCGTCTGCTTTCTTTCGCCAAGAAAGCGTGTATAAATGGCGCTGAAAGCACCGAAGGAGTCAAAAAGTGAGTACTTGGGACGAAAATATTTTCAGCACGGACCTCAACGTCGATTTCTTGGACGAGATGGCAAACCTCGATGAAGAAGGGGTAATTCGCGCCGTCGAGGATGCCTGCGAGGTCGCACACAGCAAACCAGAACTCAGCGAAGAAGAGGAACAGAATGCTCAAGCGGCGGCCACCATTGCTGCCATTTGGGCTGGTGCGCCCTTTAGCGCGGGCGAAGTTGTCGAAGACTACCCCTATATTAGGGAACTGGTGGGCTCTGGCAGCGAGACCTTGACGGAAAATGCCCTCGAGGTGCTCGAAAATGTTGAGGAAGAATATGACCTCGAGCCTTTCATTGAGGCCCTGTCCTAAGCCGAACCTGCTGCCCGCGGCAGCGGTCGCGGGACAGCGGCCCCGCGGAGGAAATAACAGAAGGGAAGATGGCCCACACCTATGCTGATCAGCATTGAAGGAATCGACGGTGCCGGTAAAAATACGTTGGTCTCCGCACTCAAGGAGTCGTTGGACCGGCCCGTAGAGGTTATTGCCTTTCCGCGCTATGCAGATTCGATTCACGCGCAGCTAGCGCAGAAGGCACTCTATGGAAAGATGGGCGACCTCACGGATTCGGCTTATGCCATGGCGACGCTATTCGCGTTGGATCGCTATGGCGTTAAGGACCAGCTGCAGCGCGCCAAGGAATCTGACACTGTGGTGCTCCTAGATCGTTACGTGGCCTCCAATGCGGCGTATTCGGCGGCGCGGCTCGAAGACGATGCGGTGATGGAGTGGGTGCACGATCTGGAATTTGGCACCCTCAGCCTGCCGCAGGCGGACCTGCAGGTGTATTTGGATACGGCGGTAGAGGTGGCGTCGGAAAGAGCGCAGGCACGAGCCCAAGCGGACGCCAGCCGGGAACGCGACCGCTACGAACGCGATGGCGGGTTGCAAGAACGCACCGCCGCGGCCTACCGGCGCCTAGCGGATGCGGGCTGGGGTGGACGCTGGATCGCTACCGCCGATGCGGATACTATTATTTCAGCGATAAAAGACCTTGTAGGAGAATAAAACGTGGCGCCCAAGATTTTGGTTGTCGATGACGATCCGGCTATCTCAGAGATGCTGACCATAGTACTCGAGTCCGAGGGACTCAAGCCCATTCCGGTCATGGACGGCAATGACGCCGTGCCTGCCTTTGAGCAGCACGAGCCGGACCTCATCCTGTTGGACCTCATGCTTCCGGGCATGAACGGCGTAGATATTTGCCGTGCCATCCGCCGTGAATCCTCCGTGCCCATCGTTATGCTGACCGCCAAGACCGATACGGTTGATGTGGTACTCGGCCTTGAATCCGGCGCGGATGATTACATCACCAAGCCATTCAAGCCCAAGGAACTCATCGCCCGCATCCGTGCGCGCCTGCGTCGCACCGATTCTGCGGAATCTGAAATCCTGGAGGTTGCGGACCTTGTCATTGATGTGCCGGAACATACCGTTCGCCGCACCGATGGCACCGAGCTGAACCTGACCCCGCTGGAGTTTGACCTGCTGCTGGAGATGGCGCGCCGCCCCGGCCAGGTACACACGCGTGAATCGCTGTTGGAATCCGTGTGGGGCTATCGCAATGCTTCTGATACCCGCTTGGTAAATGTGCACGTCCAGCGCCTGCGTGCCAAGATCGAGCACGATCCGGAAGATCCGCAGATTGTGCTGACCGTGCGCGGCGTGGGGTATAAGACCGGCAAGGCCGGCGCCGGGGAGTAAGGATCATCGGCATCATTGAGCGTCTAAGGCGCATTCGAGACGCCTTCATTACAACGTGGCGCACCTCTTTGCAGGCGCGCGTCATTGGCATGATCTTGGTCGCCTCCTCGGTGGTCATGATCATCTTGGCCTACGCGCTGGTGTCCGTGCTTACCCAACGCCTGGTCAGCCAGAAAGAAGACGTGGCCCAACAGGAACTGGAGCGCGCCCGCACGGCTGTGGAACAGCAGATTGATGCCACCAGTTCCGCCAATTCGGTGCAGGTACGCATCAACTCTGCGCGTGCTGCGTTGGGCCAGCTCTCCGCCCAGCAGGGCGATACCCAGACGGTCTATGAGCCAGTCATCGTGGTGGAAAACCAGGATGGCTCTGTTACCACTTCGCCCGAGGATTTCCCGGTGCCGGATCAGTTGCGGGAGATGGTGGATCAAGGCCAGATTGCGCAGCAGTATTTCCCGGCGCCGCGCGAAAATGGTGATTACTACAACGCTTTGCTGGTAGGCACGCCTACCGATACCGATATTCCCCATACGCAGGTCTACCTGGCGTTGTCCATGGAATCGGAAGAATCCACCATGGCGTTGATGCGCGGTCTGCTTTCGGCGGCCGGTGTGGTCGTCGTGGTGCTGCTGGTGGGCATTGCCTGGCTAGCTACCCAGCAGGTAATTACGCCAATTCGCTCGGCCTCGCGCATTGCGCAGCGCTTGGCGGCGGGTCATTTGAAGGAACGCATGGCCGTCGATAGCGATGATGAGATGGGTCGCTTGGCCGCGTCCTTCAATAACATGGCCGATAAGCTTTCCTCCCAAATTGCACAGCTGGAGGAGTACGGCGATTTGCAGCGGCAATTTACTTCTGACGTCTCCCATGAGCTGCGCACCCCATTGACCACCGTGCGCATGGCCGCGGACATGATTGAGGCGGAGAGCGATAGCCTGCCGTACGGCGCCCAGCGCGCTTCCCGCTTGATGTCGAGCGAACTCGACCGCTTCGAGGAATTGCTCGCGGACTTGCTGGAGATTTCTCGCCACGATGCTGGTGTGGCGGATTTGTCTACGGCAGCCATTGATCTGCGCTCGTGTGTGGAGGCGGCCTACGGGCAGGTGGAGCATTTGGCCCGCGAGCTCGACGTGGAGGTCCAGCTCAACCTGCCGGAGGAGCGCATCGGAGTCGAGGCCGATTCCCGCCGTCTTGAGCGCATCTTGCGCAACCTTCTGGCCAATGCCATTGACCACTCGGAGGGCAATCCAGTGGCGGTGGACGTCGCAGCCACGGACACTGCGGTGGGCGTTACCGTTACGGACCACGGCGTGGGCTTAAAACCTGGCCAGGAAGAGCTGGTATTCAACCGCTTCTGGCGTGCGGATTCTTCCCGCAAACGCCATTCTGGCGGCACCGGTTTGGGCTTGGCTATCGCCCGCGAGGATGCCGTCCTGCACGGCGGCACGCTAGATGCCACCGGCTACGAGGGATTTGGTTCTCGCTTCCGCCTCATTATTCCACGCACTCCGAATACCGAGGTGGGCGAGGCTCCCATCGCTGTGGAGATTCCCGGCGCACCCGTCACCAGCACTGCGGATGGTAGTGAGCTGCCAGAATCGCGACCAGAACCCGATGCTGAAGCTACAGAAGCACCGGGCCCTGGCGCCGACGCGCCGGATGCCGGGCCCGCCTCTGCAACGCCGGCCATTTCATCCGGCATGAGCTCACCGCACGTCGAGAAGAGTGACAGGGGCACCGATGGCGAGGCAGAGGGCGATGGCATCCTCTGGCCTTCGGAACGTGAGTTTAACCGCGGCGCGGCCGCCCCGGACAGGCGCGCCTATAAAGCCCCGGATTTTGAGGGCAGGAGGAAATAAGCGTGTTGAGAGCGAAGTATCGCAAGACCGCAGTTGTCGGCACCGCAGCGGCCGTGCTTTTTGTCAGCGGTTGTTCCACCCTGCCGAATAACACCGGTCCGCAAGTAGTGGGTACCTACCAGCAGCAACCGGAAGGCCCGGAAGAAGTCATTGCACCGCAACCCGGCGATGACCCAGACTTGACGTTGCGCGATTTCTACCAGGCTTCCGCCGTGCCGGGAAACGATCATGAGGTCGCGCGCGGCTTTCTGACCGATAACGCCCGCGAAGCCTGGGACGCCAGCGGCGATGTGATGGTGGTCGATAGCTTGGACATCGTTACCGCGCCCGCTAGTAAGCAAAGCTCGAGGGATAATGAGCGCGCCTTCACGGTGCGCGGCACCATCATCGGCCGCCTGAAATCCGGCGGTGCGTACGTGCCGGAAAATGAGGGCTACGAGGCCGTCATCTACATGAAGAAGCAAGACGATAGATGGCGCGTCGATGGCTTGCCGGCCGGAGTAGTAATGGAGCGCAATGAAATGCGCAATCACTACACCCCACAATCGCTGTACTTCTTTAAGCAGAGCAACGATGTGCTGGTTCCAGACCGCCGCTGGCTGTACAAGGGCGGCGAACAATCGGAGTCGACGCTCCTTACGCTGTTGATGGAGGGGCCTTCAGCTAGCATTGCTCCCGCTACCCGCCGGGCAGCGGGGGAGAATGCCACCTTCGCCGGCTATGATCGCGAACAGGGCTACCAATTCGAGGGCCTTGCTGACCTAGACGCCCAAGATCGCACGCTCTTTGCAGCCCAGCTAGTGTGGACGCTCACGGAAGCCGGCCATACCGGCCCCTTTAAGGTCAAAGCCGATGGCGGTGACTTGGTGGAGGGCATGGATAGCCTCAGCGTGGATGACTTCGCGGACTATAACCCGGAGGAAAGCAGCACCTCTTTGTCCAAGCTCTACGCCCTCAATGAGGGCAATCTGCTCGAGGTAGACGATGGTGTGGCCGAGCACGTGAAATCCACGCTGGGCAGCAGCGGTGACGTGCAATCCGTGGATGATGCCGATAGTGGGCTCGTTGCGGCAGTGCGCCGCAAATCCAATAATGACTTCTCGCTGCAGATAGGCGAGCTTGACGGCCAACTGCAGGATTCGGTGGAGGGCCCCACACTGGCACGGCCGACCTTCGAGTACAACGGGCAAGCCGCCTGGACCGTGGTCGATGGCGATCGCATCGTGCGCGTGGTGCGTTCCAAGACTACAGGCCGCATCTCCGAATCCGAGGTGGATGCCCGCAGCATCGACGATATTGAGGGCGAAATCTCCGTTATCCGCTTGTCCCATAGCGGTGCGCGCGTGGCCATGATTATTGATGGCCACGTGTACATCGCGGCCGTTGCCCAATCCAGCAGCGGTGATAAGCGCATCGTCAATGCCCGCGAGGTAGGCCCCGAAGTATCCGGCTCGGCTCTTTCACTGGACTGGAATGCGGATGGCTCGCTTATCGTTGGCACTTCCTCGAGTCAGTCGCCCGTATGGCGCATCGAGCAGGATGGTTCCTCGGCCTCGACCATGCCTACCGGCAATATCACCGCACCCGTCGTGGCCGTGGCAACCTCGCCCACCAAGCTCTTTATTACTGATTCGCACGCCATGTTTGAGCTTCCTTCCACCGTCATGGACGAAACGAACTGGCGCGAGGTCTCCGGCCTGCAGGGCCGGCGTTCTTCCCCTATCGTTTCTAATTAGCCGCCAGAGGGCCTGCGCGGCTGGGGAGAGGCGAGTATGAGCTTGGGGGAGCTTATTTTTCCGCGTGCCTGCGCTGGCTGCGGCGCGCCGGGTGAGGTTTTGTGCCCACAGTGCCGCGATCACTTGCGGCAGCCGCCCTACATGGTGGCGCGACCCCGGCCGCTGGGCGCGCCCGTCTATGCTCTCGGCCCTTATTCCGATATTCGCCGCCGCATCATTATTGGCATGAAGGAGCGAGGCAATCGGCCGGTTCGCGAGTACGTGGGCGCCGTCTTCGCGGCTGGGCTCGCTCATTTGAGAGCCCGCGGCGATATCCCGCGCGAGTTCACCCTCGTGCACGAGGGGGCGATCCGGTGTCCGCTGTGTGTCATTCCGCGGCGCAGCACCAGCGCGTGGGCGTGTGCGCGGCGCTTACCATGGGCCAGTCCACCGCGGACCAGTCCGAGCTCAGCGCACAAGATAGGTGGGCAAACCTGCAGGGCCGGGTTCGCGTGCGCACCCCAATTGCCCAGGTCCCTGCATTGCTTGCCGACGACGTCATTACCACCGGTGCCACCCTCGCCGCGAGCATCGCCGCCCTGCAGGCCGCGGGTGTAGAAGTCTGCGGGGCATTGGTCTTTGCGGATGCCTAGATAAGGCCGGAACCTACCCTCGAGGTGGGGGAACGGATTGAAAATCCACCCTCTCAGGTCATAACCAGTGCTATCATGAGGAGTGTCACAGAGAGATAGTTACTGTGATTGATTCTAGTCCCCACTACTCAAGGGAGGCATCTCAATGTCCCAGCCAAACAAAGCTCAGGTAACGATTACGGGCCGCAACGTCGAGGTTCCCGAACACTTCCAAGAGCGAGTTAATGACAAGCTGGCCAAGATTGAACGCCTTGACCCCACCCTGACCTTCTTCCATGTGGAGCTACAGCACGAACCAAACCCGCGCCGTGACTCCGAGGCGGATCGCATTCAGATTACCGCTACCGGTAAGGGGCACATTGCCCGCGCCGAAGCCAAGGAAGATTCCTTCTACGCAGCGCTTGAAACCGCCTTGGGCAAGATGGAGCGCTCCCTGCGTAAGGTGAAGGTGCGCCGTGAAAACGTCAAGAGTGGGCACCGGGCGCAAAAGGGCACCGGTGAGATTGCTGCTGAGATGGTGGCCCAAGCCGAGGCTGAGCGCGCCAAGGAAGAGCGCTACGTTGACCCTTATGCTGAGACAGTGGAGGACGTTCGACCAGGCCAGATCGTGCGTACCAAGGAGCACCCGGCTACCCCGATGAGCGTGGATGATGCCTTGAGCGAGATGGAGCTGGTGGGCCACGACTTCTTCCTCTTTATTAATGAGGAGAACAATAAGCCGTCCGTGGTCTATCGCCGCCACGCCTACGACTACGGCATTATTTCCCTATCGGAAGACGCTGAAGCTTAAAGAAGCTTCTACTTCTCTTAGTTAATGACCCTGCTGCGTGTATGCAGCAGGGTCGAATTTGTGGTTAGGGGAGGGGGTGCCGGCAAGCAGATTCCGGGGGTATACAGGCTGAACGGAGGCTGTGCGCTTGCCCTAGGTGCTAGGCGGGAGATGCTTTGTGAAAGCGAGTGAGTACAATAGCGACGAGTTAACTTTATTGTCGCGACTAGAAGGACTAACTAACCGTGTTTGGACTTTCCAAGCTGCTGCGCGCGGGCGAGGGCCGTACGGTCAAGCGCCTGGGCAAAATGGCAGACGATGTAATTGCCCTTGAGGATAAGTACGCGGAGCTTTCGGACGACGAGCTTAAGGCAAAGACCGACGAGTTTAAGACTCGCCTGCGAGACGGCGAGGAGATGAACGACATCTTGCTCGAGGCTTTTGCCACCGTCCGTGAGGCTGCCTGGCGCGTCCTCGATCAGAAGCACTACCGCGTGCAGATCATGGGCGGTGCGGCCCTGCACTTCGGCAACGTCGCCGAGATGCGCACCGGTGAGGGCAAGACCCTGACCTCGCTGCTACCGGCCTACCTCAACGCCCTTGATGGCAAGGGCGTTCACATCGTGACCGTTAACGATTA
>OKNB01000159.1_pt1 | contig 11529 bp, 10 predicted proteins | sample 1611721 | NCBI WGS metagenome assembly OKNB01 (sample SAMN04436763, study PRJEB24849) | human gut metagenome | biome: human gut; feature: NICU; material: stool | host: Homo sapiens | place: USA: Saint Louis, MO | collected 2011-03-18 | reverse complement strand
AGACAGTGCTTTAACGAAGAAGCCGGCGGCCGCATCGGGGCGATTTTCCCGCACCCACAGATGCACCGCTAAGTCGCGGGTTGTCCAGCCCTCACACAAGGTGGGGGCATCGGGACCAAGCTTATGAAATAGCGCTACCATCTTGGCGCGCTCAGCAGAAGAAAACGACATAAGCCCCAGCATACCGAGCTAACTGGCATGCTGGGGCTTGCTTTTACTTAGCGCGAGGACCCCGTGCTATTTACAGGGACTCACGAGAAGCGGCAACGTCTTCTTCATCGGTAACCAAAGGACCGGAATTAGTCGGCACGATGGTCGGAAGAATAACCGGCTCGCGCTTGTACTTGGAATCCATAAGCTTGGATACCTTGCGGCGAAGCTTCTGCACCATGCGGTAGGTATCGTTCTCACCCTCCGCGGCGAGATCGTTCATGGTGTTTTCCACCATCTCCGCAACCTCCGGCACGATGCCGCGGTCATCATCGGAGAAGCCTGTGGTAGATACCGTTGGGTGCTCCAGCAGGCGCGAGGTGCGGTTATCAATCACGCAGGTGATAGAAACCACGCCGCCGGCACCCAGGTTGGTGCGATCAGCCAAGGTATCGGCATCCACATCGCCCATGGATACGCCGTCGACGTATAGGTTACCCACCTGCATCTGGCCTACGACCTCGGCGCGGCCCTTGTGCAGGTCCACGACGACGCCGTTTTGTGCCAGCACGGTACGGTCGCGGTCCACACCGGTGGAAATAGCCAGTTCCTTATTGGCGCGCAGGTGGCGCCACTCGCCGTGCACCGGCATCGCGTTGCGCGGGCGCGCTGCGTTGTACAGGAAGAGTAGCTCGCCAGCGTAACCGTGACCGGAAGCATGCACCTTTACATCCTGGTTGGTAATAACGTTGGCACCGATCTGGGACAGCATGTTGATGACGCCGTAGACGGCCTCCTCGTTGCCCGGGATGAGCGAGGAAGAGAAGATGATGGTATCGCCATCGCGGACGGTAATCTGGCGGTGCTCACGGCGAGCCATACGCGACAGAGCTGCCATGGGCTCACCCTGAGTACCGGTGGTAATCAGCATGGTCTTATGCGGAGCCATCTTGGCTGCCTCATCGATGGGGATAATAGTGCCGCGTGGAACCTTCAAGAAGCCCATCTTCTCCGCAATTTCCATGTTGCGCATCATCGATCGGCCGTTAAAAGCTACCTTGCGCCCGTTAGCCACAGCGGCGTCGATAGCGGCCTGGACACGGTAAACATTGGAGGCGAAGGACGCCAAGATTACGCGCTGCTTAGCGCCGGCGACGAGCCGCTTGAAGTTGGCGGGAATATCGCCCTCAGACGCCGATACACCAGGGACCGTGGCGTTGGTGGAATCACACAGCATGAGGTCAACACCCTCGTCACCATAGCGGGACAGGGCTGGGAGATCCGTTGGACGGTTATCCAGCGGGGTCTGGTCCAGCTTGATGTCACCGGTGTGGATGATGTTGCCGGCTGGGGTTCCCAGCATGATGCCCAAAGCATCCGGCACGGAGTGGTTGACTGCCCAGAAGCGCACGCGGAACGGACCGTAGGTTACGTCAGACTTTTCATTAACCTCGACGAACTTCGGCTTCTGGCGGTGCTCCTTACACTTTGCAGCAATGAGCGCGATGGTGAAGCGGGAAGCAACGATGGGGATATCCGGACGCAGCTTGAGCAGCCACGGGATTGCACCAATGTGATCCTCGTGCGCGTGGGTAACGACGAGGGCCTTGACCTTGTGGATCTTCTTCTCAACGGGGCCGAAGTCAGGCAGGATGAGGTCCACGCCTGGCTCACCAGAGGATGGGAAGAGCACACCGCAGTCAATGATGATGAGGTCGTCGCCGTACTCGAAGACGGTCATATTACGGCCGATCTCCGAGATACCGCCCAGAGCGTAAATGCGCAGGGCATCCTTCGGCTGCTTCGGTGGCTCCGGCAGGCGCTTGGTCAGATCCGCACCCTGCATAGACTTCGGCACGTTGCGGCGGCCACGGTTATTGCGGCCGCGGCCCTTACCGTTCTTTCCGTTGCCGTTGCCGTTCTTGCCGCCGTGGTTATTGTTTCCACCGTGGTTATTGCCATTGCCGTTGCCACCACGGCCACGGCCGCGGCTGCCACGGGAACGGGAGCGACGGTTGTTGCTGCCGCCATCAGTGTTGTTATCAGAGGAATTCTTCTTGCCAGAATTATCTTTGTCGCCCTTAGCGGAATTATCCTGCGCGGAATTGCCTGCGTCAGTTGCTGGGGCTTGGAAAACTGGCGAAGCCGCCTCGTTGGAGGCGGTTTCGTTTTCCGCCGGTGGACCCGCCTTGCGGGTCACCTTGCGGGAACGGTTACGGGGTTCATTCATTCTTAGAGGACTCCAGATTGTTCCAGATCACGGCGAAGCACCTCGCGTTCCTCCTCACTCGCAGCGGTGACAGGAAGACGGGTATCGCCAACTTCGATGCCCTGCAGGCGCAGGGCTTCCTTTGCAAACGTCGCTCCGCCCAACCGAGCTTGTGCATGGGTTAGCGGAAGAAGCGTAGTGACATTGATTTCTCGGGCGCGGGCCATATCGCCCGCGTCGAAAGCTTCATAAAGTTCTACCAAGGCACGCGGTGCAACATGGCCGATGACGGAGATGAAACCAGAAGCGCCGAGGGAAAGCCACGGCAGGTTAATCGGATCATCACCGGAATACCAGGCCAAACCGGTTTCTTGGATGAGTTCTGCGGCCGCAGGAAGGTCGCCCTTAGCGTCCTTTACGGCTTGGATGGTCGGCAAATCCGCAAGGCGGCGGAGGGTATCCGGCGCCACTGGGATGCCCGAGCGGCCAGGGATGTCATAGACACAGATCGGCAGATCCGTGGCTTGCGCGACTGCGGCAAAGTGCTCGTAAACGCCCTTCTGAGAAGGCTTGGAGTAGTACGGAGTTACCACCAGCAGGCTATCTGCCCCCGCTTCCGCGGTGGCCTGAGCCAACTTAATAGAGGTTGCGGTGTCATTCGTTCCGGCACCGGCGCAAAGCTTTGCGCGGTCTCCAACTTCTTCCTTTACGGCTTTGAGCAGCTCCAGCTTCTCTTCGACCGAAGTGGTCGGCGATTCACCTGTGGTTCCACCTAGGATGAGCGAATCAACGCCATTGTCAACGAGATGAGCTGCTAGGCGACGACCTGCTGCAACGTCCAGCGCACCGTCACGGGCAAACGGGGTGACCATGGCGACGCCGATGCGTCCAAAGGTGTCGACGCCAGTCTTTGCTGTCATACCTGTGCTCATAGCCGTCAAGATTACCCTTTTGGCTTGCAATTAGCCGCATCGGGGTCCCGCGCGTGTTAGGCGTAGGGGCTCGCTGCCATCTGGGTTCCATCAGCCAGAGTGGTGATATTGAAATCATCAAAGAGCACTGGCGCCTTGCTTTGCAGCAGTTTCAGGCACTCCACCGCAACGTGGCGGAGTTCCTCGTCGGCCTGTTCGGCGGCTCGCGCACCAATAAAGTGCCGCCACGCGCGATAGTTGCCAGTAACAACGATGCGCGTTTCTGTGGCGTTTGGCAGCACGGCACGCGCCGCCTGACGAGCCTGCTTCTTGCGCAGGAGCGCGTTAGGTTCTTCCAGCTTCTCTTCTAGTGCGCTAAGCAGTTCATCGTAGACAAAGCGAGTCTCATCTACCGCTTGCGTTACTAATCGGCTAAGTTGCTCGTCCTCAGCCACCAATTTAGGCAGGACCACCTCCGTCTCCTCCGGGTGGACAAAGCGCTGGGAGAGCTGAGAGAAGGAAAAGTGCCGGTGGCGCACGAGCTCATGGCTCGCCGACCGCGACAGTCCTGTGATGTACATGGTGGCCGTGGCATGCTCGAGCAACGCAGTATGGCCTACCTCCATGATGTGGTGCAGGTAGGCTTCATTAGTTGCCGTGCGAGGATTTGGCTTATCAAAGGACTCGTAGCAAGCCCGTCCTGCAAACTCGACAAGTGCCTCGCCATCAGAGGCCGAGTCATCCACGTGCCACTCCACGCCCTGCGGGGCGTGGAACTGCGTTGCGGCAATGAGCTGAATGTCTAGCTCACTTGCTTTAGCCATGGTTTAAAGCCCCAGGTACTTATCAAGGCCTACGACTAGGCCCGGGTGGTCTGCAATTTGGCGCACGCCCACCAGTACGCCTGGTGTAAAGGACGCGCGGTCATAAGAATCCTGGCGGATGGTCAGCGACTGACCTTGAGCACCAAAGACAACCTCTTCGTGTGCCACCATGCCACGGGTGCGAACCGCGTGAACCGGGATGCCGTCGACGGTGGCGCCGCGGGCACCATCGAGCTGCTTTTCGGTAGCATCCGGCATGTCACCCAGACCAGCCTCCTTGCGGGCGGCGGCAATTCCTTCGGCAGTATGGATCGCAGTACCGGACGGTGCATCCAACTTGGTTGGGTGGTGGAATTCGATAACCTCTGCAGTCTCAAAGAACTTAGCAGCCTGCTTAGCTAGCACCATCGTGAGCACTGCGGAAATGGCAAAGTTCGGCGCAATGAGGACATTTCCAGCACCGTCCTGCTTGGTCCACTCCTCTACCTGAGCCAAGCGCTCCTTATCAAACCCGGTGGTTCCCACCACACAGTGAATCCCGTTTGCGATGCAGAATTCAAGGTTTCCCATTACGGAATCTGGCTGGGTAAAGTCCACAATGACCTCAGCGTGGGCGTCGATAAGCTGCTGCAAATCATCACCGCGGTCAATTTCCGCTACCAGATCGAGGTCATCTTCCGCGTTGACACCTTCAACGATTGCCTGGCCTACGCGTCCATGCGCGCCCAGTACGCCAACCTTGATAGCCATGGTGTGTTCTCCTTCTTCAGCCACATCGGTAGTACTTTTCTCCCCATCCTAACGCGCATGGGGGTTGCACAATTCCTCGCCTGCCTTGGAATGGACTTGCGCCCTTCGACGATGCCCTCAGTCTCACTAGGGTGGCGAGCATGCAGATATATATCGCTTCCGTTCCTGTAGACGATGTTGCCCGCGCTCACGATTTTTACGTCAATACCCTTGGCTTCCGGGTCAAGGATGACGTAACTCACGACGATTTTCGGTGGCTCACTGTTACCAATGCTGAAGGTGAGGGAAATACCGAGTTGCTTCTGGAACCGAAGGGCCATCCCGCCGCCAAAGACTACGCCGCAGCACTCAAGGCCGACGGTATTCCGGTCACGCAGTTCCTGTCCGCCGATGTGGAAACCGAATATAAGGAGCTCAGTGACAAGGGCGCGAAGTTCACCATGGAGCCCACCGATGTCGGGCCGTCCATCATCGCTGTTTTTGAGGACACCGTGGGCAACCTTATTCAGCTCGTGGAACTGAAGAGGTAGTCGCACCCTCCCTTCATCATACGGATTAACAATTGCATCACTTCCTAATTCTTGTCCCATCTGCCCCAGTAGAATGGGTGTAACAACACGGTAAGCACCAAGGAAGTGATGAATATGTCTCCCTCAATTTTCTCTCGCACTATCGCCGTGGCCATCAGTGCAGGATGCGCGTTAGCACTTGCCGCTTGTTCCGATGAGGACACTACGCAGGCAGGCGCGCCGGCTTTCAGTGAGGTTCAGTCAACTACCGACACTCCTGAAGTTCAGAACAGCTCCCCTACCCCTGCCACCACTTCTGCACCGCGCAGTACCTCAACGGCGGATGCAGAAAAGCAAAAACTCCCCCAAGACTCTGCCTCAATGGCGTTCGCCGGTATGGGCACGGCCTCTCTCGAGGATCAACAGCATATGCCAAAGAGTCTCGGAAACTTCGTCCCCACGGGTGTGCGGGTGGGGGCGCACGATGGGTTCACCCGCGTCGTCATTGACATGGAGGGCGAAGGTGAACCGGGGTGGTTTACTTCCTATACTGATAGCCCTGCCCAACAGGCATCCGGAAAACCGGTTGAGGTCCAAGGAAATGCCTTCCTCAACCTAGGCATTGAGGGAACGCCGTGGCCTTCTACCCCAGAGCTAAAAGAAAAGTACATGCAGCCAGGCACTACCCCTGGTGCCGGGGTGGTCAGCGCAGTCCACTACACCACCACCTTCGAGGCACAAACACAGCTTATTATTGGGCTAGAGAAGAAGACTGCCTACTCCGTGACGTATCTGAAGGACCCCTCGCGCGTGGTCATCGACTTCCAGAACTAACGTTTAGCGGCGCCTCTAAATGGTGCACATCTACGAAGAAAGGCTCTACCAACCAGCGAGTGAGCTGGAAGGCAGAGCCTTCTTTGGGTTTAGGAATTAGTCCTCCACCGGAACCAGGGAAATCTTGCCGCGGTTATCGATATCCGCGATTTCTACCTGAACCTTATCGCCAACGTTGATGACGTCTTCTACCTTCTCGATGCGCTCGTCGCCACCCAGGTTAGAAATGTGGATCAAGCCATCGCGACCCGGGGTCAAGGAAACGAATGCGCCGAACGGCACGGTCTTTACCACGGTGCCTAGGAAGCGCTCTCCAACCTTCGGCAGCTGTGGGTTTGCAATGGAGTTCACCTTATCGATGGCAGCATCCGCAGCCTCACCGGTAGCAGCGGAAACGTAGACGGTTCCGTCATCTTCGATGGAGACATCGGCGCCGGTTTCCTCGGTGATCTGGTTGATGGTCTTGCCCTTTGGTCCGATAAGCTCGCCGATCTTATTAACCGGGATCTTGACGGAGGTAATCTTCGGAGCAAGGCCGGACATCTCATCCGGGGTATCAATGACCTCAGCCATGGTTTCCAGGATGGTAGAGCGGGCATCGCGAGCCTGCTCCAGGGCCTGGGCCAGGACCTTAGACGGGATGCCATCCAACTTGGTGTCCAGTTGCAGGGCGGTGATGTACTCAGAGGTACCGGCGACCTTAAAGTCCATATCGCCAAAGGCATCCTCGGCACCGAGGATATCCGTCAGGGCGACGAACTTTTCCTTGCCTTTTACCTCGCCAGAGACCAGGCCCATAGCGATGCCAGCTACCGGAGCCTTCAGCGGAACACCGGCATTGTAGAGGGACAAGGTGGAGGCACATACAGAGCCCATAGAGGTCGAGCCATTGGAGCCCAAGGCCTCAGAGACCTGGCGGATGGCGTACGGGAAGTCCTCGCGGGATGGGATGACCGGAAGCAGAGCGCGCTCGGCCAATGCACCGTGGCCGATCTCGCGGCGCTTCGGGGAGCCCACGCGGCCAGTCTCGCCAGTGGAGAATGGCGGGAAGTTGTAGTGGTGCATGTAGCGCTTGGATTCCACCGGGGTCAGGGAATCAATCTGCTGCTCCATCTTGAGCATGTCCAGGGTGGTAACACCCAGAATCTGGGTCTCACCGCGCTCGAACAGGGAGGAACCGTGAGCACGCGGAACCAGGTCCACCTCAACGGAAAGGTCACGGATATCGGTAACGCCGCGGCCATCGATACGGAAGCCCTCGGAGAGGATCTTCTGGCGTACGATCTGCTTCATCAAAGCGTTATAAGCGCCGCGAATCTGCTTAGACGCATCGGCCTCTTCCAAGTCCTCGAACTGGTCCAAGAGCTTTTCTTCGACCTGCTCCATGTATTCATTGGTGGCGACGTCACGTTCCTGCTTGCCCGGAATGGTCAGCAGCTTCTCTAGCTTCTTGGTAGCAGCCTTTTCCACTGCCGCGAAGACATCATCGCCGTATGCCGGGAAGAGTGGGAACTCCTGGGTTTCCTTGGCGGCACGCTCTGCGAGACCGTTCTGGGCGTCGCACAAGGTCTTAATGAATGGCTTTGCTGCTTCCAAGCCTTCAGCAACGGTTGCTTCCTGCGGTGCAGGGGCGCCGTCGGCAATGCGCTCAGCAACGTTGGTGCCGGCACCGGCCTCGACCATCATGATGGCTACGTCGTCCTTGCGGCCCTTTTTGACAATGCGGCCGGCAACGACCATCTCAAAGAGAGCACGCTCGTGCTGCTCGTGGTTCGGGAAGGCCACCCACTGGCCCTCGGGGTGCTTATCATCAGCGATCAGTGCCATGCGGACACCGCCAACAGCGCCGGAAACGGGCAAGCCGGACAGCTGGGTGGCGGCGGAAGCGCCGTTGATAGCAACGACGTCGTAATACTCTTCCGGATCCTGGGACATCACGGTGACAACGACCTGGACCTCGTTGCGCAGGCCCTTGACAAAGGTTGGGCGCAGCGGGCGGTCGATAAGGCGGCATGCCAGGATGGCTTCAGAAGAAGGACGGCCCTCGCGGCGGAAAAAGGAGCCCGGAATCTTGCCGGCCGCGTACATGCGCTCTTCTACGTCCACAGTCAGCGGGAAGAAATCAAATCCCTCGCGTGGCTGGTTGGACGCGGTGGTCGTGGCCAACAACATGGTGTCATCGTCCAAGTAGGTGGTCACGGAGCCGTCTGCCTGCCGGGCCAGCTGGCCGGTTTCAAAGCGCAGGGTGCGGGTGCCAAAGTCACCATTGTCTAGCGTGGCAATGGCCTCGGTAATGCCAAAGTCCTCGTCAATATTGAACTCGACGGAGTTCTGAACGCTCATTAAAAAATGTCTCCTTGAGTGGTTTAGGCGATCGTCGATGCCGCCTGGTCGATTTTGTCTATGACAACGCTGTCAAATTCTAACAGAAAAACCACAAAAGCCCCGCCAAACGGCGGGGCGAGGTGGCCGAAGCTGGGCCGAAATTAACGGCGCAGACCCAGGCGAGAGATCAGATCACGGTAGCGATCGACGTTGTTCTCAGCCAGGTACTTCAGCAGGCCACGACGGCGACCAACCATCAGCAGCAGACCACGACGGGAGTGGTGATCGTGCTTGTGGAACTTCAGGTGCTCGGTCAAAGTATTGATGCGGGAGGTTAGCAGGGCAACCTGTGCCTCAGGGGAACCAGTATCGGTTTCGTGCAGGCCGTACTCCTTGAGGATTTCGGCCTTCTTCTCAGTGGTCAATGCCATGAGTATTTCTCCTTTATTTCAGTCCACATTATCGTGACGCTTAAGCCTGCGCTGGGTGCAGTACTTGTGCGTGCCGCAACTGCTGTGAACCGCAGTCGCTAAGCCAAACAAACACCTTACAGCGCCCAGGCAGAAAAAATCAAAACCACATGGCTTCTAGGCTGTGCTTTTAGAGCTCGCTGAAGAGCGTCTCAAGGCGTTCGACAAACTCTCGCACAAAGCGCTCACTATCCACACCCACAGCCACACGGGCGGTGGGCGGCGCATCCAATCGCGTTTCATCCGCGATTGTCCGTCCACGGGTAGGGTCGGCGGTGTCAGTCTTGAGGTTTATCGAAAGGACGTCGACAAGCGAGGCATCTGCCGCCACCGCAACGGCCAATGGATCGTGCAGGCCGCACCCGCCCAAGTGGGGCGATGTGGTGGCATACGCGCGGATATAATAGTCCACCATATCCGCAAAGACGCGGCCGTAGCGCGCCAACGAGCGGACTCCGCCGTGGGCAAAAGCGTGCGCAAGGGAACATCCAAACCAACCATGGTGGTATCGCTAGTGTGGCGAAAGAGGTAATCCGTAGCTTCCGGATCCTGGGAGATATTGGCCTCAGACCACGGCGTGACGTTGCCAGGAACGGTGAGAGCCCCACCCATCATCACCAGGTGTGCGGCCGTGGCAAAGGAAGAGTCCTGCTGCATGGCGGCAGCAATCGTGGTGGACGGGCCGGTCGGAATGATTACTAAATCATCGCCGTGCTCGTGCACAGCCTCGATAAGGAAATCGGCCGCAGGTTGGGACTGCGCCTGGGTGGTTGCCGGCGGAAGAAGGACCTCCCCCACACCGTTGTGACCGTGGATAAAAGAAGAAATCTCGCTTGGCCGAAAACCATCCGGGCTAGGCCCGGCAAAGACTGGAATATCGTCTTGGCCCAATAGCTCTAGAAGGGCCAGTGTATTGCGCACGGCTAAGGGCACGGTCACGTTGCCGTACGTGCAGGTCACGCCAATTAGGTCCAGGTCCGGATGGGCGATGGCGTACGCCAGCGCTAGGGCATCATCAATGCCGGTATCAAGATCGAGAATCGCCTTCATTTATTTCTCCCGCAGGAAGTAGTCTTTCGCGGTCCAGCCCTGCGCCTTAGCATCGGCAGCGAGCACCTCGCGGGCCTTGGCTACGTCATTGGCCATCGCTTCTAGCAGCTCGTCTACGGAATTGAACTTCACCATATCGCGGAGGTGGCCCACAAAGTGCACCGTGGCCTCGTAGCCGTACAGGTCAGCGTCGCGGTCGAGCACAAAGGACTCGATAGAGCGCTCCTCATCGCCGAAGGTGGGGTTAGTACCTACGGAAATAGCGGCCGCATAGGCCACGCCAGGGCGCATATCCCCTTCGATAGAGGAATCAGAGTGCACGATGAACCAGCCCGCGTACACACCATCGGCCGGGATGGCCACCGTATCTGGGAAATACTGATTGGCAGTGGGGAATCCGAGCTCCTTGCCACCACGTCCTGCGCCGCGCACTACGGGCCGGTCACGGTGAAATGGCGGCCGAGAGCCCAGTTTGCGGATTCGATGTCCCCCTGCGCAAGGCACTCACGGATGTGAGTGGAGCAAATGCGCGCGCCCTCATCATCCAGCAGTGGGACGATTTCGACACTAAAGCCGAACTCGGCACCAAAGTCCTGCATAGCCTGGGCGGTCCCGGTGGCGCCGGCGCCAAAGGTGAAGTTCTCGCCTACCACGATGTGCTGTGCTGCGAGCTTTCCTACCAATAAATCCTCCACGTAGGGCCGTGGCTCCACCCCAGCAAGGTCTCGGGTGAAGTCAATAACGAGCACGGCTGCAATGCCCATCTCTTCGGCCAATTCCAGTCGGCGGTCAAAGCTCAGCACCGCCAAGGGTGCACGCTCCGGGAGGAATACCGACACCGGGTGTGGGTCAAAGGTCACCATGACAGGGCGCTCACCATGAGCGCGTGCATGCTCCACGCAGGCAGAGATGAGCTGCTGATGGCCCCTGTGCAGGCCGTCAAAGACGCCGATGGTTACTGACGTTGGGCCCATGTCCGCGGGGATGTCATCGATTCCGTACCAAATATCCACGCAGACCATCGTAGAGCATAGACTTAGAGGCTATGACTGATGCGCTCGCAAACTCCGGACTCGTCATCGTAGACAAACCCGCCGGCATGACCTCCCACGATGTTGTCGGCCGCCTACGCAGGTACTTTCACACCAAGAAGGTAGGCCACGCCGGCACTCTCGACCCCATGGCCACCGGCGTGCTTGTCCTTGGCGTGGAGCGTGGCACCAAGTTCTTGGCCCACATGGTTGCCTCCACCAAGTCCTACGACGCCACCATTCGCCTCGGCGCCGCCACCACAACCGATGACGCCGAAGGAGAACACTGCTGGGGCGCTAGCGCTGCGGCCATTGACCGCACCGCAATCGAGGCAGAGATTGCCAAGCTCACCGGCGATATTATGCAAACGCCCGCGGCCGTATCCGCTATTAAAATTAACGGCCGCCGCGCCCATGAGCTAGTACGCGAGGGCCAGGAAGTAGACATTCCCGCCCGCCCAGTAAC
>OKNB01000149.1_pt1 | contig 11985 bp, 9 predicted proteins | sample 1611721 | NCBI WGS metagenome assembly OKNB01 (sample SAMN04436763, study PRJEB24849) | human gut metagenome | biome: human gut; feature: NICU; material: stool | host: Homo sapiens | place: USA: Saint Louis, MO | collected 2011-03-18 | reverse complement strand
TGGCCCAAGCAGCATAGCTAACCCCCGACGTGTCTACTTTCCGGGGGTCAGGCCCCCGGTATGGACCAAGAGATCTGGTCCAATAACCCCACCGAACGGCTCAACCGAGAAATCCGACGTCGCACCGACGTCGTCGGGATCTTCCCAAACCGTGAGGCCGTCATCCGGCCGGTCGGGGCCGTCCTTGCGAAACAACACGATGAGTGGATCCAGCAAAAACGCTACATATCGCTAACAAGCCTGACCCAGACCAAGAAGATCATCGCTGCCAACCTCGTCGACGACACTCCCACCGACGACAAGGAGATCGCCGCCTAATGCTTACCCAACCCCGCCCCCGAAACTAACCACATACTCGAAAGCCAGATACACCACTTCCCAGGACTTGACCTAAGGTCTATGCAGGACATCGTTTCTGCGACGCGTCTTCAACTAATGATGTTTGATAGAAACATGACTAAACCACACATCGAAGCCGCCAAAAGAGCCTCTCAAGTGTTGTACAACAGCGTCCTCAACGACCTCGACGAGGACAAGGCAGGTATCGGATGGATGACCGATCAAATCAATTGGAAGCACTCCGCGCTAATCGGCGAGTATCTCCTATCATCAATCAGCGGTGTCGAAACAGCACTGTCCACCAGCGCATTGTGCAATGAAAAATTCAGAGAACTCGAACTCTCTCAGAATATGAAAATTGCCCATGTCCAGAACTCTGACCGTAGCGCGAGGGATCCAATTCCGCCAGAGTTGAGCACGGTCTTTCATTCACCAAACAACGAGCTGCTCCACGTATTTAAAGACCATTCACTCATCTCACTCGCACAAGCACTAGACCGGCTCGCAGCAGTCACAGTCGCAGTCGGCGGGTTCAAAGAAAAACTCCTCCATACCGACTGCGGCAGAATCTTAGATATCGCAGCCAAAGCTCACAAAAACGGGAAATCCGGCAACACACTTCGCCCAGGAATTTTTGCCGACGTCGGAACTGCCGGGAGACAAGAACAAAACAACCTCTTAGGACTATTCCTAGACTGGCAAAGGCATGGTCCAGAAGATTGGCTCCCCTGGCTTAGGCAATATCGCAGCACAATTGTTCACCGCGCCCCATTCGTCAACTGGACCGCTCATACGAAAGGTCCCCATCAAAATCCGGGTGAATCAGTCATTCGACCCTTTTATCTACAACCAGGGTGGGCAGAAAGCGAATCGATGTACCGAACTGCCCGAAAAGGAATCCAAGACCTCCTCCTTATGCAACCAGCTCACACGATCCTGAGCGGATTGACTGAATCTACCGCACAGTATTGTCATTCAGTTCTCCGCTATGCCAATGAGCTTTGGAGTAAACGACGCGCGAACCCCGAACTTATCGTTCAATCCGCCGGAATGTGGCCAGAGCTGGAGTCCTCGAGCAAACTTTCATTCAAGGGATACAGCCCAAATCTCAAGATGGCCGGAAATTTTCTCGCTATCAACCCAGACCGAGTGAAACGACTAAAAGCCACGCAACTCCTAGATCGTCCAGCTGATAAGTGGCGTTCTTAAAGCACTTTGGCAGTCAGGGCATACCAAAACTTCACACGTCCATGTCTTCGGGCGCCGCGCGCAGGTCCTTTTGAATCCGCCACCGGAACTTGCTTAGACGCTTTTTCGTATCCCCCACTGCTTGCAGCGTCGAGCATTAACCGCCGCGTGGTCCGCAAACGCGTTGAGAACATGGTCGCTGTGGCTGCGAACCCAATGGACCCGCACCTCCATGCCCGCTGACCGCGCCTTTTTAATCTCCCGCCAGCAGTAGGCGATGTGCTCGTTACCCAACGAGGATGTGGACTTCCGCCAGTGGTGGAATAAAGCCTCGGTGGAGGATAAGTGACGGCTTGCGCAGCTGATGATGGAGATCCACATCCTTCCCGGAACGGCCGGAAACAAACGATTCGACCCCACGCGAGTCAAAATCGTCTGGAAAAACTAACCCCCGCTGTCCACAATCGTCAATTCGCTAATTGTGAAACAGTCACAATAATGGCACACTATTTCGGACATCCCGTGGCTGTAATTTCAGAGCCAAAAGACCTGCCGAAGCACTCAGTGTACACAATCGAGCCATGTAGTTAATGCCTTAGTGAAGAAAGTTACCCCGTGAACAAACAAGAACTTGCCTCCCTCATCTGGGAGTCGGCCAACAATATGCGCTCCAAGATTGAGGCCAATGAGTACAAGGACTACATCCTCGGCTTCATCTTCTATAAGTTCTTGTCCGACCAAGTAGAGCAGTTCATGCTCAATAACGACGCTGAACCGGAAGACCTGCCAGATACGCTTGTTGAGACCGACACTGACACCGTGGCCCTGGTGCGTAACAACTTGGGCTACTTCCTCACCTACGAGAACCTGTACTCGACGTGGCGAGACTTGGATAACGACTTCTCCATCGCTCACGTGCGTGAGGGTCTGGCTACCTTCAAGCGCAACATCGCCCCGGAGCGCAAGCACGTCTTCGACGGCATCCTTAACACCCTGGACACCAGCCTGTCGAAGTTGGGTACAACCGACGCTGCCCGTACCTCTGCCATCAAGAAGCTACTGGACCTTATCGATGACATCCCCACTGATGGCAAGCAGGGCTATGACGTGCTGGGCTACATCTACGAGTACCTCATCGAGAAGTTCGCGGCCACCGCGGGCAAAAAGGCAGGCGAGTTCTACACCCCGCATGAGGTCTCTCTCATCATGAGCAACATCGTCGCTGACCACCTCAAGGGCCGCGACGAGATTCAGATTTACGACCCGACCTCCGGCTCTGGCTCCCTGCTGCTTAACATCGGCCATGCCGTCGCCAAGCGCATGGGTGACCCAGACCGTATTAAGTACTTCGCCCAGGAGCTGCGCGAGAACACCTACAACCTCACTCGTATGAACCTGGTCATGCGCGGCGTGAAGGCGGACAACATCGTCGCCCGCAACGGTGACAGCTTGGCCCATGACTGGCCGATGTTCGACGAGGCCGACCCGGTGCAGACCTACAAGCCGCTCTATGTGGACGCAGTAGTCTCCAACCCGCCCTACTCCCAAAAGTGGGAACCCGAAGGCAACGAGGCTGACCCGCGCTTCGCACGGTTTGGTCTAGCGCCCAAGACCAAGGCCGACTACGCCTTCATGTTGCATGAGCTGTTCCACGTTAAGCCTGATGGCATCCTCACCGTCGTCCTGCCGCACGGCGTACTGTTCCGTGGTGGCTCGGAGGCCGACATCCGTCGCAATCTCATCGAAGCCAACCACATCGATGCCATTATCGGCCTGCCTTCCAACATCTTCTACGGCACCGGTATCGCGACCGTCATCATGGTGCTCAAGCAAGAACGTGACCGCGATGACGTGCTGTTCATCGATGCCTCCCAGGGCTTCATCAAGCAGGGCAAGTACAACCACCTGCGCGCCCGTGACATCCAACGCATCGTCGATGCCGTTCACAACCGCGTGGACGTGCCGCACTTCGCTAGGGTAGTGACCCGCGACGAGATTCGCGCCAACGACCACAACCTGAACATCCCACGCTACGTCTCTGCCACCCTGCCGCCTGAGTCTGTAGACCTGTACGCCACTATGCACGGCGGCATTCCCACCAGCGAAATTGACACCCTGGAGCACTACTGGACCGCCCTGCCGGGGCTGCGGGAGGCACTGTTCACCGAGAAGACAGAAGGCTACGCGGAGCTGAAAACGACCAACCTACGCGAGACGATCGACCAGCACCCTGCAGCCCAGGCACTTCGTGACCAGGTTGGCGCTGTACTATCCGACCTGCCGGAGAAACTGCACGCGCTGCTGGTGGATGGCGCAGCTACCGTGCCTATTACTACCACCGAGGACCAGCTCAAGGCCAACCTGTTCGACCGCCTCGATCGCGTGCCATTGGTCGATGCCTACGAGGGCTACCAGGTACTACATGACAGCTGGGTCAAAACCGCCGGTGACCTGGAGATAATCCAGACCGAAGGCCTCGATGCCGTGCGGGTCAATGACCCCGTGATGGAGTGGAAGACCAAAGAAAAGAAGAAGGTCTATGTCCAGGTCGGATGGGACGGGCGCGTTGCTCCCAACGAGTTGGTGCAGACCTTCTACCTGCCGCAGCAGAAGGACCAGGTAACGCAGCTAAGTCGCGACGTGGACACAGCTGTATCTGAGCTGACGCAGCTCGTCGAGGACTTAAGCGAAGACGACAAGACCGATCTGGCCGAGGTACTTAACGACAAACAGGATGCCTTCAAGAAGACCGAGCTAAACAAGGCCATCAAGGACCTGCCGAAGCTGGCCAAGGGCGAGACCTGGCCGGAGGGCAGCACCGAGGCTGCCATGCTCAGCGCCAAGGCGCTCATCGCCCAGCGGGACCAACTCAAGAAGAACCTCAAGACTGCGCAAGAGCAGCTGGAGAAAGACACCCACGCGACCATCGAAGCGCTTACCGACGTGCAGGTGGATGAGGTGCTCACCGCCAAGTGGATTACTGCACTTATGGGTGACCTGCGCGAAATCCCTGGTCATGTGCTCGCTGGTCTTTCAGCCCGCGTACAGGCGCTGCACGACAAGTACGCCGTCGCGCTGACCGACCTCGACGTGCAGGTTCGCGAGACGGAGCAAGAGCTGGCAGGCCTACTGAGCGGGCTTACCGGCAACGCCGCCGACATGCAGGCCCTGGCTGCACTCCAGGAGCTGCTGGGCGGTGGTCGCGATGCGTAGCCGCAACGTGCCCGCACTGCGCCTGGAGGGGTTCGACGGTGCGTGGAAGACGACCAGTATTGGTGCAGTCTCAGCTCTCCACAACGGTCGTGACTACAAGCATCTGGGGGAAGGTTGTATTCCCGTCTACGGGACCGGTGGCTACATGGTGTCAGTGGACCAAGCTCTTTCTCACGATGAGGACGCCGTAGGCATCGGTCGAAAGGGCACCATCAGCAAGCCATACATCCTGAAAGCTCCCTTCTGGACTGTTGACACGTTGTTCTACGTTGTTCCGAACCAAGAGACTGACCTAGCGTTCTTCTACGCATCAGTATTGCAAGTCGATTGGATGGCGAAGAATACTGCAACCGGGTTACCTAGTCTGACTAGCCAGACCATCAACAGCGCAGATATCTCCATTCCGCACACTCTCGAAGAACAGCAGGCCATCGGCGCTATCTTCACCAACCTCGACGATGCCATCAACCAGCACACCAAGAAGCACCAAGCTCTGCAGCAGGCCAAGACTGCGCTCATGCAGCGGATGTTCCCGCAGGAGGGCCAGACGGTGCCGGAGCTGCGGCTGGATGGCTTCGACGGTGAGTGGAAAGAAAGCTCGTTGAATGATCACGTTGAATATTTCAGTGGGCTGACCTATTCACCAGGCGATGTTGTGAAGAATGGGGGCACTCTGGTACTTCGGTCAAGCAATGTGAAAGACGCTACGCTTGCCTTTGATGATTGTGTGTATGTCCGCTCCGGCGTCGTGAACGTACAAAATGTCAAGCCAAACGACATTATTATGGTCGTCCGAAACGGCTCCCGCGCTCTTATCGGAAAGCATGCGTTGGTGAGTGGGGAACTTCCGCCGACGGTCATCGGTGCATTCATGACTGGTTTGCGAAGCAAACAGCCTCATTTCATGAGCGCCCTATTCGATACTGAACTCTTCGAGTCTCAAGTTGCGAAATCAATGGGTGCCACCATCAACCAAATTACGGGCGGGATGTTTGCGAAGATGCATTTTTTGTTCCCACCAACCCTCGAAGAACAGCAGGCCATCGGTGCGGTGTTTACACGGCTGGACACGCTCATTGCTACCGAGGCCAAGTATATCGAGTCCCTTAAGCAGGCCAAGGCGGCGCTGCTGCAACGGATGTTCATCTAAGGAGCAGTTATGACCACACCATTTCGTTCTGAGGCTGAATTCGAGGCTGCGCTCATCGACCTGCTCACCCGCCACGGCTGGAGCAAGGAACTGCTGCGTTTCCCGACAGAGCAGCAGCTCATCGACAACTGGGCGGACATTCTTTACGCCAACAACCGGGGCCGTGACCTGCTAGGCGACGTGCCGCTCACCGAAGGCGAGATGGCGCAAATCATCGAGCAGGTCAACAACCTGCGCACCCCGCTGGCGCTCAACGAGTTCATCAACGGTCGCACCGTGACCATTACCCGAGATGCACCGCAGGCGGCAAACTTCGGCTCTGAGATCAGCCTGAAAATCTACGACCGCCTAGAGATTGCCGGTGGCCAGTCGCGCTACCAGATTGCCGTCCAGCCGCGCTTCCAGACCGCCAATGAGCTGCTGCCCACCCGACGTGGCGACTTGATGCTGCTCATCAACGGTATGCCGGTCTTCCACATCGAGCTGAAGCGCTCCGGTGCGCCGGTCTCCCAAGGTGCGAACCAGATAACCAAATACGCCCATGAGGGCGTCTACCAGGGAATCTTCTCCCTGGTGCAAATCTTCGTCGCCATGACCCCAGAAGAGACGATTTACTTCGCCAACCCGGGGGCAGGCAAATTCAACCCGGACTACTTCTTCCACTGGGCAGACTTCAACAACGAGCCGATCAACCAATGGGACGACGTGGCACGTGCGCTGCTGTCCATTCCGATGGCGCACCAGCTCATCGGCTTCTACACCGTCGCAGACCGTGCCTCTGGCAACTTGCTGGCGATGCGTTCCTACCAGTACTATGCGGCCTCGCGTATCGCTGACCGTGTGGACCGTCACGACTGGGACAGTGGCGACCAGTTGGGCGGCTACATCTGGCACACCACCGGCTCCGGCAAGACGATTACCAGCTTCAAGACCGCTCAGCTCATCGCTGACTCCCACAACGCCGACAAGGTGGTGTTCTTGCTTGACCGTGTTGAGCTGGGCACGCAGTCGCTGGAGAACTACGTCAGCTACGGTGGCGACAGCATCGCGGTGGAGGACACCTCCAGTGCTGCCAACCTGGCAACGCTGCTCAAGGACAAGCGCTCCACTCTCATCGTGACCTCACTGCACAAGATGAGCCGCGTCAATCCTGAGACGATGAAGACAGCTGACCTGGACCTCATCCGTTCCAAGCGCGTGGTCTTCATCGTCGATGAGGCGCACCGCACCACCTTCGGTGACATGCTCGCCTCCGTCAAGCACACCCTGCCGAACGCGCTGTTCTTCGGCTTTACCGGCACGCCCATCCATGACGAAAACCAGAAGAAGCATTCCACCACGGCCACACTGTTCGGCAATGAGCTACACCGCTACTCAATTGCCGACGGCATCCGCGATAAAAACGTGTTGAGCTTCGACCCTGAAATGGTGGAGACTTTCAGGACGCATGACGTGCGCACCGTGGTCGCCCTCCAGGCGGCCAAGGCCAAGACCGTAGAGGAAGCGCTGACAGACCCGCAGAAGGCGGCAGTCTACAGCAAGTTCATGGACAAGAAGCAGATCCCTATGGCCTCTATCTATGAGCTGGAAAAAGACGATAAGGGCAACAGCACCTATAAGCGTGTGACCAAGGGCATCGAGGACTACCTGCCAACGACCCAGTATGAGAAGGCAAACCACCGCGAGGCTGTCGCCAGCGACATCAACGAGCATTGGATGCAGCTCAGCCGCAACAGCATGTTCCATGCCATCCTAGCGACTTCCAGCATTCCCGAGGCCGTGGAGTACTACCGCATCTTCAAGAAGCAGTACCCTCACATCAAGGTCACAGCACTGTTTGACCCCAACATCGACAACACCGGGGACAATCAACTGCTCAAGGAAGACGGCCTGCTGGAGATTCTCCGCGACTACAACAACACCTACGGCCAGCACTTCACCATGCCGACCCATGATGAGTTCAAAAAGGACGTCTCCAAGCGCCTAGCCCACAAGAAGCCTTACAACACCAAGGCCTTCCTCGACGACCGCAGCCAACACATCGACCTGCTCATCGTGGTGGACCAGATGCTCACCGGCTTCGACTCCAAGTGGCTCAACACCCTCTATCTGGATTAGGTGATCGAGTACGAGTCCATCATCCAGGCTTTTTCGCGCACCAACCGCATCTTCGGCCCGGAAAAGCCCTTCGGGTCCATCCGTTACTACCGCAGGCCGCACACTATGCGGGACAACATCGACCGGGCGGTAAAGCTCTACTCCGGCGACCGACCCCTCGGCCTGTTCGTGGACCACCTCGATGACCACCTCACATCCATCAACGAGTGCTTCGCTACCATCGAGGCGCTGTTTACCGACCCGAAGACCGGCCAGCCGGACTTCTCGCAGCTACCCGACCTTGAGGCAGACCAAGGCGAGTTCGCCAAGACCTTCAACCGCATGTACCGGGAACTTCAGGCCGCGCAGGTGCAGGGCTTCACCTCGGACAAGGACACCTACTACTTCGATGCCCTGACGGAGCCTATCGTGGTGGAACTTACCGAGGACACCTACACCACGCTGGTGACCCGTTACAAGGAGCTCGGCAAGGCAGGCGACGACTCAGAGCAGTCGCCTGAGGATGCACCCTTCGACATTGACGTGCACATCAAGCACATCGACACCGACCGCATTGATGCCGAGTACCTCAACAGCAAGTTCAAGAAGTACCTCAAGGCCCTCCAGGACGGCGTGCCGCAGGATGTGCTCGATGACCTGCTGGAACAGCTGCATGCCAGCTTCGCCCGCCTGAGTCAGGATGACCAGCGCTACGCTAACCGTTGGCTGCACGACCTCCAAGCAGGTGACGTGACCCTGCAACCAGGCAAGACAGTGCACGACTACATCAACGAGTACCGCATCACCGAGCGCGACCGACAGCTGGTACGACTGCATGAATGTCTAGGGCTGGACATGGCGCAGCTGCGACGGATACTCGACGCCCGGGTCACGGCGGCAACCATCAACGAGTATGGGCGTTTCGATGACTTAAAGGCATCAATTGACCTTGACCTGGCGGCGGCGTACTTCACGGAAGACACCGGAGCAAGGGTGTCGAAGTTCAAGGTCCGTGCTCTGCTGGACAAGCTGCTACGCACCTACGTCATCGACGGCGCGTTGCCTGCTGACCTCAGCGTGACCGAGGAAGAACTGACAGGTGAGTAGGTATGTTGATTGGATATGCGCGCGTCTCGACCTCGCGACAGGGGCAGTCGCTGGACACGCAAAGCAAGGCCCTCATCGACGCTGGTTGCGACCCTAAGCATATCTACAGCGACACCATTAGTGGTGCCAAGTGGTCTCGCCCCGGCCTCGATGATGCCCTCGCCTACATGAGGCCGGCCGATACCTTGGTCGTGACCCGGCTAGACCGGCTGGGCCGCAACATGGTCGAAACCGTCACTACCATCTCCGACCTAGCTGACCGGGACATCAATGTCCGGGTCCTTGATCCTGCTCTGGACACATCCCGTCCTGCAGATAAGGTCGTGGTCAACATCATGGCTTCTCTAGCTGAGTGGGAGCGTGACCTCCTTATTCAGCGCACTCGCGAGGGCGTCGCCCATGCCCGAGCACAGGGACGAGTTGCGGGCCCGAAGCCGAAGCTCAGTAAAGAGCAGAAGCAACAGGCTGCGCTATTGGTCGAGAACGGCCAGTCAGTGAAGTCAGTCGCCAGGTCCTTCAACGTCTCCCGGCAAACCATCTACAGGGCTATCCGTGAGGTGGACGATACTAAGTAAACGAGTCTGCGCGAAACGAAACCCCCAGGTGGAAACACGGTCAGAAAGTGCACACCCGGCCCGTAAGGTGTTGGGCAGAAACGACCCGAACACCACCTCTAGGAGTGAAAACATGGCCACCAAGCCGCTGTCAGCCGTTCGCCTTGGCATGGAAGTCAACAACATCACGCTGGCGCACTTCACCACCGAATCCGTCACCCAATTCCTCCACCACGTCGCAGACCTCGTCGAAAACCGCGTCGTGCGCTCCGCAGGCGACTCCCCCTGGTTCCCTCAGACAACCGTTCACTAACGCGTCCTTCACGTCGAGCGGCCTGCGTCCATTGCCTCGCTGTGTGCCACGAAAGCCCAGCTTTGGTGCCACGATCTTGCAGGCTTTCTGCATCGAAATATTCTCCGCCAGAATGCGAGCTTCCACGAGGCGGACCACACGGTCCTTCGCCTCCTGATCAAACTTCTTCGGCATGTTCGAAGATTTTCACATCTACTCAAACGGAACAAAACCTGGGCCCTTCATATCACCCGCGAATTTAAATGGATATAATTAGACCCATGTTGATTTCAGGTACCGCTTTCTTGCGGTTGCGCACCAACCGCTAAGGCGGTTTCCTACCCCGTAGGTTAAAAACCACTCCGGTCCTTTAGCCGGGCGGCTATTTGTCATGCCCGGCTCCCTTTCAAATCCAAGGAGCACACCTGATGTCTGCATACGGACACGGCCGTCACGAGCATGGCCAAAATTTTCTCACCAACCACAAGATCATCAACTCCATCATCGACCTTGTGAAACAAACCTCCGGCCCCATCATTGAGATCGGACCAGGAAGCGGTGCCCTCACTCACCCGATGGCCCACTTGGGGAGGGCGATAACGGCAGTTGAAGTGGACGCAAAACTAGCTGCCAAAATCACACAAGAAACCTCCTCGGCGGCGGTCGAAGTGGTCCATGATGATTTCCTTAACTTCCGGTTACCCGCCACTCCCTGCGTCATTGTGGGAAACATTCCCTTTCACCTCACCACTGCCATTCTTCGAAAGTTGCTGCATGCGCCAGCATGGACTGACGCTGTACTCCTCATGCAGTGGGAAGTCGCTCGCCGCCGGGCCGGGGTAGGCGCAAGCACGATGATGACGGCTCAGTGGTCCCCATGGTTCACATTTCACCTGGGTTCTCGGGTACCAAGGACTGCTTTCCGGCCACAGCCAAACGTTGACGGGGGGATCTTAGTGATCCGCCGGGTGGGTGACCCGAAGATTCCGATAGAGCAGCGCAAAGCCTTTCAGGCGATGGTGCACACCGTTTTCACTGCCCGGGGACGCGGGATAGGGGAAATTCTCCGAAGGGCAGGGTTGTTTTCATCACGTTCAGAAACACAATCATGGTTGCGCTCGCGAGGAATCGACCCCGCGACCCTACCTCCCAGATTGCACACCAACGACTGGATCGATCTCTTCCAGGTGACTGGTTCCTCTCTACCTCACCATCGACCCATTTCACCATCGGGAAGTAGTCAACGACCTCCTCAACGGAAAAACCGAAGCCGGCGGCGTTAATCCCCACCAAAACCGAAATCCACCAGTAGTACTAAAAGGGCTCTTCCGGTTTTAGAGTGCATTGATTAGTTCGCCGGGGGTTCGGGCGTGGCACAAGATATTGGGGTCCTTGGCTTTGTAGGAAAAAGGTATCTAATCCATCCGTACAAAACTAAGGACCTACTGTGCAGCCTAACGGAAATGTCATCGTCGATACCATCTGCCGCACCGCAAAACTAGGAACTACTATCACCGGTGCCACAGAAAACGGTGACGTCACTGTTATTGAAGCCGAACCCGTCGAGCCGATCAATGAATGCCCTACCTGCGGGCAGCCTGGAGTATTCCGCGACCACGTCATCCGCAGCCTGGTCGATCTGCCCATCGTCGGCCACCCAACAACTTCATGTGCGCCTTCCACGCTACCGGTGCACCAACAAGCGTTGCTTGCAGAAGATCTTCCGTGCTGGCCTTGCCTGCGCGCCCGACAATTCAAAGACCACGGACCAGGTGACCCACTGGATCCTGCAACGACTCTGCCTAAATCGGATGAGCGTTGCCGCTGCACCCAAGTCATTAGGCCTGGGGTGGGATATGAAGTGTCCCAGGTTTTGTTCCGTTTGATGAAACCCGTTTTTGAAACAACGTACGGAGCACAACGCACGCCGATGCCAAAGCTTCCGCAACATCGACTACCTCATCAAACCCACGACAGTGGGATTCACACCGGGTTAAGGGTCAAAAAGTGTGTCCGGAATCGCGGATTTTCACGGATTGACCTGT
>OKNB01000119.1_pt1 | contig 14782 bp, 17 predicted proteins | sample 1611721 | NCBI WGS metagenome assembly OKNB01 (sample SAMN04436763, study PRJEB24849) | human gut metagenome | biome: human gut; feature: NICU; material: stool | host: Homo sapiens | place: USA: Saint Louis, MO | collected 2011-03-18 | reverse complement strand
GCGGCGGTGAGTAGGTACCTGGCCACCGCGCCGAGCGCAGCGCCAGCACCCACGACGAGGAATTGAGGCATGCGGCCTATGTTACTTCCAGTTCATCCCTTGGGACTCTACGAACACGCGCACCTCATCCACTGGCTTGTTGAGCTTGGGGTCGAAGGCTAGGTAGGCCTTGGTTTCGCGGGCCACAAGGCCGGAGAGGAGGAGCAAGCCAATGAGGTTCGGGATGGCGATGAGACCGTTAGCCAGATCGGAGAAGGTCCAAGCGAGCTCGAGTTCCGAGACGGAGCCGACAAAAAGGAGACAGGCAAAGAACATGCGGTAGGGGATGGAAGCTTTGCGCCCGCACAGGGATTCCAGGGAACGCTCGCCGTAATACGCCCAAGCCATGATGGTGGAAAAGACAAAGAAAATAATGGAGAGTGAAACGATGGTGCCGCCCCAATCTCCCGGCAGTACGCGGGAGAAGGCCTCGGCCGTCATGATTCCGGCCTCGTCGCGTCCCATATCCCAGGTGCCGCCTACAACAATGACCAAGCCGGTGATGGTGACCACGATGATGGTATCGATGAAGGTCTGGGTCATCGATACCAACCCCTGGCGCGCTGGGTGCGGGGTTTTGGCGGCCGCGGCGGCGATGGCGGCGGAGCCCATGCCGGACTCATTGGAGAAAATGCCGCGGGCCACACCGTATTGAATGGCCATCATGATGGTGGAGCCCACGAACCCGCCACCTGCGGCGGTGCCGGTGAAGGCATCGCTGAAGATCATGGCGAAGGCTGCGGGGATCTCCGTGGCGTGCGAGAAGATCACATAGCGCCCGCCCAGGACGTAGACGATGATCATCAACGGGACGAAGGCGGCGGTAATGCGCCCAATGGCCTGGATTCCGCCGAGGAGCACGGAGCCCACCAGGACGAAGAGGATCGCGCCGGTGGCCGCCGGGGCGATGCCGAACGTCGATTCCATATTGGTGGCCACAGCATTGGCTTGGGCGAGGTTGCCGATGCCAAAGGACGCGCAAATTGCAAAGATGGCAAAGAATACTGCTAGTACCGATCCGAGTGGTCCGGGGATGCCACGCTTCAGGTACTGCTGTGGCCCACCGGACATCTCGCCCTTGGAATCCGTGGTGCGAAAACGCACGCCCAGGTAGGCCTCGGTGTACTTGGAAGCCATGCCTACGAGGCCAGTAATCCAGATCCATACCAGTGCGCCAGGGCCGCCGATGGACAGTGCAGTGGCCACACCTACGATATTTCCCACGCCTACGGTCGCGGCAAGGGCGGTGGTCAGCGCCTGATAATTGGAAATATCACCCTCGGTGGACTCATCGTCAGAGTCTGTGGCAAAGATGTGACGCATCGCGCGGCCCAGCGCTCGAAATTGGAGTCCTCCCAAACGAATGGTCAGCCACAGGCCGGTTCCCAGCAGGAGGGGAATGAGGATGAACGGTCCCCACACCACAGTGCTGATGGCGGAGAGGATGGAATTAAGCGAGTCCATTCTGTAAATCTAGCGAACTATAGAAATAGAGTAAATTTGCCTATACCCCCAGCCGGGGGAATATCCGTCCTGCGCAAACGCGGAAGAGCAGGCAAGCTGGAAGGGTATCCCAACCCAACCCCCTCAAGGAGCACGCCATGGCCGACGAGCGCGCCGGCACACTGGCACAACCATCGGACCTCATCGATATCGCGGAACTGGTTACCGCCTATTACACCCGTACCCCGGATGTGAATAACCCGGATCAGCAGGTGTCCTTCGGAACCTCTGGCCACCGCGGCTCCGCGCTCGATTGCGCTTTTAATGAGGCTCATATCCTAGCGATTACCCAGGCCATTGTGGATTACCGTGCGGAACAAGGCGTTGCTGGGGCGATTTTCATCGGCCGCGATACCCACGCGCTGTCCGGGCCTGCCATGGTCTCCGCCCTCGAGGTGCTGCTAGCCAACGGTTTGGAGGTTCGCGTCGACGAGCGCGGTCGCTACACGCCGACGCCGGCGGTCTCCCATGCAATCCTGACTAACCCTGGCACCGATGGCATCGTGATTACCCCGTCCCATAATCCTCCCCGCGATGGCGGCTTTAAGTACAACCCGCCGACCGGAGGCCCGGCCGATGCGCAGGCCACGGATTGGATTGCTGACCGCGCGAACGAGTACTTGCACGCCGAGCTGGAGGGCGTCAAGCGAACGCCTGTCGACGGCGTGCTGGACGAGCGCTGCATCAAGCATGACTACGTACACAACTACGTGGCTGACCTTAAGAATGTGGTGGATATGCAGGCTATTAAAGATTCCGGCCTGCGCATCGGCGCAGATCCCATGGGTGGTGCCTCCGTGGATTATTGGCAGGCCATTGCGGATCATTATGAGCTCAATATGACGGTTGTGAATCCGGAGGTGGATTCCACTTTCCGCTTTATGACCTTGGATACGGACGGCAAGATCCGCATGGATTGTTCTTCGCCGGATGCTATGGCCTCGCTTATCGACGCCCGCTCTAACTTCGACCTTGCCACCGGCAACGACGCCGATGCGGACCGCCATGGCATTGTCACTCCCGATGCCGGCCTGATGAACCCCAATCACTACCTTGCCGTGGCTATTGAGTACCTCTTTAGTCACCGCCCGCAGTGGGGAAATGCCGGTGTGGGAAAGACACTGGTGTCCTCCACCATGATTGACCGCGTGGTGGAAAGCTTGGGTCGCGAATTGGTGGAAGTTCCCGTCGGCTTCAAGTGGTTTGTGCCGGGATTGGTCGAAGGCGCCATTGGTTTCGGTGGTGAGGAATCCGCCGGGGCGTCTTTCCTGCGCTTCGATGGCTCCGTGTGGTCCACCGATAAGGACGGCATCATTATGGACCTGCTCGCCGCGGAGATTACCGCTGTCACCGGCAAGACTCCGTCCCAGCGCTACGCAGAACTGGCGGAGAAATTCGGCACCCCAGCCTATGCTCGCACCGACGCCGCCGCGAACCGCGAGCAGAAGGCCATTCTTAAGAAGCTGTCTCCTGAAAAAGTTTCCGCCACGAAACTGGCGGGCGAAGACATCGTGGCCAAGCTAACCGAGGCGCCCGGCAACGGTGCGGCTATTGGCGGCCTCAAGGTAGCGACGGAAAATGCCTGGTTCGCCGCTCGTCCTTCCGGCACTGAAGATAAGTACAAAATCTATGCCGAATCTTTCTTGGGTGAGGAACATCTCAAGCAGGTGCAAGCAGAAGCACAGGCAGTTGTTTCCCATGTATTAGGGGTTTAACGCTACACTCAACCTCGTGAGTAACAAGATTAATGGGAAGCTGGTCCTCGATGTCATCAGCTTCATCGCCCGCTTCTATATGGCCTGGGTGTGGATTGACGCCGGCGTGCACAAGCTCGGCAAAACTTTAGACATGACCCAGGCCATTAAGGGATATGACATTTTTACGCCTGATTGGGCCGGCTACCTCGCCATTGTCATGGGGCCGCTCGAAATCATCGGCGGCGTGCTACTGCTGCTCGGGCTATTCCTGCGCCAGTCCTCCATCGTGGCTACCTGCGTGTTGCTGCTCTTTATGGTGGGCATCGCACAGGCATGGGCCCGCGGACTAGATATTGACTGTGGCTGCTTTGGCTACGACGCCCAAAATCCCGACCGAGGGATGGACTATGCGAAGACGCTGCTGCGCGACGCCGCATATCTATTCCTGACCCTATGGACCATCAAGCGCCCCTTCACCAAGGTTGCCCTTCACCCTTAAACGGTGGGTAAGGTAGGCTGAATTGGTCCGCAGATTTTTAAAGGCAAGGTTCAAATGAGCAAAGTAACTGACCCTAACGCCAAGGGTGGCAACGGTTTTATCTGGGGAGTCGGCGTACTCCTCGTCATCATTGCCGTTGTTATTGGCTACATCGTGTGGAATGGCAAGCAGTCATCCACGGATTCCGTCGATGCCCTTGAAGCCAAGGACGTGAATATGTCCATGGAGTACAACGACGGTGCTATCACCCTCAAGTCTGAGAGTGCTAAGAAGGGCACCCCTGAGGTGGATCTCTATGAGGACTTCTCCTGCCCACACTGTGCTGAACTGGCTGAGGCAACCGACGGTGACATGCAGAAGGCCATCGAAGACGGCAAGCTGATCGTCCACGTGCGTACCCTCAACTTCTTGGATGGCAAGGACATTGAAAACCAGGCGGGCTACTCCACTAAGGCAGCAGCCGCAATGTCCGAGCTGGCCAAGTCCGGTGATATCAAAACCTATTGGAACCTGCGCGACTACATGCTGCAGAACCAGCAAAAGGTAGCTACTTCGTGGGACATTAAGGACATTGCTGACGCTGCCAGGGAGTTTGGTGCGGACGATGATGTCGTTGATTCCATCAAGGATGTGGACATCAAGCAGGGCAATAAGGTGGCGAAGACCAACTACGACAAGCTGGATAAGGAAACCGGCTCTGTCTCCTCGCCGCGTATTGTCAAGGATGGCAAGGACGTTCCATCCGAGGCGGACCAAAAGGCCGGCAAGGACCTGGGTGACTGGGTAGAGATCGTCACTAAGTAGCAGGCGATTTGGAGAGTTAAATACCCTCCATGTATATTTAAGCGAGTTGCAGCCCACAGGGTTGCACCTCGTTTGAGGGGCTATGGCGCAGCTGGTAGCGCACCACACTGGCAGTGTGGGGGTCACGGGTTCGAATCCCGTTAGCTCCACAATATAAAGGAGAGGAACATTAGTTCCTCTCCTTTTTCTTTTTGCGGAGGGCTAGAGCTCCGCTAGGTCCTCATCGAGCATGCGCTGATCGATGGCGATGCCCACGGCCGCGCCGCTGCCCATCGCTTGCGAGACTTGGTCCGGTGAGCTGACCACATTGCCGGCCGCCCACAGGCGCGATACCGAGGTCTGGCCATGCTCTACGCTGACCCACCCGTTGGCTGATTCGCAGCCGGCATCCCGCAGCAGTGCGTCATTGGGCAGAAAATCAGGCCCAGTAAAGCATGCTTCATAGGTGTCTTCTCCAGCAGAGCTTTGCACTACTACGCCGGTTGGCGATGTCTCCTCTGGTCGGACCTGTGTCACCTCTGGATCGACTACTTTTACGCCCAATCCAGCGAGTTGAGTGCGATCGAGATCGGTGAGCTCAAGGCCGTTGGGGTAGAAGGTCAGCGTGTCCGTCCACGTGGACAGCAGCTTGCTAATGCGGATGGTAAAAGGCGGATTCGCGCCGCCGATGAGTGCAACCTTCTTCCCGGTGACTTCGTAGCCATGGCAGTACGGGCAGTGAAAGACCCTGGTGCCCCACAAATCGCTGAGGCCGGGAACTGCAGGGAGCTTGTCCGTGAGCCCCGTCGCGATGAGAACGTGGCGGGACTCGAGAACCTCGCCGCTGGCAAGTTTTGCCTGCCAAGGCTCGTGCTCGGAAACACGGGTGAGTTTCTCCACCGAGCCCTGGGTAATGGTTCCGCCGAATTTCTTGACCTCCGCGTGACCGCGCTGAAGCAGTTCGGCGGGAGCCGCGCCATCGAGGCTAAGGATGCCGTGGGCATGGTCGCTGAAGCGATTGCGGGGAGCGCCGGAATCGATTAATTGAATATTTCGGTTAGCGCGGGCCAAGGTGATGGCGGCGGCGGTGCCGGCAAAGCCACCGCCGACGATAATGACGTCCGAGTACATTGCTCCTCCTGTATAGGACGTGGGTAGCATTGTGCGCAGCCGAGTATATGCAGTCAACATCAAAGTGGCTCGCGCGCAGAATGAATCGTGGTTCCACAGGGGTCTTTACACGCGAAGCGCTCTATGGGGCGTCGCCTGTACAGGCGGTAGGCAGGTTCTTTGTAAAGTACTTCAACTTTCGTGGCCGGGCATCCATGAGTGAGTTTTGGTGGGTCTTTGGCTTCCTCGTGCTGATTTCTGTGGCAATCGGCATTATCGCCCGGCACTTTGGCGTGGATATTGAGCCTATTGCAGAGGCGGTACTTGTGATTCCAGTCGTTTCCTTGATGTGCCGGCGGCTGCACGATTCCGGGCGGACGGGGTTGTTATGCCTGATTGGGTTCATTCCCGTGCTCGGTGGGATTGCGTTGCTCTTTATGATGGCGCTGCCCACGCGCGAGCGCGCGGCGCTTTAAAAATTTCCTTGCCTGATTAGGCTGGGTGACATGCAGACTTTTTCAAAGCGAGTACGCGACACGGATCAAGCAGGTGCCGAGGCGGCCGGATTGCGGTGGCTCGGGGAAGCCACCGACGCGGTGGTCAACGTCGTGAGCGCCGACGGGCTAGAAATCGTTACCGAGCGCGTGGACGAGGTCATGCCCACGCCGGAGGCGGCGAGGAAGTTTGGTGCGGAGTTGGCGCGCATGCACCGTGCGGGAGCCGAAGCGTTTGGCGCGCCTCCTACCGGGTGGGAAGGCAAAAACTTCATCGGCAGCATCGAGCAAGACTGCATCCGGACGGATAATTGGGGCGAGTTCTACGTTAACCAGCGCGTATTGCCCTTCGCGGAACTTGCGGGGATAAGTGCGGCGCAATTGGACTTGGTAAGGCGTGCCTGCGACGCCATCGCCGCGCGCAGTTGGGATGTGGCGCCGGCGCGCATCCACGGCGATCTATGGGCGGGCAACCTGCTTTTTGGGTCCGACGGCGGCATCATGATTGACCCCGCCGCCCATGGTGGGCACCCGCATACGGATTTGGGGATGTTGGCGCTTTTCGGGGCACCATATCTCGAGGAAATCTTCCAGGGTTATGGTGCGCCGAAGGACATAGAGAAGTGGATTCCCATGCACCAGCTGCACCCGCTGGCGGTGCATGCGCTTACGCACGGCGCTAGCTATAACCGGCCGCTGGAGCGCGCGGCGGCCGCTACCTTGGAGGCGCTGGGCTAAAGGTTCGGCCTTTGCGGCATGATGCGCTTGTGAGCACCGCGGCGCCATAAGGTTTCGATGCGTTCGCGGGCGGCGGCGGGAACCGCCTTGCCCTCTAGGTAGTCATCGATGTGGGCGTAGGTGACGCCGAGGGCCTCTTCGTCAGGAAGCTGAGGCTTATCGTCCTCCAAGTCCGCGGTGGGAACCTTTTCCCAGGTAGAGCGCGGGGCACCGAGGTGCTTTAGGAGGGCGGCGCCTTGGCGCTTATTGAGGCCGGCCAAAGGGAGGAGATCTGCCGCGCCATCGCCCCACTTGGTAAAGAAAGCGGTGACGTTTTCCGCCGCATGGTCGGTGCCGATGACTAGCGCGCCGACCTCGCCTGCGATGGCGTATTGGGCGGTCATGCGCAAGCGCGCTTTGGTATTGCCGCGGTTGAAATCGGTGACGTCGGCAAGCTGCAGCGCATCCGCCACCTGCTCGTCGAGGGCTAGGGTGGCCGGCTTGATATCGACGGTGGGGCGGTGATCGGGCTGGATGAAATCCAAGGCAATCTGGGCATCGTCCTCATCGGCCTGCACGCCGTGGGGCAGACGCACGGCCCAAAACTCCGCGCCGTCGACGCGCTCCACCGCCAGCTGCGCAAGCTTTCCCGCCAAGGTGGAGTCTTGGCCGCCAGAGATACCCAGCACGTAGCCTTTAGCGCCGGTGGTGCGCAGGTAATCAACCAGGAAATCCACGCGGCGCTGCACTTCGGCTTCTGGATCGATAAAGGGGCGCACACCCAGGGCTTTTATGATGGTTTGCTGCAGATTTTTGGCATCGTTCGACATGACGTTCATGGTAGCCGCCTGACACAATATTGTGCTGTGAATAAGGAAGTTTATGTCAAGGTAGTAGCTGGCATAGCGGCCCTGGGCGGGCTGCTATTTGGATACGACACCGGCGTGATGTCCGGTGCCTTGCTTTTTATTAGCCCCGCATTCGATATGAGCGCGCACCAAGAGGGCTGGGTGACCTCGATGCTGCTCGTGGGGGCTGCAGTAGGGGCGCTGACGGCCGGGCGCATCGCCGATAGAGTCGGCCGGCGGCTTACGCTGATTGCCGGCGGCATCATTTTCGTGCTGGGCTCCGTCTGGTGCGCCCTGTCCGGCTCGGTGGGAATGCTGGCAACGGCGCGCACCTTTTTGGGCTTTGCCGTGGGTGCAGTCTCCATCGTGTCCCCCATGTACATCGCGGAGATCGTGCCCGCCAAAGTGCGCGGGCGCATGGTCTCGCTCAATACCCTAGCGATTGTGGTGGGCCAGTTGATGGCCTACCTGGTCAACTCCGCGCTGGCTTCTACCGGTAGCTGGGAGTGGATGCTGGGCCTAGCCGGAATGGCTTTCCTGCCAGAGACGCCGGTATGGCTGGCTACTAACGGCCACATGGCTAGCGCCCAGGAGATTGCCGGGCGCGCCGGGATGGATATTTCGGAGCTGACCTCGCAGGAGACCGCGCGAAAGTCCAGCGGATCCGAATGGAAGGCGCTGAAGGCCAATCGGTGGATGCAGATTACGGTGCTGCTTGCCATGCTGATGGGGCTGACGCAGCAGATCACCGGCGTCAACGCCATCGTGTACTTCGCGCCGACCATGATGAACCAGGTGGGGATTTCCACGGCCAACTCGGTTTATACCTCCATCGTTATCGGCACGGTATCCGTGCTGGCTTGCTGGGTGGGGCTCAAGGTCGTGGACCGCATTGGGCGAAAGCGACTATTGCTTACCGGCCTGACCGGCAACGTGGTCTCGCTGTTTATCCTCTCCTTTGCCTATTCCCATGCGCAGGACTCCACCGCTATGGCGATGGTCTCGTTGGTCTTTATGGCGCTGTTTATCGCCTTCCAGCAGGCCGCAGTGTCGCCCACTACCTGGCTACTCATCTCCGAGCTGGTGCCGCTGCAGGTGCGCGGCCTAGGCATGGGCATTGCGGGGCTCTCGCTATGGGCCACCAACTGGGCCGTGGCGCAGTATTTCCTGCCGCTAGTGGAGTGGCTGACCGGCCCAGTGGCGTTTATCGTCTTCGGAGTCTTTGGTCTCATTGCCATCGGCTACACCAAGGTTTTGGTTCCAGAGACTATGGGACGTAGCCTGGATGAGGTAGGCGAGGAGATGAAGTCGCGCTACGAGCGCGAGTCCGCACCCGTGAAGCCTTAGTGTTTTGGTATTGACGGCCGTGTGAGGTAACATTTTTCCTCGTGTCATGGCTGGGGATTCCCAGTCCGTGCTTTACTTATTCAACCGCATGTAGATTGCGCATAACGAAAGGAGCGCCCGATGAAGGTCCGTAAGTCCCTTCGGTCGCTGAAGAAGAAGCCGGGCGCCCAGGTTATTCGCCGCCACGGTAAGGTCTTCGTGATCAACAAGAAGGATCCCCGTTTCAAGGCTCGTCAGGGCTAATTGAGACGCGATTCCATCCGCTCCCTCCGGCTTTCCGGAGTGGGGCGGATTTTTTCATGCGTGAGCCCTGGCACAAAAGGATACATTCTCTTCAGCCCCGGTGAGCATAAAGGCAAATATATGAATATAATTATTTTGTCTATTTATGTCGTGAGAAAGAAGAATAATGTCCCAGCGAATCGTTGCCGCGCTCACTGCCGCCGCACTCGGATTGTCTGCCCCAGTGGCTCATGCCGCAGAACCACAGTGGGAATCCTCTGCACCGGAGTCCCTTGGCATCAATGACCCGTCCTGTGTGCCTTCAGGGGACTTTACTGAGCCGGTTGTGCTGCTGCATTGAACCTCGATTAATGCTTCCGTGTGGGGAAATTTGGTCCATCTCTTACAAGATCAGGGGGCGTGCGTGTGGGCCTTTGATTACGGCGCCGATGATGTCACCTTGCAGAATATGATTCCAAGCGTCAAAGCCATCGCGGACCTAGATGATTCGGCCGCGGAAATTGCGGATCAGGTGGACTATGTCCGCGAGGTCACTGGCTCGGACAAGGTGAACTTGGTGGGCCATTCCCAGGGCGGTATGCACATCAAGACGTATACACAGATGCATGATGGGGCGGGTCATGTGTCCCATGCGGTGGCGCTAGGTGGCAACTTCCACGGCACCACGCTTAACGGGCAGGGGGAGACGCTTTCTAAATTCATTGCCTTCGCACCTCACCTCGCCGCCTTCCTGGCTAGTACGGCCGGTATCCAGCAAGTAGTGGGGTCGGAGTTTATGAAACGGCTCAATGCGCTGCCAGATACCGCGCCAGGCGTGCTTTATACCTCCATTTACTCGCCGGGGGATACGACGGTGACTCCGAATAGTTCTTCGCAGCTGGCGCTTGTCGACGGTGCCGATGTGGTCAACCTCGACCTAGGCGAGGTCTGCGGCGTGGCTCCTCGGCACGACAAGCTGCCGACCAACCGGACGGTGTTGAGTCAGGTCATTTTTGGCCTGAAGCGCGCCCCGGGGGAGGGGCCGAACCCGTCGACCTGCGTCTCTGAGGGGGCGCCGATAAGCGGGGCCTAGGGCGGGCCGCCAGTCCCTTAAATGTGAACTTTGACACACAAAATCGTGAACTCCAGGTAAACCTGCAGGAATCTCATTGGTGTAGTTTCATGGCTGTCCTTAGGTGTGGTCAACATGTGGGGTCCGGGGGTGTGCCATCCTGGGAATACCATGGCTGTAACTACTACATATTGTGTTAGTTGCGGGTATTTCCCCCAAAGTATAGTGTCGTTGATGTTGCTCAGAGCGGCGCAGGAAGCGCCCGTTTAGGCGGGAAAACGCTCCCCGCTCTGACGAATTTTTCAATGCAGGAGCTTTAAGGATCTATATGTCTATCACCGTTTACACCAAGCCAGCTTGCGTCCAGTGCAATGCCACCAAGAAGGCCCTCGACCGCGCCGGTCTCGATTACAGCTTGGTCGATATTTCTGTTGATGATGAAGCCCGTGATTACGTCATGGCACTGGGCTACGTTCAGGCACCAGTAGTTGAAGCTAATGGCGAGCACTGGTCCGGTTTCCGCCCTGACCGTATCAAGGGCTTGGCTTCCGTAGCGGCATCCGCCTAAGAGGTAGGGGAGGCCAGTAGCTATGTTGGTCGTGTATTTTTCCTCCGCGACGGAAAATACGCACCGGTTCGTGCAGAAACTGGGCTTTCCCAGCGCGCGCATTCCGCTGCGCCGCACGGAGGAGCTCCTCAAGGTCAACGAACCTTATGTCTTGGTGTGCCCCACCTATGGCGGGGGCGCTTCCATCAGCCACCAAAACTCTCGGCCCGTGCCAAAGCAGGTTATTAAGTTCCTCAATGATGAGCACAACCGCAGCCTCATTCGCGCGGTAATCTCTGGTGGTAATAGCAATTTCGGTGCCGATTTTGGCAAGGCTGGTGACGTCATCAGTGCCAAATGTAAAGTGCCCTATGTATATCGTTTCGAGTTGCTGGGAAACGATGACGATATAAAAATTTGTCGTGAAGGTTTATTGGCTAACGCCGCCGAGCTCGGGCTCGAGGCCGCGGCCTAGCGCCCACTACGACTTAAATAAAGATCCTGATTTTTAAGAAAGGCCTTGTCAGCTGTGAGTACGCAATTGGGGAAGACCGTCGCCGAGCCAGTAAAGCCAGAAGAGCAGTTGGATTACCACGCTCTGAACGCGATGCTGAATCTCTACGATGCTAACGGCAAGATTCAGTTTGAGAAAGACCGCGAGGCCGCTAACCAATTCTTCCTGCAGCACGTTAATCAAAACACGGTCTACTTCCATGATCTGGAAGAAAAGATCGATTACCTGATTAATAACAAGTACTACGACCCGCAGGTCATTGAGCAGTATGATTTCTCCTTTATTAAGGAGCTGTTCAAGCGCGCTTATTCCTATAAGTTCCGCTTCAAGTCCTTCCTGGGCGCGTATAAGTACTACACCAGCTACACGCTGAAGACCTTCGACGGACGCCGCTACTTGGAGCGTTTTGAAGACCGCGTCTCCATGACGGCTCTATTTTTGGCGGATGGCGATACTGGCCTAGCGGAGCACCTCGTAGACGAGATCATGACCGGCCGCTTCCAACCGGCTACCCCGACCTTCCTCAACGCCGGCAAGGCCCAGCGCGGCGAGCTCGTCTCCTGCTTCCTGCTGCGCATCGAGGACAACATGGAGTCCATTGGCCGCTCCATCAACTCCGCGCTGCAGCTTTCCAAGCGTGGCGGCGGCGTGGCCCTCCTGCTGTCTAATATCCGCGAGTCCGGTGCACCAATTAAGCACATTGAGAACCAGTCTTCCGGCGTCATCCCCGTGATGAAGCTGCTGGAGGATTCCTTCTCCTACGCCAACCAGCTCGGTGCCCGTCAGGGTGCCGGTGCGGTTTACCTCAACGCGCACCACCCAGACATCATGAACTTCCTGGACACCAAGCGCGAGAATGCGGATGAGAAGATACGCATTAAGACCCTCTCGCTGGGCATCGTCGTGCCGGATATCACCTTTGAGTTGGCTAAGCGCAATGATGATATGTACCTCTTCTCGCCGTATGACGTCGAGCGCGTCTATGGCAAGGCCTTCGGTGACATCTCCGTGACCGAGCACTATGAGGAGATGGTGGAAGACCCACGCATCCGCAAGAAGAAGATCAACGCCCGCCACTTCTTCCAGACCGTGGCAGAGCTACAGTTCGAGTCCGGTTACCCGTACATCATGTTCGAGGACACCGTAAACCGCGCGAACCCAGTGAAGACCTCGTGGATCAACATGTCCAACCTGTGCTCGGAAATCCTGCAGGTTAACTCCGCATCCGAATTCAACGCGGACCTGACCTATGAGGAGTTGGGCAGCGATATTTCCTGCAACTTGGGTTCCCTGAATATCGCGATGACCATGGATTCGCCGGACTTTGCCAATACGGTGGAAACCGCCATCCGCGGCCTGACCGCCGTGGCGGATAAGACCTCCATTGACTCCGTGCCGTCCGTGCGCCGTGGTAATGATGAGTCCCACGCCATCGGCTTGGGCCAGATGAACCTGCACGGTTACTTGGGCCGCGAACACATCGAGGATGGCTCGGAAGAGGGCGTGGACTTTACCAATGCTTATTTTGCCGCCATTTTGTATGCGGCGCTGCGTGCCTCCAATAAGATTGCCCGCGAGCGCGGCGAGTACTTCACGGAGTTCCCCCAGTCCGAGTATGCCTCGGGCGAATTCTTTGACCGCTACGATCCGGAAGAGTTCAAGCCGAAGACCAAGAAGGTACAGGAGCTTTTCGACGCCTCTTCGATCAACACCCCGTCCGCCCAGGACTGGGAGGACTTGAAGCAGGACGTGGCTAAGTACGGCCTGTATAACCGCAACCTGCAGGCGGTACCGCCGACGGGTTCGATTTCCTATATCAATAACTCCACCTCGTCCATCCACCCGATTGCCTCCAAGATTGAGATCCGCAAGGAGGGCAAGATCGGCCGCGTCTACTACCCGGCACCGCACATGGATAATGACAACCTGGAGTACTTCAAGGATTCTTATGAGATCGGCTACGAGAAGATCGTCGATACTTATGCCGTAGCCACGAAGTATGTGGACCAGGGCCTATCGCTCACGCTCTTCTTCAAGGACACCGCGACCACTCGTGAGGTCAACCGCGCGCAGATTTATGCGTGGCGCAAGGGCATTAAGACCTTGTACTACATCCGCCTGCGCCAGATGGCGCTGGAGGGCACCGAGGTCGAGGGCTGCGTATCCTGCATGCTCTAAACCGGTGGTAGGGTGCCTCGATGCACGTCGCGGGGAAGGACGTGCATCGAGGCGTTTAGCCGTTTTCGGCCCTAGTGCGGTCGAGAATGGTGCGGGAGGTTTCTTCGGCGGCGTCGGCAAGCCCGGCATCAATGGCGCGGGCCAGTTCCATGTGCAGCTGTGTGGTGCCGCTGATGGGGTCGCGTTTGCGGGAGCCGAAGACGGACTTGCCCTTGAGCATCGCCACTAGGGAGGGGGCGAGCGCGGCGAGCATTTCATTGCCGGAGGCCCGCAGGATGAGGGTGTGGAAGCGGAGATCGGTTTCCAATTCTTCGCCCACGCGCGGAGACGGGGTGGATTCCAGCTCGGCCAATCGCGCGGCGAGGCGCAGCAATTCCGCCCGCTGCTGGGCGGTGGCGTTGCCGGCAGCTAGACGCGCGGCCACCGGTTCGATGCCAAGCCTTAGCTCGTTGAGCCGGGCCACTTGCTGCCCGCGCGTTTTATCGTTGTCTAAGCGCCAGCCAATGATCGCTGGGTCATATACCGCCCACTTCTCCATCGGTAGCACCGTGAGGCCCACGGCTCACCATGCCGAGATGCTCCAAAGCTCGCATGGCCTCGCGGGCTACGGTGCGGGAGATGCCAAAGCGCTTTTCGACGTCCCCCAGCCGGAACCGCTCGCCCTCCGCGAGGTCTCCGCTTACTATATCCGCGCCGAGCTGATCCACCACGGAGCCGAGTAGGGGAGGGGTAGCGCTCATGCGGAAATCCTTTCTTTGCATGCTCCGAAGTAACTGGGATCAGTATAGGTAAGTGGTATCCAGCACAATGGCTTAGAGGGGCGGCCGAATTGGGTATGCTGGGGAGCTAAAATTGTCCGTATTATGTATTGGAGTGACGCCGCGTGTCTCACGAGTACGATGACTATCTTTCTAGTCATGAAAAGCCAGTTGAAGCCATTAACTGGAATAGCATCCCGGATGAAAAGGACCTTGAAGTGTGGGACCGTCTCACCGGTAACTTCTGGTTGCCGGAAAAGGTTCCAGTCTCCAATGACCTTCCCAGCTGGAAGACGCTGACGGAGAAGGAAAAGGAAACCACCATGCGGGTCTTTACCGGCCTGACGCTGCTGGATACCATCCAGGGCACAGTGGGTGCGATTTCCCTCCTTCCGGATTCCCAGCCTCTGCATGAGGAAGCGGTCTACACCAATATCGCCTTCATGGAGTCCGT
>OKNB01000109.1_pt1 | contig 15869 bp, 28 predicted proteins | sample 1611721 | NCBI WGS metagenome assembly OKNB01 (sample SAMN04436763, study PRJEB24849) | human gut metagenome | biome: human gut; feature: NICU; material: stool | host: Homo sapiens | place: USA: Saint Louis, MO | collected 2011-03-18 | reverse complement strand
ATTTACTGGTGAAAGGGGGTAACCTAAAAGCTTCCCCACCAGGACTCGAACCTAGGCCAGTAACGCCATTAACCAGCGTCAACGCACCTTTTCGTCGCGACCCCACGACAAAAACGCTGCATCTGAAAAACCCGCATCCATCGTCGCCGCCACAGAATCCAACCCATCATCAAACAACTCCGCATATACCCGCAACGTCACAGACGCATCCGCATGACCCAACTGCCGCGACACAGACAACACATTCGCCCCCGCATTCACCAACAACCCCGCCGCCACATGTCGCAAACCATGCGGAGTGACGCGCACCAACGACGGGTCATCCAACATCGCCCGCTTCATCGCACCATCAAACCAAGTATTATGCCCCGGCGCCCGCAACCAACCACCACGCCTACCTGTCCACAACAACGCCTTCGAACCCACATTCTTTCCCCGCTCTAACAACATCTCCATCACGCGGTCCGCCACCGCCACGGTCCGCCGCTCATGCGTCTTCGGTGTCCCCAACTCAATACCATTACCCACCTTCGCCGCATTCCTGGTGATGTGAATACGATTCCGCAACGGGTCAAGGTCACACGGGCGTAAAGCAATAGCTTCACCCCACCGCAACCCAGAAGTGCCCAACAGCAAAATAAGGTCTTCACGCTCCCCACACTGTGCCGCGAACGCCCGTAATTGCTGCATTGACCAATACACTTTCACCGTCGGCACCTTGCGCGGAAGTTTCACACCACGAGCCGGATTGTTCTTGATGCGTTGGTCCGCAATAGCAGCGTCAAGGATTTGGGCTAAAACGTTATGGGCATGACGCACCCAAGACGGGGAACGCCCCATAGTGGATACCCATTCTTGGACCATGCTGGGTTTGATTGTGCCTATGTGGATGTTTTCCCAGTCTGGTTGCACGGCAGAATGCCATACCTGTTTATACAGTTCCCGTGTTGATGGTTTGAGGTGAGTTAGCGTATTTAGCCACGGTACGGCAACCTCACCAATAGTTACTTTCCCGGCGTTGGGGTCTATCCAGTCGCCGGTGCGTATGGTGGTGGCGTTCTTATCGGCCCAGGCTTGCGCCTCATTCTTGGTTCGAAATCCCTGCTTAGTCTTGTTCTTCCCCGCGGGGTCACGGTATTGGACTCGCCACGCCCGCCCTTTTGCTGTCTTGTACGGCTTGATGGATGCCATAAGATATACGTGTCCTTCCCAATTGGTGGTTGGATAATCCCCGCCCTTGGTGCTGCACTTCCACATAACAGGCACCAGGGGCGGGTTTGTCTTATACTGCTTGTGGCCCACATCCCCCCGTGGGCCCAGGGTGGCCCCGTGTCCGAGCACAGCTCCACGGGGCCACCCCCAGTTTTACTGCGCTAAGCATTCCTTAGCGGCGTCGGTGCCGTCGAACGGCCCGCCCGGAGTTTCCGGCCAGTTGAAAAGCTCCGCGGTGCCGGGGCTTGCGGAAGTAATCGGGCCACTACCGTGCACTGGTGCGGTGAAGTCCGCGGCAAATGGTTCATCTTCACCTTCCCAGGTGATATTCGCAGCGATGAAGTTATTGTCCGCGCCCTGGACCATGACAGCCTTATCCACGGCGGCGTGGGAACCATCGTCCCACTTATCGCCGTCCATGATTCGCTGCATCGTCTCGTCTGGTACCGGCAGGCACTCCCAATCTTGGCCGGCGACATTCACCGTGTTGTTCCTTTCTTCCTCCGGCTGTGCTTCTTCCTGCTGTGCGGTTTCCTCGTCCGCGGGGGCTTCTTCCTGCTTAGATTCCTCCTCTTGCTTGCGCTCGGCCGGGGCCTGCTCCGTAGTGGTTTGCTCTTTATCGCTATCAGCACCGTTGTTCTCGCTATTGGTGACGGCGTTTCCAATGCCCGCCAGAATTAAGACTGCAATAAGGATCACCCACCAGCGCTTCCACCACGGCTTCTTCTTCGGTGGCTCTTGCTGCTGGGAATAGGGGGTCTGGTTAGTCATGCTGCTGTCCTTTCGTAGAGAGATTGCCAAGTTTTTAGGACTTTGACCGTGACGCCTAGCTCGTGGGCTAAGACGGAGGGGTGCGGTCCGTAGATTGCTTCTGTGGCGGCATAGTCTGCTGGGCTGATGAGGAGGCGGGCGGCGAAGCGGTCTGCACGTAACTCATGCGTCCCGTGGTGGCCGGGCGGGTCGCCATAATGCGCGTGGCCCAACTCGTGAGCTAATGAGCATAGGGTAGTTGTGTCGTCCATGCCTACGCGCAGGCTGATGGTGGACCGGTGGGGGAGCCATGCTGCTTTCGGCCCGCCACGATGCCACCTCACCCGATACCCGCGCCGCTGCGCCACATCAATGAGGGCATCAGTGTTAATCAATCAAATCCTCACCTCGTCTCTCGCGCTCGGCCTGCTCGTCGGTGGAGGAGTCGGCAGCGTGCGGAATACTGTCGTCCCACTCCTGGACTAGGCCATCATCGTCATCATGTAGTGAAGCAGACGAGCCGGACACGGGGGTGAGATGCGGGGGTTGACGGCGCTGTTCTTCGTACATGCTTTTAACCACGCCCTCTGATTCCTCGATGATGTTTTTGAGTTTTTGTAGGGATTCATAGAGATGAGCTTCGGTTTGTCCTGGTTGCTTTTTAATGAACCCTGCCTCTTCCTCTGTGATGAAGTTGGCTTCTACAAGCGCTCTTAGCACGTTCACCTTGTAGGCTCGGGCGACCTTTACGACAAATTCCGGGTCTGCGTTAGCGCCTTGTTTCCAGCGGGTGAAGTTTGACGCGCTGATTCCTGTTTTCTTGGCCGCTTTTGTGGCAGTGTCATCGCCCATTACTTCGCTGAGATACGTCCACCATCGTGTTGATTCCATGCCTTGATTATATTTTGCAGTCCAGCAAAAAAGCAAGTCATTGCAGCAAAACAAGAAAAACTTGCACAACTAGAAAAACTGTGTATTGTTGATTCCAGTGCAGCAAGAACGAATTGCAGCGCTGAAATTACACCCACGAAAGGACAGGTCATGCAGGTAATTGATACCACTCGACTGCGCCAGGAATGGGTCGATGAGCAAATTGAAAAGTACGTCACCCTATCGCGCTTCGCGGAAAAACTAGGCGTACCACCCTCCACCGCATCCCGCTGGATTCAGCCAGGGAAAGAGGCCACCGGTCGCGTCATCGGCTCAGTCCTAAACAACTTCGCCGTTGACTTTGAAACAGCATTCGTCACTACACGCGAAGAAGTCGCCACAGAGCGAGTCAGGTTCCGTCGGCGCCCGACCGGTAGGACCGCCGCGTAAAAGAAAAGCCCAGCGCGCTAACACTGGGCCCGAAAAATACCTAACTAGGAGTTTATCACAATGAACAACAAGCTCGTTACTATCCCGGTTCCCGGAACTTCCAACCCCATCATGGCAGTGCAGAAGGATGGAACCGAATGGGCAAGCGCAAAGCATGTGTGCGACGCACTCGGAATCGACTGGAAGAGTCAGCACCGCAAGCTCGACTCTAAGCCCTGGTCAGTTATGGTCATGATGACCACAACTGCTGCGGACGGTAAGAACTACCAGACTTCGATGGTTGACCGTCGCACTTTAACGATGTGGCTGGCCACCATCGACACCAACCGCGTCAGTGAAGCAGCCCGCCCAACGCTTGAGGCCTACCAACTCGAAGCCGCTAACGCCCTCGACTCCTACTTCCACAACGGTGGCGCCATCAACCCCCGCGCCGAGGAGCACCAGCTGAACGCTTTGATGCGTCAGTCGCAGATGCAGATGGAACTGTGCCAGGCAGCTAAGGGCCTTATCCACCCCGACCATCTGGAAGCGAAGGCCCGGATTGTGCTGGCACGTGGCTTGGGTGAGGCCCCGGAGCTTAACCCGAAGACCCGCCCTTTGTACACGGCGGATTTCTTGAAGTCCAAGAACCTGTCCGCCAAGAAGATGAAGTCCGTGGCTCCGATGTTCGGCAAGCGAATGAAGGCACTGTACACGCTGGAAAAGGGGCAGGAGCCGCAAAAGTATGACCTCACCCTGCCTAATGGGCAGGTGCGTCAGGTCAACGGCTACACGGAGGCCGACCGGGAGCTAATGCAGCGCGTCTGGGACCAGTACTACACCACCGCATAAGGACGAAAAACCATGGACAACGCCGGTATCCAAGCTTTCATGCTCGGCTACATCGAAGCCGCCCTCAAAGAACAGCTTGCCCCCGAAGACGTAGATGAGCTCTTCGCCGAAGCGGAAGCCGCAGCGCGCAAGACCCTCAAGAAACTCAACCAATCCAAGACGCAATAGCCCGACTAGCAGGCGGGGGAGTGCAAGCCTCCCTGCGGGCACGGGGACCAGTATGTCCCAAAGTTTCGACACAGTGACTGAACCTCAAAGAGGTTTGGTGTGGGTCGGAAATGCTGTATGAGAACTGAATTAGTGAAGAGCGCCGGATGATACGGGCTAGGTGAGTATGTTTCTTAGATTGCCACGACCCTAGCAAGCAGCAATGCAGGAACCTCGCCCTGAGCGGCGGGAGGGAACGGACGGCGCTGACATAAATACCAGCGCAGAGTAGACAAACACTTTTTCTTTTACACCTACAACAGGGGCTAAAGAAATTTGTGCTTACAAAAGACCACCGGGGTGCAACTCCCCGGCTGCGCACAGGGGGTTGGGTGTGACGTGTAACTGCCGTCGTAAGTGAAGGCGATGGGTGGCCCCGCCACTAGCCCACGCCTGCACCCAGCCCCTCAATAAGACATAAGTGCGGCCCCCTACGAATTGGGAGTGTGGGGGCCGATCGTTAAGGCCCAGGAAGGTGGGCCTTTTTTAGTACGACACTCAAAAAGGGAGGTCTGTAATGGACACTACCACATGGTTATTGGCTGATGAGGCAGCTGAGTATATGCGGATGGACCGCGATTCGGTCTACGAGTACCTGCAGCGGGGGGACCTGCGCGGTGTGAAAGTTGGGCGCAGGTGGCGTGTGCGCCGCGATTGGTGCGATGCCTTTTTGATGGGGGAGTCGGTATGAGCTGGCTGAAAAGACTGCTGCGCCGCCGCAAGCCCCGCACCCTGAAATTCACCATGCAATGGAGGTAAAAGATGCGTCAGATTACGCACGCCGAGGCGAAAGCCCACATGACTGATATTGAGACCCGCCTGAAAACCATCTACCAGCTGGCCCACTTGCCGGAGAAGACGCGCCGCCAAATTCTGAACCTCGCCGGCGGGGCTAACAGTATCGCCGGCCAAATCGCAGCCCATGAAAGGAAAGTCCGTAATGCCACCCACAAGTAAACGCCCCGAGCGCCGGGAACCAACCCATAAAGAATTGGCCTATTGGCAGGATGTTGCCGCGAAGCGTATCCGTTTCGCATGGGCCACCGGCATTTTCGGCGCCATGCTCGGATTCCTCCTTCACGCAATCATTTCCATGCCACCCGTCTGGCTATAGCTAACACCACATTAGGAGAACCCCAATGCCACTCTTCGCTCCAGAGTCCACCTATCCCAGCCGGGAAGCTAAGAAAGTCGCGCTTTCTCGTCTTGAGGGTGAAGTTCTCGACTGGATGCGCGACCACGGAGAAGTATTCCCAACACTGCGGGACCTCTGCCATGAAATCAGCACCCACATTGACAAGGAACGAGAAAACCTGTGACCCCACCCAAGCCAAGCGACCTACGTCCTGCCACTGAGCTTGACCGCCGCATCCAAGAAGCCCACCACACCATGCTGACCTTCCTTGACCGCGGCTACAGCGAAGACACCGCCGTCGAGCTCACCGATATCACGCTGACTCGCCTTGACCGTCGTACGCTCCTGGACTCCGTAGACCTATGAACTATCAGAACACCCGTGAGCTCCTGCGCCGTTGGGCAGCAGGAAAACACATCACCAAAGCCCAACTAGCCGACCTCAAAGACCAGGGCTACATCATCACCCTCGACGACGGCCAGAACCGCCTCACCGTCCACGGCACCCGACTCATCACTGGAAAGGACCCTAAACAATGACCTGGATGAATAAAGATTTAACCCTCGACCTTCTCGCCATCGGCATCCACGCCATGCAAAAAACCTTCGACCGTATCAAACAAGAACCCGACACCCAGTCCCCTTGGCCGCAGGTGGAGAGCACGCAGGCCGCGCCGGGCGCGGTAGAGGAAGCGCCCGCGCCGAAGGAAGAACCGTCCGCCGCGCCCGCCCCGGAGCCAAAGCCCGAACCACAGGAAGAACAAACACCAGACCTTCTCCCCGAAGCACAAAACACCCTCCGCGCCATCAGCATGGACGAAGGCCCCGGCTGGATTACCGGAACCCTATTCCCACACTTCAACGTCCAATCCCTTACCGACGTACCAGCCGACAAACTCCCAGAACTCATCACCATGGCCCAAAAACACCACAAGGGAGACTAAACAATGGCAGAAGTCTACGTCCCCCTACTTGATGCCACCAGCATCGACTTCACCAACGATGATGAACGCGCCGGGGTAGAAAAGACCATCAGCCAAGCCGGCATCACCCACATCGAAGATGACCGCGGAGACATTCGGAAAATCTTCGGCAGGCTGAACAAAAAGACCGTACCGCTTAATAACGGTGGTGATGGTCCGCAGCGTCTTACTTTCGACAAGGTAAAGACGTTCGGCACGCTGGAGGAAAAGAAAGCCGAGCCAGTGGCCGAGGTGCAGCACACTGGCCGCGCACACGCCATACTGTCTGCTTCCAGCTCTCACAGATGGCTTAACTGCACCCCGGCGCCGCGCCTTGAAGCCCAATACCCGGACAGTGAGTCCGACGCCGCGGCAGAAGGCACTGCCGCCCACGAACTCGCGGAGCACAAGCTACGCCTCCTCAACGGTGACGAATCCACCCTCGTCGGCGACTCCGACTGGATAAACGAGGAAATGGACTCCTACACCGACGACTACGTCGATAACGTCATGGCGGAGCTCGCGCGCGCCCAGGAGTTCAGCCCCGCTGCATTCCTCGCGATTGAACAACGCCTCGACTTCTCCCACATCGTGCCGGACGGTTTCGGCACTGGTGACGCCCTCATCGTCGGAGATGGCACCATGACCGTCATCGACCTGAAATACGGAAAAGGCGTAGAAGTCTCCGCAGTAGGTAATCCGCAGATGCGCCTGTACGCGCTCGGAGCCCTGGCCCAGTTCGGCATGATTTACAACATCAACCGGGTGCGCATGGTGATTTTCCAGCCACGCCTGAACAACGTGAGCGTCGATGAAATAAGCGTCGACGAGCTCACCACCTGGGCTAGGGAAGTGGTCGCCCCGCGTGCGGAGCTTGCAATCCAGGGCGAAGGTGAGCTCAACGCTGGTGAGTGGTGCCGCTTCTGCCGCCATGCTCCTCAGTGCCCAGCACTCGCCGCCCAATACCTCGAACCATTACCGAAGGAGTCAGATGAGGTGACGCCGGCGGCGCCTGCCCCGGAAACACTCACCGATGACCAGATAGCCAACATCGTGGCTTGGTCTGGGGAGATTAAAAAGTGGCTGTCGAAGGTGGAGAAGTTCGCTTTGGACGAAGCTAATAACGGGCATTCCTATCCCGGGTTGAAGCTCGTGGAAGGCCGCTCGGTGCGCCGCTACACCGACGAGGAGAAGGTTGCCGCCGCGGTCGAAAAGACCGGCCACGACCCCTTTGAGAAGAAGCTGTTGGGTATTACCGCGATGACGAAAATGCTCGGCAAAAAGACGTTTCAGGACACGCTCGGCGACCTCGTACATAAGCCCGCGGGCACGCCCACGCTCGTCCCTGAGTCGGATAAGCGACCAGCGCTGCAGGCGGCCACGCCAGAAACCGTATTCCAACCACTAGGAGGAAAGAACCAGTGACTGACCAGGAAACCAAGTACGCGAAGATTCAGTCCATCTTCAACCCAACAGGAGAGAAGTTCGAAGACGACCCGGAGCCGGATTAGGGCCTGACCCCCGGAAAGTAGACACGTCGGGGGTTAGCTATGCTGCTTGGGTCAGTGTAGCTGATGTGAGTGCTTCGAAGTCATTGGGGGCTAGAAGGTTGCACCAGGAGTGCCGTCTGCGGGTGTTGTAGCGCATGCACCATCGAAAGACTTCCTGCCGGCAGATAATGGGATTATCAAAGACTTTCCGATCACGTAGCACTTCACGTTTTAAGGTGGCGTTAAATGATTCTGCCAGGGCATTATCGGCACTAGTTCCCACCGCGCCCATGGATTGGCGTACACCAAGTTGGGCGCAGTGGTCCCTAAACGCCTGTGAGGTGTACACACTTCCATGATCAGAATGGAAAATAGCCCCGTCAAGGCTTCCGCGGACTGTGCTGGCATGGGACAAAGCCTCGATGACCAGTGAGACACGCATGTGGTCTGCGAGTGCATAACCTGCAAGTTTTCGTGAATAGGTGTCAATGACCGTGGCCAGGTACATGTTCTTACCGCCCTTACACGGCAGGTAGGTGATGTCGCCTACATAAACACGGTTCGGCTCGTCAGCGGTGAATGTACGGCCTACTAAATCTGGCATGACACGGTGACCAGGCTTGCGCCGGGTGGTGATGCATCGACGCCGTTTGCTAAAGCCTTTTAGCCCCATGGATTTCATGATGCGCGCAACCTTCTTATGGTTGATCGGGCCGAAGTCCGTATCGTCGTTGAGGCTTGCAGCGATGCGTTTAGCACCATAAAGCCCGTTCTCATCATCAAAGATGGCCTTGATTCTTGCACCAATAAGGGCATCGGAACATATCTTTAACCTGCGATTTTCGTGGGTGTTGACCCATTTATAAAACGAGGAGCGATTGAGCTTTAACACATGGCACATCCGCTTGACCGAGTACTCGGTTCGGTGGTCATAGACAAACTGGAAGCGGATCACCAGCGTGTCTCTTCGGCAAAATATTTCGCGGCCTTGCGCAGAATATCGCGTTCTTCGCGCAGCTTCGCGTTCTCTTTTTCTAGCTGGCGGATTCGCTCGGAATCAGTCGTCTCCTTGGCGTTGTCGCGCATGGCCTTCGTGCGGGCACGTTTGCCGGTGCCGTATTGCTGAAGCCAGGAGAAAAGCGAGGAACGATTGACTCCAAGCTCTGCTGAAGCCGCGTGAAGTGAAAGGTCCTCATTGTTTTCATAGAGGGCCACAGCATCACGTTTGAACTGTTCGGAATACCTAGGCATGGTGGTAGATTACCTTTCTTCCCAACCCAACCGGGCTGGATATCAGGTGTCTACCAAACAGGGGTCAGGTCCTTACCCGGACGCCGCCTAACCCACCATGCTGCCGCTGGTCGAAGACGATTAACCGGCATAAAGACACCAACCACCATCACCAACTAGTTCCAAGGAGGAACCACACCATGGCTAAGACCAACCGCGACGTCACCGTATACGGCCGACTGTCCTTCGAGCACCTATTCACCCCTCACGCCGTCAACGAAAACGCAGACCCTAAGTACTCCATGACCCTGCTCATTCCCAAGACGGATACCAAGACCGTTGAAGCACTCAACACGGCAATCAATAACGCAGTTCAGGACGGCGTCGAACGCCACGTATTCAAGCAGGCCATCGACCCCGCACAGACCAAGTACCCGCCACTGCGCGACGGCGACAAGCCCAATGACAGCGGCGAGCCCCGCGGGCCGGAGTTCGCCGGCCACTGGTTCATCGCAGCCAAAGCCAGCACCAAGCGTAAGCCGTTCGTCGTAGACGGGAACCTGCAGCCGATTATTGATGAGTCGGAAATCTACTCCGGCTGCTACATCAACGCCGCAGTCCAGTTCTTCGCCTACGAGAACTCCGGCAACAAGGGCATTAGCGCTGCGCTGGTCGGCGTGCAGAAGGTTAAGGACGGCGAGCGCCTAGGAGGCCAGCCGCTGGAGGCCGAAGACGTGTTCTCCACGCTCGGCGGCGGGGTAGGGGCCCAGGCCGCTGAGTCGAACCTCGGCTTCTAGAAACCACGCAACTAATTAGCGCTCCTGTTAGTCCTCGGCCCGCGCGGCCGGGGACCTTCCTATTTCTATCCACAACTTACTAACTGAAACGCCACCAACACCCACAAGGAGAACACCAATGCCAGCTAGCCCACACCCAACAAATGAGTTCGCATTCTTCCCAGACCCGTCGTGGACAATTCTCACCCCAGAAAATCTAGCCGCAATGGCTGAAGAAGCGGACCAAGAAAGCAGCCATCAAGGAGACCACAATGACTGACATCACCACCACACACCTCAAGTGCCTACTCGACCAATCCACACCAGGGCCGTGGGAGGCGCGGGATAACTACCTAGACGACGGCATCCGTCCCGACGACTCATACCAAATGCGTGACGCGGCAGGCGACTACCTAGGCATCATGCACGGCCAGGATTCCTACCTCGCAGCCCTCGCCCCGGAACTCGCACAAGAAGTAATCAACCTTCGCGACGCGCTCGGATACCTCATAGAAGAAACACGGCTCGCCGCCGAAAACAGCCAGGATGTAATAGTCCAAAAGCGAGTAGTCAACGCCCTAGACGCCACCATCAACCAAATCCTAGGAGACCACCAATGACTGACCTCACCACCGCTCACCTCCGGCACCTACTCGCACAGTCCACACCCGGGCCGTGGGAATACGAGGGGCCACAATTCCAAGAAATCACCACACAAGACCACAACGGCCTAGAGCAATCGGTAATCAGCCTTGACCGCTACACGGAAAAAGACTTTTGCAACCGGCCCTCAGACATGAACCTCGCAGCCGCAGCGCCTGCCCTCGCACAGGAAATCCTATGGATGCGGCGGGAGATTTCCGAGCTACGCAACGCGTTAGTACAGACCGCAATAGATTGCGCCACCATGGACAATTCCGAGGGAAAACTCGCCGCAAGAGTCGCACAAAGCGCTGAAGAGCAGTTGTTCCGAATCCTACTAGAAAGGGGAGACCACAATGAGTAAGCAAGACCGGGCCGCAAAAGCAATCAAGTTTGCGGCCGCACGCGGCTACAACCCCGAACAGATCGCCACGCTGCTAAACGAACTTAACCTACTCGCCGAAGACTTAAGCGAAGAGGAACAACCGACCCCGGAAAACAGTGGGCAATTATGGAAGTCGAAGACCTCATAAAACTACTTAAAAGCCCAGGTAATGTGCTATAATCGGAAGAATAAGAACGGCCCCCGGGAGCGCGCCAACGCTCACCAGAGGCCTAACCCACTCACTTGAGCAAGCAAGGAGGGGCTAGAGATGAACTCTACCCAAAACACGCCCGAAATATGGAAACCCGTAGTCGGATACGAAGGGCTGTACGAGGTCAGCGACCGAGGCAATGTGCGCAGGATTCCCGCGATAATTTCAACCGTGCGTGGGCCTCGTCCGGTTGGCGGAAGGGACATTCGTGCTACCCCTAACAGGGACGGATACCCAAAGGTTTGCCTGTCACAAAATGGACAGCGGAGAACGTTCTATGTTCACAATCTCGTATTGAGCGCCTTTGTTCGGCCTAGAGCAAACGGAGAAGTGGCCTGCCATAACGACGGAGATCCGGGAAACAACCAAGTTGGAAACCTGCGGTGGGATAAACAGTCAGAGAATGTTCTTGACGAAGTAAGACACGGTACGCACGTCGAGTCCCAAAAAACGCATTGCCCTCAGGGGCATGAACTTGCCGGAGAAAACATTGATCCAGGGCAATACAGGAGGTATGGCAAGCGGCGTTGTTTAGCGTGCATGAGGGCGCATGGCTTCATCCGAGGAAGGGAGCAGTACAAGATACTTTTCCCAAAAATTGCCGAAGTTTACTACAACGCTATCTGCAACGGCCACAAGGCCCATGTTGATGCCCTAGCCCTACTCGCAGCAGCCAAACACACGAAAGGAGAACTGCCATGAGCCGCTGGCGAGTCTACAAAGACAGCGAGATCTGGTCTCGACAATGGGTAGCGGCGCCCGCGCATGAGAACTGGTGGGAGAAGCCCAAAGGTCGCCGCTTTCCTGAATGGGGTATGGCAGTGCAGTACGCCAACCGTAAAGCCCGTCCAACCACACTTACCATCAAAGACCCCAGCGGCGCATTCTGCGCCCTCACCGCCACAGTCAACGAGCGGAACCATATCCGCCTCAAAGCGGGCGGCGACACTTTCACCCTCGCCCGCCACGAATGGAAACCACTAGCACGCTTCCTACTCACGGAAGCAAGAAAACAGGAGGAAGCATGAGAACCCTTGCAGACATGACCGAAGAAGAACGCGCCGAATGCGTGGGTTCGTGGTGCGACTACACCCGTGACGGGGAAGAAAAAGACCTAGTAATCGTGGTCGCAGGTACAAATGACGCAGGCCGAATCCCGTGCGTAAATCCAGGAGCACCAATCCCTAGCGCATGGGCGCCTGAACCGTGGACGCTCACCCCACGCCTCGACCTGCCCCGCGCCTGGCAAGCAGACGGAAAGCCACCAGCAGGGGAATGGGAGCACGCCGAATACCTAGGTGACTATAAAGGCATGACCGACGTGTACTACTTCGACGGAGAGCCCACACACCGCCGCTGGAAAGGGGAATGGGAGGAAGCATGACCCCGGAAGAAGCCCGCATGTGGCTCGGAGACGGGCATAAGCCCCCAATCGTCCCGCCCTACATCGCACAGAGAGCTTTGGAAACCATTGCAGCAATGAACGTAGAAGACCAGCCGCCCACACCACAACAACAGTCCTAACCACCAGGCCCCGCACACCACGGGGCCATTTTTAATACCCAAAACCACCCCTTCCAAGGAGGAGACCACCCATGAAAAACCGCGAACTCAAAATCGCCACTGCCACCACCCGCACCTCCTCCCACTGGACCAACACCCACACCACCCTCCAAGACCTCACCGCCCGCGCGTATGAACCCATCATCGTCAACTGCACCAAAGACCAATACCGCAGCATGGCCAAAGCAGAGCGCGACAAGCACAAAGACGTCGGCGGCTTCGTCGGCGGACACCTCAAACACGGACGCCGCCGCAAAGGCCACATCCTCACCCGCAGCCTCATCACCCTCGACCTCGACAACATCCCAGCAGGCGTAGACCTCCCCGCCGCCCTAGCCGACACCGTCCCCTACGCCTGGCTCGCCCACACCACACTCAGCCACCTCGACACCGAACAACGATGGCGCATCTGGGTATGGCTGACCCGCGACGTCACCGCCGACGAATACGGCGCCGTCGCCCGCAGAGTCGCCCAAGACATCAACCCCGGACTCGCATGGTTCGACCCCACCACCTTTGAGCCGGAACGTTTCTTCTACTGGCCAGCCACCCTCACCGACGGCGACTACCACGTCCACGTCAGCAGCAAAAAAGAAATCCTCAACCCGGACGACTACCTCGACCGCTACGACACCTGGCAGGACGTCACCACCTGGCCCGGCATCACACCCGAACAAGCCAAAGCATTCCAGGCCACCGGCAAGCTTGACGACCCGCGCGACAAGCCCGGCATGCTCGGCGCCTTCAACCGTGCTTACCCAATCCCACGCGCCATCAAAACCTTCCTCCCAGATGTCTACAAACCAGGCACCACCAACAACCGCTACACCTACACCGGCGGCACATCCAGTAATGGCCTCATCATCTACAACCAAGGCCACTACGCCTACTCCCAGCACGCCACCGACCCCGCCGCCGACGGCCACTCCCACGCCGCCTTCGACCTCGTCCGCATCCACAAATACGGAGAGTTGGATGCAGACACCGCGGCCGGCACACCAGCCAACAAGAAACCCAGCTACCTAGCAATGATGGACTTCATCAACCAAGACGCCGGCGCACGCGCGGAGAACGCCAAAGCCACCGCCGCCAAAATCAACGACGTCTTCCAACCCATCGCCGAGGACCAGGACGCGCGCGGCGAAGAACCCGACGCAGCGCAACCCGAAGCAGGGAAGGAGAAGGACACCCACGACCCCACCGCCTGGCTCACCCAACTCGAAACCAAAAAAGACGGAACCTTCAAAGACACCATCGGAAACTTCGAACTCATCCTCACCCACGACCCACACATCAACCACATCGCCTGGAACTCCCACGCCAACCACCTCGAAGTCCAAGACCCCCAAGCCCTCCCATGGGAACAAATCAACCCCGGCTGGACAGACAACGACGAAGCCCAACTCAAAGCACACATCGCCCGCACCTACGGCGGACTCTACGCACCCACCAAAATGAACGACGCACTACTCGCCACCGCATCCGCTCGCGCCTTCCACCCCGTCCGCGACTACTTCAACCACCTCCCACCATGGGACGGAATCGAACGACTAGACACGTTGCTCGTGGACACCCTCGGCGCCGACAACACCAACTACGTACGAGCCGTCACCCGCAAAACCTTCGTCGCCGCCCACCGCCGCACCTTCCAACCCGGCTGCAAATTCGACCAAGTACTCACCCTCGTAGGCCCCCAAGGCGCCGGCAAATCCACCATCTTCAACCGCATGGCCGACCCCTGGTTCTCCGACTCCCTGACCATCACCGACATGAAAGACAAAACCGCCGCCGAAAAACTCGCCGGCAACCTCATCGTCGAACTCTCCGAGCTCGCCGGCATGCGCAAAGCAGAAGCCGAACCCGTCAAAGGATTCATCAGCCGAACCGAAGACAAGTACCGCCCCGCCTACGGGCGCAACGTACAAAGCTATCCACGCCAAGGAATCATCGTCGGCTCCACCAACGCTGATGAGGGCTTCCTGCGCGACACCACAGGCAACCGCCGCTGGTGGCCCGTACACGTCACCGGTCAAGGTTGGCTCGGCAAACCACACGACCTAGATCAGGTCACCATTGACCAACTCTGGGCCGAAGCCCGCCACCGCGACAAACAAGGAGAAAAACTCTACCTCACCGGCGACCTACTCCAGACCGCCGAACACATCCAAGCCGAATCAGTCGAAGCCGACGACCGCGTCGGCATCGTCGCCGAATACCTCGACAAAACCCTGCCCGGAAACTGGGACGCCCTGCCACTGGGCATGCGCCGCATCTGGCTCGACGGCGAAACACTCCCAGACCACTACCGCGTAGGCGGACTCGCCGACAACTACTACACCCGCACTAGCGTGTCGAAAATCGAAATCTGGTCCGAGTGCTTCGGGCGCAACCCGGAAGACATGCGCAAGATTGACTCCCATGAAATCACCGCCATCATGCGGCAGATAGATGGGTGGGAAGACAGCGGAGAGCGGAAGCAGCTACCCATCTATGGCCGTCAAAGGGTGTTCCGCAAAATCCAATTTCGGTCAGATGTTTTAGCAATTTAGGTCGGGACAATGCCCCGGGACAACATCGCCCTAGGCTTTGTCCCGATGGGGACAAAGGACAAACCCTATTGGCATTGTCCCGCGCATTGTCCCGACCGTAAAACTATGCGTCAACAGCAGAAATATCAACACAGGGACAAACGGGACAAAGTTTCTAGTTAAAGAGTCTGTAGGCAATTAGAGGGGTGTTATGTACAAAACGTTAAACACACTGCCTAAATCAAACACCTAAATAGAAGAACCCCCGACTTTGTTCCATCCATCACGATTGGACAGAAACCCAATGCTCGAACGCGAAGTCGAAAAAGCCCTCGTCCACCAGGTCCGCAAGGCCGGCGGAATCGCCCCAAAACTCACCAGCCCCGCAAACGCCGGCATGCCCGACCGCCTCATAATCCTCCCCCAAGGCAAGGTCTGCTTCATCGAAGTAAAAGCCCCCGGCAAGAAACCCCGCCCCCTCCAAGTAAGGCAACTGGCACGCCTCACCCAGCTTGGCTGCATGGTCCGCGTCATCGACCACCCCACCCAAATCCAGGAACTCATCCATGAAATTCAAACCGCATGCCTACCACTTGGAAAGATCGGAAGAGCGGTTCAGCAGGAATGC
>OKNB01000098.1_pt1 | contig 16886 bp, 17 predicted proteins | sample 1611721 | NCBI WGS metagenome assembly OKNB01 (sample SAMN04436763, study PRJEB24849) | human gut metagenome | biome: human gut; feature: NICU; material: stool | host: Homo sapiens | place: USA: Saint Louis, MO | collected 2011-03-18 | reverse complement strand
CAAACGCGCCGTAGCTCTTCAAGCCCAATCAGCTGCTGTGGAGCAACCCGAAGCTGTGGAACAAGGCAACCCACATGGTCGCCTTGGGCCGCATCTTGGGTGGCACCAACAAGACCATCGAATCCCTGCCACTGTTTATGTCCGGTTGGTCCGAAGGCCGCGATACCGCGGTTCCGCCAAAGAAGTCCTTCCGCCAGTGGTTCGAGTCCGAAGAAGGCAAGGAGCTTCTTGCCGAGGCCCGTGAGGAGTCCCAAAAGTGAACGCAAAGCAGGAAATCCTAAGCCGCATCCGCTCCGCTCAGAAGCAGGCTGGTCTGCCCGACCACGTTGATGCCCCGCGCGACTACCACCACGAGGGCACCCTGAACGCGGACGAGCTGCGCGATATGCTCATTGACCGACTCGAGGATTACAAGGCCGAGGTGCACGTCACCGAGGAAGGCGAGCTCAAGCAGGCCATCGCCACGATCCTCAAGGACCGCGAGTGCAACGACATTCGTTACGCCGAAGGCATGGACGCCACCCTCTTCGAGGGCTTCGACGCCAAGCCGGACGATAGGTCCGTCGATCCGCGCACCCTGAACGAGACCGACGCTGTGGTCACTTATTCCCACGTCACCTCCGCCCAGACCGGCACCATCGTGCTCCAGTCTGATGAGCGTTGCGGCCGTCGCGCGCTCACCCTGGTTCCGGATCGCCACCTGTGCATCGTCTACCAGGATGAGATCGTCTACGGCATCCCCGAGGTCATCTCCCGTATGAACCCGGAGAAGCCGGCAACGTGGATCTCTGGCCCGTCCGCTACCTCTGATATCGAGCTCGCTCGCGTCGAGGGCGTGCACGGTCCGCGTGATCTCATCGTCCTCATCGTCAAGTAGGTTGCATAGCCCTCCCCCGGCCGGTGAGGGCACCCACCTACTGTGAATATGATGCCAAAGGCATCAAGAAAGCATAGGCTAGGTCTACCAATAATTTTTATTCTGGAGACCTAACCTATGCTTTCTTTTTCTTCTAAACTTGCGGCCACGCTCGGTGCTGCTGCGGTCGCCATTGGTGTTACTGCACCGATTGCCGCGGCCGCGCCACAAGACACCAAGCCCGCCATTTCCTGGGAAGACTGCCCAGAGCAGGTGGACATCGACAGCGCCGAGTGCGGCCGCATCGAGGTCCCTACGTACTACGACAACCCTGATGCCGGCACCATTAGCGTCGGCTTCGTACGCGTTCCCGCCGCCAACCCAGGCGCCCGCCGTGGCGCGTTGTTTACCAACCCTGGTGGCCCAAGTGGTGATGCCTATATGTGGGCTGGAAATACCGCTGTTCCGTGGCCGCAGGCCGTGCGCGATGAGTGGGACACCATCGGCGTACAACCGCGTGGCCTGCCCGGCTCTACCCCGGTCAAGTGTGATGCCACGGCCACCAGCGATCCGATCCAAGGCAGCCTCCAAGTAGGAAAGCTCACCCGCGATGCCTGTGAAAAGAACAATCCGGGCTATACCAACTCACTGACCACTGCGAATACCCTGCAAGATTGGGAAATGGTGCGCCGCGCCTTGGTCGAAGACAAGATAGACATCGCCGGTACTTCCTATGGCACCTATCTCGGCTCCGCCTACGCCACCAAGTATCCAGAGCACACCGGCAAGGTCTTGCTAGATTCGGGTATGAGCCCCAAACTGGCGTGGAATGGCATCTTTGCTTCGCAACAGCGTGGCTATGAAAAGGGACTGCACGATCTCCTTGGGTTCATTGCTAAAAATGACGCCAAGTACCACCTCGGCACCACCCCATTGCAGGTCTATGAAAAATGGTCACAGAAGGTAGCCCGCGAGGCCGGCGTTCGCCCCACGGTCTTGCCACCGAACGCCAAGATTGGTGACCTGCCTCCAGGCCTCGAGTTTGCCGGTCAGCCTGGTGCGGACATTATGACCGCCACCGGCCCACTGCGTGTGCAGGCAGAGTTCCTCACCCAGAAGATTCAGCACCCCAACGCCGTGCAAGTGTTCTCCCCGCTTTTGGTCATGACGCGCGACCTCGTCCCGATTCCTGCACAGTGGGATGCCTTTGCCAAGCACCTAAACGGCAGCGAGCCCATCGATGCTGGGCAGCCCGACCCGGAGGCGCTGCGCAAACATCAAGAGTCCGTCGCTCAAGCGATGAATATGCAAAACCTCATCGTCTGCAATGAAAACACCGTGCCCGGCAATCCGCTGCTATACCCGAGCTACCTGTGGACCAACTTCGTCAGCGTTGATCCCTTCACCCTCATCAACTCTCTCTACGGCTCCGGCGCGGGCTGCGGTGGCCGCGCGCCGGTCACGGGCCAGGCACCGCTCGACGGCTCTAAGCTGGCCACTAAGCCCCTCCAGATTCAGGCTACGGGCGACCCGCAAACGCCGTACCAGTACCACACGAGCCTTTCCCAGCCGATGCAGTCCCGCGTGGTCACCGTCCATGGCCCCGGCCATGCACACTTTGCCTCTGGGAATAAGGTTGTCGATGACATCGGCGTGCATTACCTGCGCACCGGTGAAGTCACTGCCACCGACGCCCCCGGGCTGATTTAGTCCCCCACTACCCCATGCGCTAAAATTACGTCGTTGGGAATTCTCCCAGCGATGTCTCCGTAGCTCAGCGGATTAGCGCATCGGTTTCCGGTACCGAAGGTCGCAGGTTCGCTCCCTGTCGGGGACACATTCACCGCTGACCACTAGGACTGTCTAGTGGTCAGCGGTTTATTTATCTTCCGGCCCGCTAGCTATGCCCACTCCGGGTTGTCGGTATCCACCCCTTGTGCCTTAGCCGCATGCTCAATCGCGTCTGCCAGCCACTGCGCCAACCCCTCCTGCTGAGTTTCATAGTGGGCACGGAAGCGTTCGTCAGCTACGTAGCCGCGCGAGATTAGGAAGTGCTTCGCTGGCGTGACGGGAAAGAAGGCGCGTAATGCTTCGCGGTGCTTTTCGACGATCCCCTGGGCCTCCTCCGACCCCGCAGCCACACCGCTCGCTACGGCCTGGGCCAGCTCTTTTTCGACCTCAGCGACTCCGGCTTGCGCATCGCTCCAGTTTTCCTTCGACCAGCCGGCAGTGCGCTGCTGATACACAGCCCAATCCTCACTCGATCCATAGGCCTCCTCGGCTTCTTGTTGATGCGCGGCGAAGTTGGCATCGCCGACAATCTGTCCGATTTCTTCCACAGTGAGCTTTCGGTTATTCATTGCATCCTCCATCAGGGTGTCAATTGCTGCCAGCATGTCAGTAAGGCTGTCGCGCTGCGCGAGCAGGCTCTCCTTTTGCCTCCGCAAATGTTCTAAGTCGGAGGCACCTCCATCTAGCAGCTGCCTAATATCAGTCAATTTCATACCAGTAGCGCGGTAGATCAGAATCTTCTGCACACGGGCGCAGTCTTCTTCGGTGTACAGCCGGTAGTTGGACCAGCTGCGCCACGTGGGAGATAGCAAGCCTTGTGCCTCCCAGTGATGCAAGGTGCGCACCGTAATGCGAAAAAGCGCTGCTACCTCGCCAACGGTATAAAGAACTTCATCGATGTCGTCCATGATTTCATTGTCGCACCTCACGCTGCGTCAGGGTCAAGGCCAGAAAAAAGTTGCAGAATCTCTTGCCAGAGTGTTGGGTTTATGCAACACTTGGGTGCATGACAGCAAACGACGCCCCTGTTTCAACAACGATCCGCGCCGAACGGTTCCGCAGGCCCGGCCCCACCCGTGGATTAATCGCGTCAATGTATGGCTGCGTGGCCGTATACGCGATTTTCCTAATCCTCGCTTTGGCGCTTTCTTCTTACTTGGCACTGTTAGGAATGGCTATAACATTGGTGCTCTCTTGCAGTCCGTGGACCATTCTGCGGGTAGCAATTGATTCCCAAGACCGCAAGCCGCTGTCCTCTCTTGATGAGTACGAGGCTCGGGTCCCTCGACCAGTGGCGCCGCAAGGCTTTCCAGCTGTCTACCGCGCTTCTTTTTGCCGGCGGTCTTGTACCCCTCCTCGTAGGCAATTGGTTCCTAGGCGGAGGCATTACCGGCATTATTGGCACCAAATATTTGCTAGGAGCTGGCTACTTCCTGCTCTTTAGCTACTTCATCTCTGCTACACTGCCCGCTGTCGGATACGCACTGACCTTCAACCACACCTCGGAGGACTAGACATGCCCACCTTGACCATCGCCCACCTCAATAAGTCCTTCGGGGAGACTCAAGCCCTGCGGGATATGACCTTTAGCGTTGGCGAAGGCGAAATCTTCGGCTTCGTCGGCTCCAACGGCGCCGGAAAGTCCCACCATGCGCATTGCACTTGGTGTGCTGGCGAAAGACTCCGGCGAAGTCTACTTCGATAACGCCCCAATTAATGACGATAATCGCCGCCGCATTGGCTATATGCCGGAAGAGCGCGGCCTCTATGGAAAAGAACCGTTGCTTAGCCAGCTGGTCTTCCTCGGCACCCTGCACGGAATGGATAAACCCGCCGCCAGGCGCGCCGGCACTGAGCTCCTTGAACAGTTAGGGCTGGGCGAGCGCATGAACGATAAGCTCGATGACCTGTCTTTGGGCAACCAGCAGAGGGTGCAGCTGGCGGCCTCCCTCATCCATGATCCTGACATGCTGATTCTGGACGAGCCCTTCTCCGGCCTAGACCCGGTTGCGGTCAACGTCATGTCGGACATGCTGCGCGAGCGCGCCAATCGCGGCGTGCCCGTCATTTTCTCCTCGCACCAGTTGGACCTGGTGCAGCGCTTGTGTGACCGCGTGGGCATTGTGACGAAGGGGCATATGGTGGCCGAAGGGGGCGTCGATAAGCTGCGCAGCCAAGGCCCGCCTCGCTTCGAGGTCGCTACCCCAGCGCGCGGCTGGTATCCGGAAGGCACGGAGCTGGTGGCAGAAACTGCCGATGCCGTAGTACTCCAAGCCGGTCCCGCCGTAGATGATCAGACAATCCTGCAGGCAGCCGTTGCCGCAGGCCCGGTGCATTCCTTCGGCCGCAAGATCCCAGACCTGACCGAGCTTTTCCAGGACGTCGTCACCAGCAACCAGAATGAGGAGGCCTAAGCCATGCAGTATTCCGCAATGAAGACCATCGGGGTTGTAGCCAAGCGTGAAATGGCAGTCGCACTGAAGTCGAAGATGGTAGTGGGCACAATGCTGCTACTCATCCTCGGCGCCATTATCGCACCCATTGCTATCAATTTCTTCAGCGGCGATGACGAACCGGATTCCGTAGCCATCGTGGGCATGGAAGCGTCTGCCTTTGATGATTCCGGTATCGATGCCACAGAGGCAAAAGACCGCGCGGAAGCCCAGCAATTGGTGGAAAATGACGAGGCCGATGCCGCCCTAGTACCGGCAGAGAACGACGGCTGGGATCTCCTCAGCAAGGGCGATACGCCTGCCGCGGTAACTACCACGGTCAACCAAATCGTTGCTTCTCAAGCACAAGCAACGGCGCTGGATAAGCTCAATATTGACCCGCAAGAGTTAGAAAAGGCTACCCCGTCCACCACGGTCAATCAGGTGAACCTGGAAGAAGAGGACGGCACTGAACAAAAGTTGGCCGGCGTTGCCACCGTCATGATCGGAGCCATGGTCGTAGTCTTTTCCGTCATGACTTTCGCTGGTCTGATTGGCGGCCGCGTCACCGAGGAAAAGTCCTCCCGCGTGGTGGAAATTATCCTATCTTCCGTGCGCCCAGCGGACTTCCTGGCCGGCAAGATTTTGGGCAATACCATCATCGGTTTCTTGGCCACCCTCCTCATCTTGGGCGGCGGTGCAATCTCGCTTGCTGCGACTGGACTGGCTAATGACATCGAGCTGGACTATGGCTTGGTAGCGATCCTCCTTGTTGGCGAGATTCTAGGTCTGCTTTTCTTTGGCATCCTCTACGCTTCAGCTTGCTCTATGTGACAGCGCACCGATGATCTCCAGTCCACGCAGGCACTTATCCTGTTCTTAGTCTTTGCCACCATGTATGTACCAATGTTCGGCTGGATGCACTTGGATGCCACGTGGATGCAAGTCATGACCTGGTTGCCGCCGGTGTCCATGCTGGTCGCTCCGATGCAGGTGGCCGGGGGCAACCTCAGCTGGTTGGGCTTGCTAGCTAGCTATGTGCTCATGGCTGTGGTGACCGCACTGATTATCGTGCTAGTCGGTCGCATCTACCGCCGCGCCATTTTGAACAATGGCCGCAAGATGCCCTGGCGCCAAGCCCTGGGCAAATAAAATTATCCGGCTCCCCGCCCTATGCAGGGGGAGCCGGATTCTTCTATGTGCCGAAGCTACTGAGTAATGAACTCGTTGGTGATCGGCTGGGTGATGTCCAAGGTGCCGTGCTCGATGTAGTACATACCGAAGAACATGGCAGCCAACATCACTACGGCTAGCAGCATGGAAGGGATCCACTGAAGGAATACGGGAACCCAGCCATTGCCCTTATCGCGAGCTGCTGCTTCGCGCTGTTCCTGAGCCTCACGCTCGTTCATAATGATAAAACCTTTCGATCCACCGAGGATTAACTACGGATATCTTAACAGTTAAGTGCCCGCAAGGCCGCATTCCTCGCACTTTTGATTGACGCCGAAATTCGGCACTTAGATACCTGGGTCCTCGTTATTAAGCAACGCTTCTACGAAAGACTCGCGATCCGCGAGCATGCGCTCAATATCCTCTTCTGCGCCAACGATCCACAGCTCGGTGTCTTGGTCGTAGGTCAGCGCGGAGTCTGGGTACGCCTCTAGTGCCTCCTCCATTGCGGCGACTTGTTCTGCGCTAGCCGTATCCTCCAAGTGCGCCTCGGGGGCACCGATTCGCGGGCTAAGCTCCTCCAGCGCGGTGATGCCGTAGGTTTTATATTGCTTCTTTGGGTGCTCAAAGAGCTCTTGGCCCATCATGGAGCTTAATCCTTTCCGTGTAGTAGTGAATCCGGCACATACCCCTCGTAGCCTGGCAGGTTAGTCACCTGCACAACTCCGGCGAAAAAGCGCTTAAGCGCCGGGATATCCTCGGGCTGCAAGTGATCAAAGACCATGCGCCGCACTGATTCCACGTGTTCGGGGGCGGCGCGGCGTAGGTGTTCTAAACCGGCGTGCGTTACGCACACATTGATACCGCGGGCATCGTCCTCGTCCGGTTCCTTAAACAATAGGCCGCGCTTTTCCATCCTGGTTACTTGGTGGGAGGCGCGGGAGCGGTCCCACTCCAGCTGCGTGCACAACTCGCGCAGGCGCAGGCGCTGTTCGGGCGCCTCTGAAAGAGCGACTAGGACGGCAAACTCGGAGGCAGAGACTTCCCCGCCGGCGTTCAGCGTTTCATCCATTCCCCTATCTATTTTGCGCACAGCGGCAAGCAACAGGCGCCATAGCTCCTGTTCTTCGTCGTTTACCCAGCGAGTTTGATAAGGCATGGGACCTAGATTACCCCTTTGAGGGAAGCTATGTCGCGCTCGTCGCGTCCCGGCACCCGGGAGTAGCGCTCTGGCATGCAGGTAAAGACCAATACCTGATTATCCCGGCCGACATGGGAAAAGAGCGTGGCCATTAGTTGCAGACGGTGCGCGTCAGTAGAACCCAGCGCATCGTCGACGATGACCGGTACCGACTCCGCCCCCACTAATTGTGCAATGGCAAAGCGGGTGAGGATGGCCAATTGCTCGCGGGCACCACCAGAAAGGCTAGCCAGACTTACCGTCTCATTGTCCTGAGTGCGAGCGATGACACGTAGATCTTCATCGAGTTCAAAGGTGATTTCGCCACCATAAACAGTGCGCGCCAACTGTGAGAGCGCAGCCACGAAGGGCGCGGCGTAGCGCTGGCGGGCGGCATCGCGGTGCTTGAGCAATATTTCGCGGAGGTAACGGGCTGCTTGGGCGCGCTTGTCGACGCTCTCGTACACCGCCCGAGCCATATCTACCGCCGCGGTGGCCTGCTGTGCGCGCTCGGCGGCACCGGAGTGGAAGTTCACCTCGCTAGAGAGCCGGCCGAGGTCCACCTCGCAGCGCTGTATGCGTTCGGTGAGGTAATCCAGATGGGATTGAGCGCCTTCCACCAAGGAGTTGGCGGTCTTAAGGTCCACAGCTTCCATCTGATCCAGTTGCCCACGCAGGTCCGCCACTACGGATTCCAGGCGGATAACCTCGGCACGCAGGTCCCCGTCGGCGGCGTGTTCACGCGCGGAGGAAAGGTCTCGAGTCACGCGCTGCGCATTTTCGCGGGCGGCGTCCAGCTCGGCATCTAGGCGCACCACCTCGTGAGCAAGGCGGCTTTCGCGATACGACACAAGCTCGCGGTCGAGCGCATCGACCTTTTCGCTCGCGGCTTCCTCTGCGGCTTCGGCGGCAGGAAGGTCTACCTCGGCGGTATCTTCAAGGTCCGCGACCTTTTCGGCCAGCGCGGAATGCTGGGAGCGCAAGCCGGCCAAGTCATCTGGACCCAGCTCGGCACTAAGCGCACGGGTAGCGGCATCGAGGGCATCGTTCTGCGCACGGTGCGTCTCATGGGCTTCTTCGGCCGCAGCCACAGATTCTACGCCGAGGGTATCGAGCAGATCCCGCAGCCGCATGCGCGCCTGTTCCACATCGCGCTGGGTGTCCTCGGCCGAGTAGGAACCGGCCGAGAAGCGGGCGGTGATATCGCCGATGGTGATTACGCGGGAATCGACAAGCTCGACGGCGGTGTCCTCCCCCACCTCGATGTCCTCGCCATCGACGCGGATGGTGGAGCCAGCAGGTCCGGAAAAATGTACCTTGGCGGCAGCGGCCTCGTGCAGGCGCTCGGCCACCGACAGCGCTGAGTCTGCCTTATGCAGGCCGGTGATATCGGCCGCGGTGCCCTCGCGGCCGCGCTGAGCGATGACTGCACGTGCCTGGTCTACCTCGGCGGCTAGACCGTCAAGCGATTCCAGCCGCGCGCTGAGCTGCTCAAACTTCTGCTTGTCCTGCAGGCGGCGTGCCTGTTTGAGGGTGCTGCGAGCCGCAGCATAGTCCTCTTTGGCCTCCGCTAGTTGCTTCTCTAGCGATTCCTTGGCCGCGGCTTCTTCTTTCGCCTTGTCCTGGGCGGCGATGAGCTTGTACTGGGCAGCCTCGGTGGCCCTGACAGATTCCTCAGCCGCGGTGACGAGCTCGGCGCGCTCGGTGACGGCGGCTTGCGCACGGGCAAGATCCTCTGAAGCACGGGCGAGGGTGGCCTTATGGGAGTCTAGGGTGGCCTGCGCGGTGGCGGCTTCCTCTGCCCGAGACTGCTTGTCAGTGAGATCGGCCTGCGCAGCGGGAAGTTCGGACTGGGCAGCGACTTGGTCGCGCTCGAGTTGCTCGTAGCGCTCGACCACGGAGTCGAGCTCACGCAGCACGCGAGTGGCCTCTGCGTATTCTTCTTCGGCGCGGGACAGGGCTTCGGCAGATTCTTTGTACTCGCCGGCCGGATTACCCTTCGCAGCGGTGAAGTAGCGCTGATACTCCTTGTCCACGCGGGCAAGCAACGCGGAATCATCGCCGGAGACTTCTTCCTCGGCTAGGCCGGATTCGCGCTCCAAGGCGCGGGTGAGGCTAGGAATGCCGACGGCAGAGATGGCCTCGCCGGTATCGTCTTGGCGCATAAAGAGGGCGTCGACAAGCGAGCGATCCAAGTGCTCCGAAAGGATGCGCTCCAGCTCATCGTCGGCCTGGCTGCCGGTAAATTGCGCCGGCCGTGGAGCCGTGACATTAAGCTCGCAGGATTTCTTAGATAGCCAACGTTTGGCAATGCGGAAGCGGTACTCCCCTACGCTCAGCTCGGCCGTAACTTCCGGGGCAACGTCCTTGCCCACCGGCTGCAAGGCGCGAATGCGCTTGGAGCGGCCGCTATGTTTTTCGGTGAGCACCACGTCGAGCGCCTCCACGATGGTGGACTTGCCTGCCTCGTTCTTGCCATGGATGACCACGACGCCGGTCTCAGGCAGCTCATCGAGGGCCAAGTGCTCAATGCCGCGGACATTGATGAGTTCTAGGCGGTGGATACGCATTAGGACTGTCCCTCCAGGCGGAATAGCAGGTTGGCGGCGTCGCGGGCGACGGGATCCTCGCGGTTCTCCAATAGTTCATGCAGCGCCTCGGCCGCGTAGCCGGAGATATCGAGGCTGGCCAATTCTTCCTCGCTGGGCTCCAAGTAGAGATCCATGGTGCGCTCGCGGGGGCGCAGGGATGCAAATACGGCCTCGTACTCGTCCAGTCCGCGCTGCAGGCGGGCATGGGCCGCGACGCCGAGCGTGCCGCGCAGACTATATTTCACGGCCGTGCGCACCTTATCCGGGTACTCGCCCAAGCGCGCGAGGAAGCGGTCCACATCCTCGGCGGAATCCACGGCAGCGTCGAGGGCTTCAAAGGTCCAGCGGCCGATGCGGCGCTTGTCGACGTCCACCTCATCCCCCACGCGCACCACCAGCGCATTGCCGGAATCAGATTCACCGCCGCCAGTACTCGTTTCCTTATAGTCCGTGGTCTCCGGGCTACCGGAGAACCACACCCGTCCGGTCGTGCCAAGGCTCGCGGTGGAGTGGGTATCACCGAGCGCGAGGTAGTCGATGACCCCGCGGTCCAAGCAATCCTCGACGAAAGCAAGGTCAATGGTATCGGCGTCATCCTCGCCGGAGCGGGAATCCACCTGGCCGTGGCCGACGGCGATGCGGATGCCCGCAGCCGGCTCCAACGGTTCGAGCGCTTGGCGGACCAAGTCGTGGTTCGCGCGCTTGGAAAGGTACGGCGCGCCAACCAACTCCACGCCGGGTGCGACCTCGATGGGCTCCGAGTCTGCTATGACGTGGACATTGTCCGCGCTGGCCTTATAAAAGACCGAATCCGCCACCAGCGGGTCGTGGTTGCCGGGCAGGACATAGACCGGCACCGGCAGGCGCTTAAACATCTCCGTGGCGCGGGCAAGGATTTCGCGCGAGAGGGCATTATGCTCAAAGACGTCGCCGGCCACGACGATGAACTCCGCGCCCGTGTCCTTGGCCAGCTCGCCCAGCCGCATGATGGCGGCCTCGCGGTCATCATTAAAGCGGCCTTGGGCCTCGCCCTTCAAAAACCACCGGGTCATGCCCAGCTGAAAATCGGAGGTATGGATAAACGTGGTAGCAGTCATTAGTGCGAGAGGTGATAGTAGAGGTCTTCAATATCGGATACCGCGCGCAGGAGATCCAGATTGGTGTGTGAAACCGAGCGCATGGCCTTGCGCAACAGGTCCGGATCGGAGTCATCGATGGCTGGGGCTACCTTGGGCTGCGGCAGCTTCGGCAGTTCGCGGCCGTTCCAGAAGATGTCATTCTTTTCTTCCTCGGACAGGTCGCTCGGGGTAAAGCTTTCGCGGCTGACCGTCTTGGCCTGCTCTAAGACCATGCGCTCGAGACGGACAAAATCCAGACCACGCATATTAAAAATGACGGCTGGGTCCGCATCAGCACGGGTGGCGAGCTTATCGCCCACCGCCACGATGTGCTTGCACACGTACTCGCCATCTGGGCAGTCGCAGGTCAGACGCAGGTCCTCGGCCTCGGGAGCAAAGAGAGTGTCCAAGGCGGCGTCGGAAAGCAGGCCTTTGCGCGCATTGGCCACGGAATTGGGGGTCCGGGCGAACTCGGTGGCCAGCTGGGCAATATCATCGTTATTGCGGTACGGCAGCTGGATGAGCACCGCAAAGGGCTCGTTCTGGGAGCCAGCCACGCGGCCGTGGATGGCGCCATTGCGCACCTCGAGGCCTACGACGTGTCCGCCCTCGGCATACTGACGGCCGCGGGTAATCCGGCCGCGGTCCGCACCGTGGGAGGTAAAGGCTGCGATACGCGAAGCCGTAGTGGACAGGATGCGCCCGCTGCGGTCGACGTGATTGACTTCGTCTGGGGTACTTACCCGCTTTCGAGTGCCAAAATTGGCATAGATGACGTTGTCGTCGCCTTTAACGGCCATGGATTACTCCCTCCCCCGGTAGCTCATGAGTGCGGCCAGCTGATCTGGGTCCAGCTCGGTGAGCCAGCCCTCGCCTTCGCCCACCACGGCGCCGGCTAGCTGCGTCTTACCGTCCAAGCTATCCTGGATGGGTTCCTCCAGCGTACCTGCGGTGATCTTCTTATACACCTGCACATTGCGACTCTGGCCAATGCGGAAGGCACGGTCCGTCGCTTGGTTTTCCACCGCCGGATTCCACCAGCGATCCATGTGCACCACGATAGATGCGGCCGTCAGGTTCAGGCCGGTGCCGCCGGCTTTGAGCGAAAGGAGCATCGCCGGCGGTCCGTCCTCGGACTGGAAATCTTCCACCATCTGGTCGCGCTTATTCTTGGTTACCCCGCCGTGGAGGAAGGGGATCTCGCGGCCCAGCTGGTCACTCAGATAGGGCTGCAGGATATCGCCAAAGGCCTTGTACTGGGTAAAGACGAGGAGTCGCTCGCCGGATTCGGTGGCCTCGTCCACGATGCGCATGAGCTCTTTGACCTTGCCGGAGCGATGCTTGCCCTTCAACGTCACCGGCGAGTTATCACCTAGGTAGTGCGCGGGGTGATTACAAATCTGCTTAATGCGGGTTAGCGAGGCCAGCACCAAACCGCGCTTATTGATGCCCGTAGCCTCCTGCAGGTCCTTCTTTACCTGGTTGACCAGTGCCTTATATAGGGCGGCCTGCTCGGTGGTCATGGATACGGTGAGGATCTGCTCGGACTTTTCCGGCAGGTCATCGATGATATTCGGGTCCGTCTTGACGCGGCGGAGGATAAACGGCGCGGTGAGCTGGCGGAGGCGCTCGGACATTTCCTCGTCATTATTGCGCTCGATGGCCTTGGCAAAGTGATTGCGGAAAAACGAGGCGGTGCCCAGCACTCCGGGATTGCAGAAATCCAGGATGGAGCGCATCTCGGAGAGTCGATTTTCCACCGGGGTGCCGGTCAGCGCCACGCGGTGTTCTGAGGGCAGCGAGCGCACGGCCTTGGACGAGCGGGTCGCGGAGTTCTTGATGGCCTGGGCCTCATCAAGGACAACGCGCTGCCAGCCCACCTCGCCCATGTCCTTAAAATCTCGTCCCACGGTGCCATAGGTGGTGATGACGAGGTCGCACTCGCCGGCCTTCTTAATAAAGTCCTCGCCGCGCGGGCGGCTCGAGCCGTGCGGCACCATGACCTTAAAATCTGGAACGAAGCGCTGAGCCTCGCGGGCCCAGTTGCCCACCACGGACGTTGGTGCCACCACGAGCGTGGGGCCAGTCTGCTCACCGCGGTCCTTCTCTACCGCGAGAAGGGACAGTAGTTGGAGGGTCTTGCCGAGGCCCATGTCGTCGGCAAGCACGGCACCAATGCCACTGCGCGACATCCAATACAGCCAGTCGACGCCGCGGCGCTGGTACTCGCGCAGCTCCGCATGTACGGATGCGGGAATCTCCACGCGTTCCGGGGCGACCTTGTCCACCCCGCCGAGCAGCGCCGTGTGCCAGGTGCTGCCGGTGAACTCGATGGGCTCTTGGGTCATGGACTCTAGTGCCAGCTCGCGCAGCTCGGCAACGGTGACCTGCTCGTGATCCTCGCCGCCCTCGTTGAATTCTTGGCGGCGGCGCTCCACATCCGCCATTAAGGCTTCCCACCCTGGCTCGTCGAGCTGCTTGGCCATCTCCGCAGTGGCGGCTAGCTGCTCAAGCTCCTTCTTCTTGCGCGCGATGGACTTTTCCCGCAGCGCGTCCATGTAGCCGGAAACTTGGGAAACGACCTGCTTATCGGCCATGACCCACTTGCCGCGTAGTTGGATGAGGCCGGACTTGGAATTGACCAAGTCCTCCATCTCTTCCTCGGTCAGCTCCACATCGCCCACGGACATGCGCCAGTTATAGTCCACCAACTTATTCATGCCGATGTGCTTCTTTGTGGCGGCCTCGGCCGGATCGCGGGCCTCGTGGGTTTCCAGCTTGGCCTTAGTCTCCATCTGCGCCCACGCCTTGGGCAGCATGACGGTCACGCCGCTGGCCTTGAGCTTATCCACCTCGTGGGTAATAAAATGAGTGAGCTGGTGGGTTTCAAGGTAGACGTCCCAGTCGCCGTCGCCAGGCTGCGGCAGCTGCGCGGTCTCCCCCAGCGTGGGTGCGATGCGCACGGCTTTGCGGTGGGCCTCGCGCAGCTTTTCCACACTCGCCCTATCCAAACTCTGCGCCGACACCGGCCGCGGAGAATCCGTGCCCGAGCGTACCCGCACGCGCACCGGCCACTTGGCTGCATCCGGGTCATCGTCAAGCGGTTCCTCCACGATGTAGACCAGCTGGAGCTCTACCTCGTAGATGGAGTTCTTCCACTCATTGAGCCCGCGCAAAAGCTGCGCGCGTCCACGCCGGATCGGCCGCGTATCGAGCAACGCGCGGGCGAATTCGTGCCATGGCATCGGCCGCGGTGCCTCCGCCACGGGCCGCAGCTCGTGGAAGGCAATCCAATGCGTCAGCTCATCGGCCATATCATCCGATAGCGCCCGATTATTCACGTGCAAGATGCCCGGCGCAGCCGCCATCATCTCCGCAAGCCATCCGCGCTCACCCAGGCCGGAGGCCAGCTGCCACATGGGGAACCACTCATTGGCTTGGTAAGCAAGCCGGAAGGTCACGCGCCCGGCGCGCACGAACTTGCACAGCCCGCTGTAAACATGGATCAGCCATTGGAGATCCGGCGCGATGGTGGCGGGCGGCTTGTGATTCAGGTGTTCCATTTGAGCAAGCGCCGCCACGGCCTCTTCTGGGCCGAACATTGCCATCGGCACCATCAACGACACATCCTTACCCTTGGGCGTGCGCAGCGATACCCGTGCTCGGTTGCGGAAGGATTTCTTCCCCAAGATGGACTCCACCGCCGGCGGGAAGGTGCCTTCAGGAACGGCATTGGGCATGACAATCTTGTGCCCTTCTACCTGTTCAATCCATAGACTAAGTCCTGTAACGGGGAGCCACAGTCCATGCACGAGGTAAGAAGCCATAACCGCCAGCATAGCAGCCCTTCCCATTTTGTTACATGCTCGTTATGTTCTCCCCTTTTCCCAGTTGAACGATAGAAAATCCATAGGGAGATATGCGCCACACCTGTATTCTCGCTTGGGTTAACCTTGTGACCTCGTTAACGTGGGTATGTCCTACAGATCACTACAAGGAGTAAAACGTGCAAGATTCAACTTGGTATGTCATTGCGATGATCGTGTATCTTCTCGCAATGGCAGCCATTGGCTATTGGAGCTACAAACAAACCGATCAATATGACGATTATGTTTTGGGCGGCCGTGGCCTGCACCCATTCGTAGCGGCTCTCTCTGCTGGCGCATCCGATATGTCCGGCTGGCTACTGATGGGCCTGCCCGGCGCCCTATTCCTTTCCGGTATGTCCGAGCTGTGGATGGCCATCGGCCTGCTCGTCGGTTGCTGGGCTAACTGGAAGTGGGTCGCACCGCGCCTGCGTTCTTACTCAGAAATCGCGGCCAACTCCATCACCGTGCCGTCCTTCTTTGAAAACCGCCTGCACGATAAGTCCCGCCTGCTGCGCATCATCTCCGCAGCCATCATTATTTTCTTCTTTACCTTCTACGTCTCCTCGGGCATGGTTTCCGGTGGCCGCTACTTCGAGTCCACCTTCGGTGGTGACTACCTCACCGGCATGCTCGTCATCGCTGCGGTGACCATCTTCTACACCTTCGTCGGCGGCTTTTTGGCGGTGTCTTATACGGACGTCGTCCAGGGCGTTCTTATGTTCGTCGCCCTGATGATCGTGCCGATTATGGCCATTGTCTCTCTCAGCGATCCTGCCTCCATCTTCTCTTTCGCCGGCAATAATGCCTACGGCACCGATGGCGTAGTGGAAAATGACAGCTACTTCTCTATGTTCGCGGGCGTTTCCGCTGGCGTCATCATCGGCAACCTGGCTTGGGGCCTGGGATACTTTGGCCAGCCGCACATCGTGGTCCGCTTCATGGCGCTGCGTAAGCCTTCCGACGCCAGCCAAGGCCGCTTCTACGGCGTAACTTGGATGGGACTATCCGTCATCGGTGCTATCTTCGTCGCCCTATCCGGCACCGTTTACTTCACCCAGACCGGCCACAGCATCACCGACCAGGAAAACTTCGAAACCATCTTCCTGGATATGGCGCAGGCCATGATGCACCCACTGCCCGCAGGCTTCGTCCTGACCGCGGTTCTAGCCGCCATTATGTCCACCATGTCGTCCCAGATGCTCGTCGTCTCTACTTCCCTCATCGAGGACCTCTTCCTCATCTTTGCCAAGAAGAAGCCAAGCGAGCAGGTCCTCATCAACCTCTCCCGCACCGCCATCGTAGCTATCGCGGTCATTGCCGCCCTGCTGGCGATCAACCCATCTGACTCCATTTTGGGTCTGGTTGGATTCGCTTGGGCAGGCTTCGGCTCTGCCTTCGGCCCGATCATCTTGCTTTCCCTGTACTGGAAGCGCCTCAACTCCGCCGGTGCCATTGCCGGCATGCTTACCGGTGCCATCGTTGCTATTGGCTGGGGTATGTCTCCGCTTTCCGACGTCCTCTATGAAATCGTCCCAGGCTTCTTCCTGGCCCTCATCGTGGCAGTTATTGTCGCCAAACTCACCAATGAGCCTAAGCCAGAGGTTGTGGCCGAATTTGAAGAGTCCACCAAGCTGGCCAAGCTCGTGGAAAAGGACTCCAACCTCGACTTCGAGGAAGCAGCAGAGAAGGTCACCGATAAATAGTCGGAACCAACGCGGACTCCGCGCAGTCCAATAGGACATGAAGTCCTATTACCTGGCCGCGCTATCATGCATCACCGTCCTTATCGGCGCATGGTATGCGTGGCCTTTTCCGCGTTTTGACGTCACCACGCTCCCCTCCCGCCCCGAAGCTGCCGGCTACAACCGCGAAGACT
>OKNB01000095.1_pt1 | contig 17694 bp, 18 predicted proteins | sample 1611721 | NCBI WGS metagenome assembly OKNB01 (sample SAMN04436763, study PRJEB24849) | human gut metagenome | biome: human gut; feature: NICU; material: stool | host: Homo sapiens | place: USA: Saint Louis, MO | collected 2011-03-18 | reverse complement strand
GGCTCTGATTATTTCACGCCGGTCTTTCTACTGCCCCAACTTTGCAACAGCACCGTTAATCCTTTGCTGGCGATGAGCTCGTCACAGCATGCACGTTGACATCGAGCAAGAAGTTACCCAGTCATCCAGAACACTTTCACCTTCTTAAATTCATCCATGCCTACAGATAATCTTGATCATGGTTTGGCTTCGTTGCAACGTAAGCGAGAGCAGAAATAAAGAGCCCTGCTATAGCGGCAACTATGGCGCTATCGCTAATTCCATAAAATAAGAGCAACGCCGTTGAAGCTAGGTAGCTAACGAAAGAAATAGCGAACAAAACCGCTCCCCAAATCGATCGATCACTAACCAGCGGATGATTGGAACGACGTCTGCATGCGGAATAGCTTGCAGTAGCCATGACCACTGAGGCGCTGAGAGTTATCAAAATTGGAAACCAAGAGCTAGCCAAAATTCCTCAGCTTTATTACAGCCGCGAGAACCGCCCCCGCAAACTTGACCCGCATTGTTTGAGTCGTCAGCGCTCCTAATACTGGGCCACCTGCGCAACCAAAGATTGCATTCATCACCCACGAGGGTGGTTCAATTCCATCATTCGCCGCATGTGCGATCTGTTGAATAGCGGACGGAGCAAGACTTCCTACGGCCCCTTTTACACACCATGCCGTTACTGCAACTGCAGCGGCAGCCACAGCGGGAAGTGCTCTTGGCGCGGGTCCGACAATTTCATAGTTAACTTCCACACCTTCAAGTGCATTAACCACTTCATCATCAATGGTGCCATCAGCAATCATTGATTCAGCAGTTGAAATGTAGGAGTATGGTATCTGAACCGGTTTTTCTTCATTTGAAGCTGCGCAGTTTTCAGGATGCGGTTGGTCGATATCTTGTGCAGAAGCTCTCGGCGAAACGACCCCTGAGAGGGCCACCGTCAGGACAACAGCAGCGGTAAAAGCCTGCTTGGTAGAGATAAAGTTTTGACCTATCATATTGTTCTCCAAAACATTACGGTAAGCGTACTTTCAGATTCTTCAACTTTTCCCAGAAGGAGCCCCGAAGGTTCAGGGACTTGCTCGGTATTAGCAACTTGTTTTAGTGCGTCTATGCCAGAGGCGTCAGTTCTGACTTAACAGGAATTGAAAATAAGTACAAAATCCTCGTTTGTACCTCCACTCTTCCAATGCCCTGGCAAAGGTACCGTAACATTTACGGAACAAATCCGCTCCCTTTATGGAACCAGCAACGTACCCGCGATTGAGACGGAGGCACGCAAGGTCTCACAGTTGGAACAAATAACGTAGTCCTCGGGGAGCTCCCAAAGAGCGCAGTGAGGGGAAGGTGTTCTATCCCTGCTCCGCAGAACATACCGGCCTAAACCTGCGCTCCAGCTGATCTTTTCCAGCTTCTGTAAAACTTCCCAAGAAGAGTTTTACTAACTGCCTAACGGCAGGGGAACCGTATATTGCTTATGGTGTGACCCCCCTACTCGGGAAGCAACCCCGCAGTACGTAGCTCTCGCAGATGCCGTTTGACGGTAGATTCAGACACGCCTGTTTCAGCCATGATTTCTTTGCGCGACAGAAGCTTGCCGGTTTCTACAAAGCTTTGACCGACAAGGGCTTGAATTCTTGCACGCGTCGTTTGCCCCTGAACTCGCTTCCTTCGGTGCGTTCGCTCCAGTTTTGCAAGCTCAGACTGCGCATAGTCGCTATCACGGTCTTTCCAGCGTTGTGCGGCTTTCTTGCCGCCTCTGCGGCCCATCGTGGCCAAGGCTTTCCGCTCGCTGCTCGTGGCTTTACCTGGCGCACTAGAACCGTTGTAAGCAGCGCTCTTAGATTGAGTGACGTAGCCCCGCACGCGCCTAGCCATGGTCTGGCGGTCGCGCATGGGTGGCAGCACGATGCGCAGGGCGGCAGAACCGAGCCCCCTGCCCCCGCGGATCCGAGCGGGGCGGGATCGGCCCGCCGCACCACTCGCAGGTGCCCTGATCACTCATGCACCCTCGCTGAGCTCGTCGTCCAGGACGGCGAGCAGGTCGTTGATCCGCCCGTCGAGCTCCTGGGCCTGGGAGCCGGCCCGATCGAGATCCTCCCGGGCAATCTGGCGAGATTCCGTGGTGGCCTCGGGAAAAAGCACGTACAGGGCGGGGCTGTCGGGCACGAAAAATTCAGGGGCAAGCGTGCGGCGCAGCCGTACGCGCGGCAGCGCCAGGTGTCGACGCAGACGGCGACGGCGGCTGACTTGGTTATCGCTGACTTTGAACGCGGCTAACGCCAGCCAGCGCGCCCGCCCCGTCCGGGGCGCTCTATGCGCTCTTGAGCGTCGAGCACATCACCCAGGCGTGGTGCAGGCGTCTCAGAACGCGGAGAATCGCTGGGGCTACTTAGGTCCGATCCCCTTCCAGGTCAAGGAAGCTGAAATAGGGGACATCCTCAACAGTTTCTCCAACAATCCCGAAGACCCTATTGCTGATTTTGTCGAGATCTTCCTCGTTCTTTTTTCGGACAGGGAAAACAAACTCTTGCTTTATTACATAAGCTCGAAGATCCTCAAAATCGCCCCTACCTGCTGCTTCGATAGCTAGATTATAGTCGTCTTCTTCGGTTTCCACTGCAACGGGAGAAAAGTCATCCAATTCGTGAAATTCTTGAGCGAAGGAACTTTTAAACCGCTTTATCAGCCTTTCAAGTTCCGGTTGAGAGCAGTACAAATGCAGCTCTTCAACGAATTTCTGCTCAACTATTCCGTCCTCGAAGGAGTTTGCCGTCATGAAGAAACCTTTTCGCTCGCTATCCGCAGTCGCTATTAGCCTAATGATCGCCCTTTCCGGGGTGCAGGGAACAGCCAGCGCTACCCCAGCCACTTCCTTAAGCAGCGTTCCACCAGAAATCACACCCTATGCTGTCTACCGAGTGCAAGTTAAGTGTCCTATCGTCAACCTCCGCAATGAAGCAACCGGAGAGTACATATGGGGCTTTGGAAACACGAAAGCTGCAGCAGTCAAAGACGCCAACAACAAGCTGTATGGCAAGAAAGGGACCGGATTCAAGCTGAAGCATTGTCGAATGGTCGCTTAATCGTTCCCTCGATTCGTTCACAGTTGGCACGAACCAAATCAAATGTCTCGAAGCTGGTTGCGGTTTAGTGCAAAGGTCTCATAACCTAGAGCGCCTAAGCACCCGTCGGGGGGAGGTCAGCATTGAAAACCCGCCGAACCCTCGGCGGGTTTGGTCGTGTCAGGCAATCTCTAGCCACGACTGTGAACGCCAGGACATGACAGAGACACGGGGCAAGGAAGTCGCACACGCGACTTCCGCGGCAGCACTAAAGAGCCAAGCGTTAAGGAGCCGTGATGGACAATTGCGAACGCCGCCCGACCTCCGGGGCAAGTAGAGCTTTCTCGGAGGTGAATAATTAAGCCCCCCTTGCCAGCACTACTGACTAACCAAGAGCATAACCACGCGACGTGGTTCCGCAACTGGAGCGAGTAATTAGTTCTGTGCGTCCTAGTCGGCGAAGTCGGCTGCGGCATCATCGGTGAGCGCATCAGCAATATTCATCAACTCGTCCGCATCGCCCTGCCAGTCACGCACTGCGGGAGTGCCCGGTAGTTGGTTGAGGACTTCGAGGAAGCGAGCGGCAGCGCGCAGTGCCCCGGCTACCTCATAGCAGTCCCCCTCCATCTTGACCGCAGATGTATCAATCACGGACAACTCGCGGGGTTCGTTGTACTCGGTAAGAAAGCTCATGGTCTCGACAATAGGCCGCACCCGCGACATGAGTGCGGCCTATTCGAAAGGCGTTGGGCTAATTTTGGTCATGGCTTGATTCAATGGCCGGTCGGTTTTCTGCTTTCCATTCCTCAATATGGGCAAGCCAGCGCACCTTGAATTCGGTGCGGTTATGGCGAATGGTTGCACGGTCTAGGAGAGCAGAAGAATTCATGTTAAAAACATATAAGCTGCCCTGCTTCTCCAAGGTTTTCTTCAAGTGAGGTTTTATCTAACTGCCTAGCGGCAGGGGAACCGTATATTGCTTACGGCCTGTCACCCTTTTTTGCGTCCGGTAGGAAGGGTAATTCCCGCTTTAGCTAGCGCACGTTGAACTGTTCTGTTTGAAACAGCGAACTCCGCAGAAGCAGAAGCAACAGTTGGGTACTCTCCCGTCTGCGCGAAGGCATCGTCGAAATACGCCGCTATCTTGTGCGACTGACTGCGACCTCCCGCTGAACGACGCTTATTCGCGTTATTCAAACTCTCCAGCTGGGATTGCGCATATTTTCCCTCTGGGTCTGTTTTCCAGCGTTCTGCTGCTTTCTTGCCGCCTCTGCGTCCCATGGTGGCTAGTGCTTTGCGTTCGCTGCTCGTGGCTTTACCTGGCGTGCTAGAGCCGCTGTAGGCCTCGCTCTTGGACTGGGTGACATACCCGCGCACGCGCCTAGCCATGGTCTGGCGGTCGCGCATCGGCGGCATCTCGTTGTCGCGTCCTGCACCGCCGTGGGTATGTGCGACGTTGTAGGCATGCTCATAGGCGTCGATGATCGCCGCGTCTGTCAGGCGTTGGCCTTGCTGGCGCAAGCGGTGGCCAGTTTTAAGCGCATGTCTAAAGGCGGTTTCGTCGCGTGCTGCGGTTCCTTGGGAAATCCAGAGCACACGCACACCATCGATTAACTCCGGGTCGTACTGGTCGAGTCCACCGGCGATTTCCGCGTCTACGTCCTGGGCGAGTGCTTTAAATGCCTGGGCTTCTTCGCGGCGGGTCTTGACCGCGTTGATAAGTTCGCGGCCAGAGCTGAATTGCTGGCGTGGGGTGGGGTTGAACTGGTCGTGTCCTGCCATATCCCTCACCTGCTTTATCAAGTCTCCAAGACGCATCACCCGGTTGTGCTGCCTATACCAACGATAAGCGGTAGGGGCCTTGCCTGTGTAGAACGGGTTGCGGCTAAAGCGATGGGAAAAGTGCGGATCATGGTCTAAAAGATCACCCAGCACACGCGTAGTCGCAGCCAGCAACTTCATCTGCGCAGATTTACCGTTACGGTCAGCGTAGACAGGGTCAATAAGCCAAATGAACTGGGCTTTGCCGTTAGTTGGGTTAATACCCACCCATGCCGGCCCGACGCTATGAGTAATCAGTGAGCGCACCACGTCGCGGACGTACGGGTTTAAGTCTGCGGGGTCACCGCCTGCGGTACCTACTTGATCAACGTCTACGACCAGGACGGCAGCGTACTGCTTGGTGGTGAGCATGGCGTACTCGCACCGTCCTAAAGCATCAGTCTCGAAGCGATACATACGCGGCGAGTTCGTACCGTCAGCGTTGCGTCGATAGGCCTTTTTAAAATCTCGTGTGACTGAACCGTGGAGTACATCACGGCCTAGATGCTCGCGTAAAAGGTCGCGGTCACTGGCAGATGCTGGGGTGTTATCCAGCCCGCCGCGGTCTGGCTCGACGCGGGTAGGTGTTTTAGTGTGCGCATTCTGCGCATGAGTCTGTAAACTCATGACCGTGCTTTCTCCCAGGTGTGTGCTGGGTGATAAGCGAAAGTCATCGGGTTGCCGCCCGGTGGCTTTCTTCGTTTTTCATTGTCTTTCCCTGACTCTAAATGACACCGGTGTTATTTACTAGCCATGACACGCGAAAAATATGCCTTTTACCTGCGGTTACGTATGGCTAGACATATGGCAAGCTATACGTAATCGCGTTTCATCTGCACAGGGCTGTCTGCGCATATTTACCCTCATGGAATGAAACCCCAGGTCAGGCTGCGCAGATTTACCAATACGGAAGAAGCCCCAGTTCACCGTGCGCTGATTTAACCACAAGGGAAAACCGTGCGCTGATTTACCATCACGTCAGAAAAAGCGTGCGCATATTTACCGTTACGGCTGCGCATATTTACCACACAACCCCATTTTCCTTGCGCTGATTTACCGATACGCAGTTTTAACCGTGCGCAGATTTACCCATACGGTGGCGGATTATCCAGAGCAACAAACATACAGTAATACAGGTTTACAGAACCTGTATTACTGTATTGCCGTATAGCTGTAAACCTTTATTTATTGTTGTGGACGTATTCTTCGAGGTAGGTGCTAACAATCTCGCGGATGGTCACGCCTTTTTGGGCGGCGATGACTTTAAGTTCTGCGTGAAGGTCGCGGTCGATTTCAATCGTCATCTTCTTGACGTAGTCGCGGCCTGTGGGTTGGTGGAATGCACCTCGCACTGTTTTCTTCTCGGCTGCTGGGGTTAGCTTCGCGGCTTTTTTCGTTGAGGTTCGCGGGCCTTGCTGCGCTCTGGCGCGTTCTTTGCTGGTGCTCATTTCATCATCTCCATGAGTTCGTCGGCGACGTGGTCGTATCCGTGCATGTCTGGGCCTGGGCAGTATCCGAACGCTAGGTGCATATCTTCGCGTAGCGGGATTTCGGTTTTAAAGTGCGGCATGTGTTCTGCTTCGAGCGCTTCTCGTGCCGCGTCAAGGGCGCTGGTGCCTTTCCTGGCGAACGTCAGTAAGACTGCATGAGGTGTTCCGTTGACTGCGTCGCGCAGCTCCCATACTCGGGAGAGGTCGGCAGCAGCAGAACGGGTCGGAAGAATGATGAAGTCGCTGACTGCGATTGCCGCTTCGATAGCGTTCTCATCTCCTGGCGGCACGTCGATGAACATGAACTCATCGTCTCCGACGAGTGCTGCTTGCCTATCGACGCGCTTGGGGATGGACAGCTCAACCTCAAACGGTAAAGGATCGCCTCCATCCTCTGCGCGTTCAGACCATTCCAGTGCCGAGCCCTGCCGGTCTAGGTCGGTTACGGTCACGGTCTTTCCTCGGTGGGCGAAAACCGTGGCAAGAAACATCGTTGTGGTGGTCTTGCCAACGCCACCTTTGGCGTTAATGGCGGTAATGATCATGGCTTCTCCTAGGTGGATAAATCATTGCTTCTACCACTTTACAGGTTTAAGTAAATACTGCTTTACAGGTTTACAGTAATACATTTTTACAGGTGTCTGTAAAGATAAAAGCGCAGGCAGATAGCGCTTTTATTTTTCTTTATCGTCAGACTCGGCAGAAAGTCCAGCAAGCATGATGCGGTAAAACTCGTTTTCAATGCTCTTTTCTTCGAAGTCCGCAGCGACGTGTTCCCAGTGGTATTCCTCCAATTGGGGCAGCATCGCAGTCACTGCCATCTTGAGGTAGAAACCGCGACTGCGTCCGGTGCGAGTACACAGTGTGTCTAGGCGCTCGATAATCTCTTCGGGCATGCGTACAGATACCACGCGCCCGGAGGGGTGGGGTCCTTGAACCATTGACGTAAGTCCTTCCCTTGCCTGTCGTAAACATTGTTTACGTACTGTCTTTGGCAGTCCTACTCTTTTTCTCGTGAGCGTTATTTGCTTTCGTAAACATTGTTTACCATATGTCCGGAGTCCACAAGGGCGCGCGAAATTTTCTACAGTTCCGGGCTGTCGTTCTCCGGGGTGTCATCGAGCCAGTTGTCTTGGTCGCTGTCGTAGTCGCTATCTGTGGCGGCTTGCTGGTGGAACCGGGCGAGCATCTCATCATCTGCGGTGGTACTAATACCGAGTGAGTCGAGGACGTCCAGGGTGTTCTGTAGCGCCTGCTCGTCGCTGCGTTGGGAGCGCAGTTCGTCTAGCTCGGTCTTAAGCTGGCGAATCGGATCTGTAAAGCTGTCGCGATAGTCCACGGCCTGGTCATAGGATGCAGCTACCTTGTCGCGCACGGTGATTGCTTCGTCTAGGAGGGCCTGGTCGTTGTTGCCGTGGCGTAGCCTGCCGAAAAAGCCCCTCGAGTTCTTCGTGTCCTCGAACTCGCGCACTACAGCATCTTGCTTGGAATACTGCTGTCCGAGCTGTTCAACCTGCTGGTTAGCCTGGTCGTACTCACCACGCAGCGTCTCAAGCTGAGTGTTTACCCGTTCTATCTCGGCATCGATACGCTCCACGGCGTCATTGGACGGTGTAACGCTGTACTCGTTGCCTGATTCCGGTTCTGGCACCTCATCGGCGTTGTTGGCCTGGGCGCGAGCATGGAAGTCAGCAAAGCGCGCTTCGCGTTTAGCGGCAAAGCTGCGCATGTACTCACCCATGTCGGTGCCGAAAAACGGGTTATCGGTATCCGTTTGGGAAGGCTGGTTGACGAGTTTGGTCAGCTCCCAATCCTGCTTGGCCTGCCCAAACAGCGCCTGGGGTGTCTTATCGCCTTGCTCGCGCATTCCTGCGGACACCAGCAGGTCGCGGGCGTATTCGTCAGACTCACGACGGATAATCTGGCTCACCTGGCCATGCCCGGTCTCGGTATCTCCCGGCTGGGTCTCGGCGATATAGAGGAAGTTGCCCTCACGCCCACGGGTCATAGGAACGTAAACACTGGACTTATCTAGGTTGCCCACACCAGCAACAACGCGGGCCACATCCACGGTCGCGCCTTGGGAACTATGCCCAGTAGCGGCATAGCCCAGCTGGGTGTGTTTATCGAGGTAGTCGCGGTTTAGTGTCACAGTGGCTAAATCATCATCACACCGTCGGGCCGTAATGGAACCGTCTTTCCCGATGGAATCAACGACCCAGCGTTGACCATTGCGGACAACATCGCCGTTGCTGGTCACCAACTTCGCATCGTTGCGACGAGTCAGGATGACATCACCGACACCGGCTGTCAGTCCATCAGACAGACCTAGGCGGTGCTCAGGGTTAATCTCGCCGCGCTCGGCGCGAATCTTCTGCGCCGCAGCATTGAGCGCAGTGACCTGGTCGCGGGTTGCTGCAACCAGCAAGGACTGCTTTCCTGCGGCAGTATCATCACGCCACCCGGCCAACGCATCGTCCATCATTGCCGTAACCGATCCTGCGTGCAGGCGCTTGTTCTGCATGTACCACTCGGCGGCACGAGAAACGTCTGCTTCCTCGCCACCGCGCAGCCACTTCGATGCTTCACGCTCACCCGCATCACGCTGGCGGAACACCTCGCGTAGCTCAACGGCATCAGGCAATTCATGAGACAAGGTAGCCAGCAAGCCAGAACGAGCTTTCACCGCCGAGTATTGTTCTGGGTCTCCCACAAAGACCACGCGCGCGCCGGCAGCAGTGGCAGTCTCCAGCACACGGATCGTATCGGGGTTAGACACCATACCGGCTTCATCAACAACCACAACGGTGTCCCGGTTCCAGCCCAGCTTCACCGCTGTATGCTCCGGTATCAGATCGTCTGTGCCAACAAAAGCACGCGCAATCGTCATGGATTCATCAGCCACATTCTCACCGACCATCACATCCGCCGCCTTGCCGGTGGGAGCTAGACCAATAACATGCTTGCCCGCCATATTCCATGCGTGATGTGCAGATTTAAGTGAAGACGTTTTACCGGCACCAGCCGGTGCGACCACCACAGAAGCCAAATAGTCAGAGCCGACAACCGCGCGCATAGCATCAGCCTGCGCAGGCGAAAGCTCACCCTCAACCGGTTGAATCGACTCGGCGGTAACCCCGCGCTCCACGCGCGCGGTAGCCATATCAACGCCACGTTCAACCTCGTCGACCACCTCGACAGTGGTGTACTTCTGCGAACCTTCACGCTGGGTACTATCCAGCTCGCGGGACTTCTCCGGGGTCACCGACCATGTACCGTGCGCAGCCAACGCAGCATCAACCAGCCCCTCAACCGTAACCGTCATATCCTCCGGGGATATGGCACCGGGGCGGATAAGTTCTGCTACTTTCTCGGCTACATCAGCGCGGGTAAACGTGGAGCGTTCTGCGGCAACTTCCGCCAAAATTTGGGACGGTTTCGGCAAGAAATCCTCGGAAGATTCACGCGCATCTGCTTCATTTTTCGGCTCAAGTCCGGCCACAAACTCACGCACCTGCGCGCCGTGTTCAGCACGCGCCCACTCGATTTCCAACTCCTCTAGTGGGGTGTCGGTGTCCTTGGTACGCCGGGTAATTTTCTGCGCGATACGCTCATAGGCCGCACGGGTTTCAAGCCCATTGTCGGCCTGCCACTGGTCGATTTCACGCGCCCTGGTCGAGTACGACGCAATCAATTCTGGGTCATCAAGACCGACAATTTCAGCGCATCCATTGACCACGTCGCCGAACTCCACGCCGAGTTTCTGGCTCAAGATTTCACGCACCGTGGCTTGATACACCATGCCTGCCGCGCGCGCCTCATGGTACAAACTCACCCCATCGAGCGTGCGAACTTTGCCGTCTCGGCATAGCTGTTTATTCGCCAACAACACGTGTGAATGCACGTGCGGGTCGCCCGCACGTGAAGTGCGGTGCTCGTATTTCACGCCCGAAATACCCGCCAACTTTTCAACGACAAGACGTTTTCCGGCCGGCTCTTTTACTTGCTTTCGCGTGTAGCCGGCATGCTCCGACAAGTAATCCAGCGCCTGGGATACTGCCGCCTGGTGGGCCTCATCGACGATGCCACGCACGTCAGAATCTGCACCCATACCCCACAACAAGGAGACAGATTTCGGCGCACAAAAAGTCAGATCGAAGCCTGGAACACTATCCTTTCGCGGAGCATTTCCAAGCCCCGCACCGCTCGGAGCAACCGCCTTATTGAACCAATTCTCAACCGTTTTTCCCGACACAATCGCACCGTTGTCAGTGCCCAAAAATGCCGAAACCTCGGAGAGTTTTTCACCCCGAAGCCACACCGAAGCCGGTTGCTTTCCGTCCTCGGAATAGTACGAATCCGGCCCCCGATTCTCATCAACCGTGGACTGATAATAGGCCACGGAATGTGCACCCATCTTCGCGATAGTCAGCACGCCGCCACCTCCTGTCAATCACCACGGCGACCACCTGGACACCCCATTGGGCAACTTGTTGCAAATGTACCAGAGAGATTTCTTCGGCAACTGACTTTTCGTCTTGGAGGGCACCAGAAAGTGTGAAAAGCGTTGGCAGGGGCGCCGCCGGGAACCGGCGGTCGGGGTCGGAGCTCTAAGAGACCGTGGCGTTGATTCTGGATACCGATGACGAGATTTTCATCGCGGCGGACGCCGCGGACATGGCGAAGCAGCTTGTCGGCCTCCTCTACGGCGGGTGAGGCACAGCAGAGCGTCGCTCCCGTGCCGAACGACGCCATCAAGATCATCTCCGGCCCCGCGAAGCTGGACGAGACGAAGGAGTGAGGACCATGTCCGACCAGAACATCAACATCAAGCTCGACCGCGGCGGCCCCGAGAACCACGCCTGGACGGTGCTGGGCACCCTGCTCGCCTGCGGCGCTGTCGGCATGGCCGCCTGGGCGATCTCCAACGCCGGAGCCCTGGACCTGGCTGCGACCGGCCTGTTTTTCTTCTTCATGCAGCTCATCTCGATGATGCTCAAGGCGGGGCTGATCGTCGTCCCGGAGAAGAACCGGAAGGACTTCGGCGAGACGCGCGGCCTGCTCAAGACCGCCTGGCGCGAGTTCCAGGAGTTCCAGGGCCGCTCGCCCATCTGGCGGATGGCGCTGCTGGCGCTCGGCTTCACCGTCGGCTACATGATCTTCCGCTGGGGACTCTCGGTGGCGCTCGGCATCTTCAGCAACGTCTGGATCGCCGGAGCCGCCTCGGCGCTCATCGCGTCCTTCATCGTCGCGCCGCAGCTGTTCACGAACCTGGTCTCGAAGATGAAGACGAAGTCGGGCCTCCAGGTGAAGACGACCACTGGTACGCCCGATGCCGAGAGGGGTGACGTCTGATGACGAAGGCGGCGATCACGACCATCGGCGCAGCACTGCTGGCCGCCGCTGCTCTCGCGCTCAGCGGGTGCAGCTACCCCGGCGACGACGAGGACCGCGCCGCGTTCCATGCCGAAGCGCAGGATCCAGTCCCCTCGGCACCGGCTACCGAGCCTACCGAGCCGGAGACCCCGGCCGAGGAGACCGGCGACGAGAGCACCGAGGAAGGCGGCCAGGGCGAGAAGTCGGGCGCAACCGCGGACCTGGGCGTCGAGGACGGGCATGTCCAGTATCTCCGCGCGATCCAGAACTTCTCGCCCGCGCTTGAGCGCTGGGTGCTCGACGAGGAGGCGGGCGAGGTCACCTACGGGATCGTCAACTGCGCCGGCCAGACGAAGTCCGAGGGCGTCGCCACCCTCGAGCGGGTCGACGGCGGCGATGGAGCAGCGTTCGAGGCGACGTGGATCGGCAAGTCGCCGTTGGAGAACGTCGCGGCGGAATCGATACGCGTCGAGATCACCGAGGACACTTTGAAGAACTTCGCGGACGTTGCGACGTCCAGGACCGACATCGAGGCGAGCAACTTCGCTTCGATGTGCGCCGAGGTCGGCGAGACAGCCGCCGACTTCGTCTTCTGAGAATGACCACAAGAACGCCCCCAGATCTACTCCGGGACCTTCTCCGCGCGAGCAGGGTCGGACGCGACTCGGGAACAATGGTGCCGTGGCAGATTTCGACCTCCTCTGCGCGGCGCTTGTCTCCGCCCCGAAGACACCATCGAAGGTCTCGTCGCGGACGTTCCGAAGCTCCGGCACGACGAAGCCTGATCGTCGTCGTCCCGAGAAGATCTAGGCTCGTCCGGCGCGAAGGGCGATGAGGGCTGCTTCTACGCGGTTGCGCGCTTCAGTCTTCCGCAGGATCGCGGAAACGTGCACCTTGACGGTGCCGGGAGCGAGGTGCAGCGCTTTCGCGATCTCAGCGTTCGTCTCTCCTTGGCTGAGCCGGATCAGGATCTCTCGCTCGCGAGCCGTGAGGCGTTCGAAGCGTTCGACGGCGCTCGCGTACTGGGTGTACGTCGTCGAGACGCCGGAGTCGAGCAGACGCCGGGCGACCGAGGGCGAGAAGAACGCTCCGCGACCGGCGACGGCGTGCACACCGGCGATCAGCTGGCGCGGATCGCCGGACTTGAGGACAAACCCGTCTGCGTCGAGCCGGATGGCCTCGGCGATGTAGTCGTCCTCCCCGAACGTGGTGACGAACAGGCAGGGGAGCGCGCTCCCGTCGGAGCGGAGCCGTTGCAGCGCGTCGAGTCCGCTCATCCCGGGCATCTGGATGTCGAAGAGGGCGACGTCGAGACGGTGCGCGTCGATCTTGCGCAGGGCCTCTGCTCCGTCGGCGGCCTGGGCTACGACCTCGATGGCGGGATCGGTGTCGAGGATCCCGACGATGCCGGTCCTCACGAGGGGGTCGTCGTCGGCGACCAGGACTCTGACCGGGGCCTCGGTCGCTGTCATCGTTGTCCTCCTGCGATGTACTCGGTGCTGGAGACCTCGTCCTGCGCGAAGCAGATCCGGTACACGTCCCCGGCAGCGTCGTCAAAGGTGTTCGCGGTCACGGCGTAGTCGTGGCAGTCGTCCGGTCGGTTCTCGCCCCGCCTGGCCGGCAGCTCGTGGCCGGGCAGGATCCGCTCGGTCTCCGCCCGCGCGTCTCCGACGCTGATGCTTGAGAAGGCCCCTGCCGACAGCAGCGCGCGGTGGTTCTGCACCACCGTCAGCGCCTCGACCGCTGCGAGCCCGACGACGACGATCGCCGCGGTCGAGGCGAGAATCAGTCGCTGGCGGAGCTTCGTTCTGCCGGTCGAGCTCTCATCGACGTCTCTCGTCGCCTCCACAGCGCGATCATCGTGCGTGCTCTGCTCCTGACGGCGAGTCGGGAGGACCGCAGAGAGGACGAACGCACTGTCCGTCTTCTCCGCGGCGAGTTCTCCGCCGTGGGCGCGGAGCTCACTTTCCAAAGTGCTCAGGCCCGTGCCCGCTGTGTGCGCGTCGGCAGGAGTCTCGCCGAGGGCGTTCTCGATCTTCAGACGCAGCTCGGCACCGACGTCGGCAGCGGTGATGTCGATCGGGGTGCCGGGAGCGTGCCTGCTTGCGTTCGTGATCGCTTCTTGTAGGACCCTCGTGACCTGCTCGCCTCCGAAGTCCTGCAGCCGCCTGGGTTCCGGCAGTCCTTGCACGGTGATGCGCGCACCGGCTGCGCGGGCCCGGGCCAGCAGTGCATCGACAGATGCTGCGCCCATTGGCAGCACGGGAGCGCCGGATCTGAGGTCGGAGACGGAGTCCCCCAGGCGTTCGACCGCGTGGGCGAGGGCGTTGCGGGCGTGTAAGAGCGAGGTGCGGGCGCTCTCGGGCAGTGCCGGGTCGATCTCGAGCCGTCCGAGATTGAGCGCGACGAGGCTCAACGAGTGGCCGAGGTCGTCGTGCAGCGACTGCGCGAGGGCGAGCCGGTCGGCGGTGGCGCGCTCCTTGAGCTCGGCCAGGCGCTGGACCTGCCGCAGCTCTCGCTCGCGGTCTGCCCTCCGCCCGAGGACGATGTACTGGCGCACGGCGAGACCGATCAGCCAGGGCACACCAGCGCGCATGAGCGCCGGGGGCAACTCCTCCGCGACGTAGAGCCAGTGCCCGTCGAGCCACGTGGCCCGGGCCATGCTCACGACGACCAGCACTGCCAGTCCTCCCAGGCCCGCGCGCGGACCCCTGGACCAGAGCCCGATTGCGATCGCGGCGATGCCGGTGAGCAGGGCCATGAAGAGGCCCGGCTCCGGCGCGGAGGCCAGCACCCCGAAACCGATCGCCGTTAGCGCGTCGACGCTCCGGCGCGCAGACGGACGATCAATTAGGGTCATGCGCTCCATTCTACCGGGGACCGTGGGCTCGCCGCCTCCCTCGATCGGGCGTGCGCAGCACCTCGCCGGTATGACCGTGGGCATAGACGAGTCGCCCCGCATGGCAGATTCTGAGGCCGAACCGCGTCTATAGCGTGGATTTCATGACTCACGATACTTCGACGCGCACGCTTTCGACGTCGCGCAGATCCTCGTCCCGCCCCGTGCCGTGGCCCGCGCTGTTGATTGCCGTCGCAGCTCTTGCTGCCCTCGCTCTCGCGACGTATCCGGTGCGTGAGCGCCTCTTCACCGCTGTCGCCGGTCTCGCCGAGGGCTCGGCACTGGCCTCGGCGGTGGGATCCGTGGCCGAATTCGGTCTGCTTGCCCTCGTGGCGACCGCCGGCGTCCTCGCTCTCTGGTGCTGGCTGCGCGAGCGCCGGCGGTTCTGGCTCCTGGCGCTGGCTGGACTCGGCGTGATCACGGCCTACGGATTGAGCGAGGCCGTCAAGCTGCTGGTCGAGGAGCCGCGGCCCTGCAGCGTCGTCGACACTGCCACTGTGCTCAGCTGCCCCGGGAGCGGGGACTGGTCGTGGCCGTCGAATCACGCCGTCCTGGCCGCTGCCTTCGCCACCGCCTGCATCCTCGTCGTCCCCCGCCTCGCCTGGTTCGCGTTGCCTCTCGCGCTGGCGATCGCCGCCTCTCGAGTGGCCGCCGGAGTCCACTACGTCCACGACGTGCTCTCCGGTCTCGCGCTCGGTGCCCTCGTCGTCGCGGCCGTCGTCGCCGCGGCGTCGCCGGTGCTGGACCGGCGTCTGACTGGCGGACGGGACGGCCATCCGGATTCGGCCAGCCGGTCCCAGGGCGGGCGCGCATGATCGAGGTCGACCGTCTCTCGAAGCGCTACGGCCAGGTGACCGTTGTTGAAGGATTGAGCTTCACGGTCCCCGACGGATCCATCACCGGGTTCCTAGGCCCGAACGGAGCCGGCAAGTCCACGACCATGCGATGCCTCCTCGGGCTCCACAAGCCCACCACCGGAACCGTGCTCATCGACGGGCTCCCGCTGACCGCCCAGACGAGGCCGGCCGAGGTCGTCGGAGCCGTCCTCGACGCCTCCTGGTTCCACCCCGGCCGGACCGGACTGGCGCACCTGACGACCATCGCTGCTTCTGCCGGCCTACCCGACCGCCGCGCCTGGGAGGTACTCGAGGCCGTCGCGTTGACCCAGGCAGCTCATCGCAGGATCGGCGGCTACTCGCTCGGGATGAAGCAGCGCCTGGGGCTCGCGGCCGCCCTGCTGGGCAGACCGCGCAACATCGTCCTCGACGAGCCGATGAATGGCCTCGACCCGCAGGGGATGGAGTGGATGCGCGCCTTCCTGCGCGATGCCGCCGCGAGCGGCCACGCCGTCCTTGTCTCCTCCCACCTGCTCGGCGAGATGGAGACCCTCGCCGACCGCCTCGTCGTCATCGACAACGGCCGCTTGCTCGGCCAGTGGGACGTCGCCGATCTTCTGCACGCGCGCAGCCGCCAAGCGCTCCTCCGCACCGACGACGACGAACGCGTCGAGCAGGCTCTGCGCGGACTGCGGGTCCCCGTAACCGCACTGCCCGAGGGACTCTGCGTGACATTCGACGAGACGGTCCCCGACGCGCTCACGCTCTCGCGGACCTGCCGAGACCTCGACGTGCTCATCACTGCCCTGACGGACAAGCCGATCCGGCTGGAAGAGGAATTCCTCCGCCTCACCGACCGATCATCCGAAGCCGAACATGGCAAAGAAAGGCCCGAGCGATGACACGAGCATTGACAGCTGAGGTGCGCCGACTGCTCACCGTGCGCTCCACAGGCATCTTCGCTGCGCTGCTGATCGGCTGCTGCGTCGGCCCCATCGTCCTGATGGGCATCGTCTACGACCCGGCCTATCGAGGGCCGATCGACGCCGGTGATCTGGGCAAGTGCGTGAGCATCTTCCATGTGCTGGCCATCGTGTTCGCCGGCACACACACCGCGACCGAGATCAATGCGGGGTCGACGGCGCTGTCCTTCCTCACGCAGAAGAGTCGATGGGCCTCGTTGGTGGCACAGGCAGCGGTCCAGTGGGCGTTCCTCGCATTCGCGTACGTCGTCGGCATCGGCCTCGCACTCGTCGCGGCGAGGTTCTATCCCGACGGGCTGGCCATGTCGCCGCGGGGGTGGGCCTATCTCGCGGCCTATCTCCTCGTCGTTCTCCTGTGGGTGACGATGGCGACGGCGCTTGCCGTCCTCACGCGCTCCGTCGCGGTGTCCGTCGCCGCGCCGATCACGTGGATGCTCCTGATCGAACAGCTCGCGTCCATGGTCCCGATGCTCGAGGCGATCACGCCGTGGCTGCCGTTCAACGCCAGCCACATGCTCCTCGCCCAGGCACTTGGGGAGGCCCCTGCAGGCATGTCCGTGTGGCCTCCTGCCGTCGCGCTTCTCGTACCGGCACTCGGCCTGGCGGGCGCGGGGCTATGTGCCCATGTCCGACGGGACTCGGCGTGATGGGCAGGCCTGCGCCTCGCATCCGCCGCCCAAGACGGTTCGTCGCGTCGCAGGGCTGGGGCTGACTCACACCGCCGTTCAACAAACGGTCGTTGATGTGAACAGTGGTCCGGAGGAGCCGATCGCGAGCATTTCGCCGAGTGGGTGTTCACAAACCCGTTCAACTACATCTAGACTAGACAGAGGCAGTTGAACGGGTTAAATGACCGCGAGGAGGCTTCACGGCTCTTCTCCCGGAGTTTGCAACACCACCCTGGCGATTACCCGTTGCTGTAGGCGGGCCTGTTCCCAATCAGCCTCGGGCATCGTGAGATGCCTCGTAGCAGCGATTTCAGTTCGGTCCTCGCCCATCTCTGTCTCCTTGTGAACAGGACTTCTGACATTTTCAGCTTAGTGCACGCGAGTAGTGAACGGACAGCGTTCAATAGACGATTTCACAAGCCTGGCCATCCCATCCTGACTGTGCAAACGTCTTCTGAAAATGACATGCCCCGTTGGGGTGTACCCGCGCTACATTTAGTCAGTTAATCCGGTGCTGTTGCAAAGTTGGGCGGAGAGCCGAGACGACCCAGTTTCTCATTTCCTG
>OKNB01000063.1_pt1 | contig 25460 bp, 18 predicted proteins | sample 1611721 | NCBI WGS metagenome assembly OKNB01 (sample SAMN04436763, study PRJEB24849) | human gut metagenome | biome: human gut; feature: NICU; material: stool | host: Homo sapiens | place: USA: Saint Louis, MO | collected 2011-03-18 | reverse complement strand
TACATCATGGACCCGTTTACCGGAGATATTGTCTGGATGTTTGAGGATGGCACCTTTGAAGTGGACCGCGCAGCCGGACCTCTAGCGCCACGAAACATTCACTGGAAACTTACTTGGGAGCAATTCCTTAAATTGCAGAGGAGAACATTGCAAGGTTCGTGAGTCGGGACTATACAGGGGTCCATGTTCGCTATTGAGAATCCAAGCACTGGTAAGAGTGAAGACACTTTCGAGCGTATCGATGATTCACAGCGTGATGACATTCTGGACCGTTCTACTGCGGCCTTTAATGCATGGCGTGAGACCCGCATTGAGGAACGCGCGGCAATCCTTTCGCGCGCAGCGGATCTTTATGAAGAGCGCATTGATGAGTTAGCCGATCACATTGGCCGTGAGATGGGCAAGCTAACCCGTTGGGCTAAGGCTGAGATTCAGATCGTGGCCGATATCTACCGCTACTATGCTGAGCACGCTCACGAGCTGCTTGCAGATGAATACCTGCCGGCCCAAAACGCGCACAAGACCGTAGTGCGCAAGGAGCCGATCGGCCCACTGCTAGGCATCATGCCGTGGAACTTCCCGTACTACCAGGTAGCCCGCTTCGCGGCGCCTAACCTGCTGCTGGGTAACACCATTGTGCTCAAGCACGCTTCCATCTGCCCGCTGTCTTCCCAAGCATGCCAGGACATCCTGGAAGAGGCTGGTCTGCCGAAGGACGCGTACATCAACATCTACGCTTCCGGTTCCCAGATGGATGCTTTTGTAGCGGATAAGCGCATCAAGGGCGTTTCCCTGACTGGCTCTGAAGCTGCGGGCTCTGCAGTAGCAAAGACCGCGGGCGAAAATTATAAGAAGTCGGTGCTGGAGCTGGGCGGCAACGACCCGTTCTTGGTCATTGATGATGAAAACCTCGAGTGGGTACTGGATCAGTTCAACTTGATTCGCATGTACAACACTGGCCAGGCCTGCAACGCGCCGAAGCGACTTATTGTGCTCGAGGACTTCTACGACCGCACCGTAGAGTACTTGGAAAAGAAGATCGGGGCCATGAAGGTTGGCCCGTACGACGATGAGAATGCAGATATTGGTCCACTGTCTTCCATCGACGCTCGCGATGAGATTGTAGAGCGGCTGGAGAAGGCTGCGGCCAATGGTGATGCCAAGGTTCGCGTAGGCGGCAAGAAGATTGACCGCGAGGGTGCGTACATGGAGCCTACGCTGCTTACCGACGTCGACCCTTCCGCCGACGTTGGCTGCAATGAAATCTTCGGTCCGGTCGCCATTGTCTATAAGGCCAAGGACGTCGAAGAAGCCATCGAGATTGCTAATAACTCGGACTATGGCTTGTCTAGCTCCGTATGGGGCACCGATCTGGATGCCGCGTTCGAGGTGGCTAACCAGCTCAATGATGGTATGACCTTTGTGAACGAGGCGTCGGTAACCGCAGCAGGCCTGCCTTTCGGTGGCGTGAATCGCTCCGGCTACGGCCGCGAGCTGGCACGCTGGGGCGTCGGCGAGTTTGTCAACGAGCACCTGTACCGCGTGAGCGGACAGGATAACCCGGGCAACTCTCCGGCAATGTAGCGGCGTGTCAGTCTAGCGTAAGTCTCAAGTTCAACTTAAACTTGAGCACACGATAGACAGCTCACGCCGCAGGCATCGGTCCGGGGGAGGGGAACCCTCGGAAAGGTACCGCGGCAAATCTTCAAGGACGTTTACCTATGCGCAAAAGCACTTCCCCGAGCAAAGCTCGCAAGGGCCTTGCAGTGGCCGCAGTACCTACCGCTATTGCCGTGGGTTTGGCTCTGCTGCCAAACGCCACCGCACAATCTTCCGTAGGCGATCTCTCTTCCGCAATCGGCGGCGATTCCAGCCTGTCCGATCACTTCGCCCCGAAGGAGCCGCCCGCTCGCACCCCGCTGAACACCGAATACCCAGATGTTAAGGGCCTGCCGGAGGGTGTCAAGATCAATCGTGTGGAGTACCTGACCAACCGCCACTTGATGGTCTACATCAAGTCCGCAGCCATGCCGGATAAAGAGCAGAAGGTGCAAATCCAGCTGGCTCGTGACTGGTACTCCCACCCGGAAAAGAAGTTCCCAGAGGTATGGGCGCTCGACGGCCTGCGTGCGCGTGACGATGAGTCCGGCTGGACCATCGAGACCAATATTTTGAACCAGTACGCTGACCGTAACGTCAACCTAGTTATGCCAGTAGGCGGCGAATCTTCCTTCTACTCGGACTGGGAGCAGGCAGACCGCGGTAAGCGCTACATGTGGGAGACCTTCCTGACCAAGGAATTGATCCCCATCTTGGACCATGAGTACCGCTCGAACCACAAGCGTGCGGTCACCGGCCTGTCCATGGGCGGCACAGCCGCGATGAACTTGGCTGAGCGTAACCCACACCTGTTCAACTTCGTGGGCTCCTTCTCGGGCTACTTGGACACCACTACGCGCGGCATGCCGGAAGCCATCATGGCTTCGCAGCGCGATGCCGGCGGTTATGATTCCCGCAAGATGTGGGGCGAGCCAGGTTCCCAAAACTGGATCGACCACGATCCAAAGTTGGGCATTGAAAACCTGAAGGACATGACGGTGTATGTCTCTGCAGGTTCGGGCAAGGATGACTTTGGTAACGCTAACTCCGTGGCCAAGGGTCAAGCAAACCTTGCCGGCATGGGCTTGGAGGTCATCTCCCGTATGTCGACCCAGACTTTTGTTGATTATGCGAAGCGCGCCAAGATTGACCCTGTGACTAAGTTCCGCCCATCCGGCGTGCACAGCTGGGAATACTGGCAGTTTGAGATGCAGCAGGCATGGCCCTACATCGCAGATGCCCTCGAGATGGACAAGGCTGATCGCGGTGCGGACTGTGAGGCTATCGGTGCAATCGCCAAGGAAACCAAGAGCGGCGTCATTGGCTCTTGCTTGAATAACGAGTACGACGTCGCCAAGAAGGGCAAGGCCCAAGACTTCGAGTCTGGTACCGCTTACTGGTCCCCGGATACCGGTGCGCACGCCCTCTTCGGCCGCATTGGTGCCCGCTACGCCGAAATCGGCGGGCCTACCTCCTGGCTGGGTTTCCCTAAGACCGGTGAGTCTAAGACCCCGGACGGCAAGGGTCGCTTCGTGCACTTCGAGCACGGCTCCATCTACTGGTCCCCGGAGACCGGTGCGTGGGAGATTACCGGCGATATGTTCCAGGCCTGGGGCAAGAACGGCTACGAAAAGGGCGACCTGAAGTACCCGACCGGCCCGGTCAAGAAGGTCGGCGAGGGCTACATGCAGGAATTCCAGGATGGCATCCTGACCCGTAACCCGGATGGCTCCAACCAGGTAGTCCACGGTGCTATCGGCGCTAAGTACAAGGACATGGGCGGCGCTGAATCTGCGCTCGGCTTCCCGACGTCCGGTGAGAACGCCGTCAACGGCGGCTTCTTCCAGACCTTTGAGAAGGGCAGCATCTACTGGTCCCCGAAGTCCGGTGCGCACTACATTCTGAAGAGCAAGATCATGGACCGCTGGGGCCAGGCTGGCTGGGAGCAAGGCGAGTTCGGCTGGCCTACTTCTGACTATTCTGAGATTGCCGCTGGCGGCGTGAGCCAGGAATTCCAGCACGGCAAGATCAGCGAGGTCCTCGGCCAGGTTCGGGCCGAGAAGAAGTAGCTATGCGCAAGCTAGTAGTTGTGGGCGCGGCGCTGTGCTTGGGTCTTGCGGGCTGCGATTCCGCCACGGTGGATAGCGAACCGCCGCAAGAGACCGAGATCGCGCCCCTCGAGCGGGAGTCCGATGCCCCTTCCTCTTCGGAGAATTCCGCTTCTAAGTCGCAAGAAGATCGCGGTGCGCGTGAGATCTCTGAAATCCCGTCCGCTGAGGTGCCGGAACCGGACGCCAAGTACTTGGACAAGTTCAAGGACGCCGGCGTTAACGTCGATGGCGTAGAGGATCAGCTCCTTGGAGCCGGCAAAGCGGCCTGTGACGAGAATGAGGTCACCATTTCTGCGGTTGCCGGCCAGCTCATTGAGCAGCAGCGCACCACGATGGGCTTCGAAGAGCTTTCCCAGCTCATCAAGGATTCCGCACGTTCAGGGATTTGCTAGGTTTAGCTGGTACAACTAATCCATGCGAAAAACTATTACCGTTGTCGCGGCCCTCGTCGTTTTAGCTGTCATTGGCGTTGGCGCGTCGCGTTACCTCAACCAAGGCACCGACTCCCCGGCTCCGCACACCACGGAGCAGGCCGCGCCACCGCAACCGCAGCAGCCTGAGTGGTGCCCCCGTGTGGAGTTCATTTCTGCCCCGGGTACTTGGGAGTCCGCGGCTGACGACGACCCCATTAACCCTTCTGCCAACCCGCGCTCGTTCATGCTGTCTATTACGAAGCCGTTGCAGGAGGCCTACGGGGACGACGTGAAGGTCTGGACCCTTCCCTATACCGCGCAATTCAAAAATATTAATGCGCAGCACGAGATGAGCTACGACGATTCCCGCAATGAGGGAACCGCCAAGATGAATGACGAGCTACGTAGCGTTCACCAAAGCTGCCCAGCTACCAAATTTATTTTGAGCGGCTTTTCTCAGGGTGCGGTGATTGCTGGCGACGTTGCCGATGAGATTGGCGGCGGCCAGGGTGTGGTGCCGGCGGAATCCATCGCAGGCGTGGCCCTTATCGCGGACGGCCGCCGTCAAAATGGCGTTGGGCAAAACCCAGGCCGCAAGGTGGGTGGTGTTGGTGCTGAAATTGCCCTTCAACCGGTATCCGGATTGGTTCAGCCCATCGTGCCGGGTGCTTCCATGCGTGGTGCGCGCCAGAATGGGTTCGGTAGCCTCGCGGATCGCACCTTCCAGATTTGTGCGCCCAATGATTCGGTGTGTGATGCCCCGCCAAACGTGACCAATGCACTTGAGCGCGCGCAGGGTTTGATTGCCGCGAATGGCGTGCATGCGCAATACGCCTCCAATAGTGGCGTTATCGATGGAACGACTGCCAACCAATGGGTAGTGGGTTGGGCCCGCCAGCTTATCGACGCCGCGTAACAACCATTCCCCCAACTCCGATAGTTTTATTACCGAAACCATTTACCTAAGGAGAATCGATGGATCTAAAAGCGCAGATGGGGCAGTTCCTAGCGCCCGAGTTCACCTTGGCCCAGTTGGCAGAGAATCTCTTCCAAGCGGAGACCGACCCAGACCGCGTGGTGATGCGCCAGTGGATCTACGGTGAGGAAGAAACCTGCCGGGAGCTTACCCGCGCACAAGTCAATAACCGCATCAAGGTGGTGGCCGCGCGCCTGCAGCAGGTGGCAGAGCCTGGTACCCGTGTGGCCATCTTGGCTGGTAATTCACCGGAATACGTCTTCGGCTTCTTGGGTGCTCTTTATGCGGGCATGGTGCCGATTCCGCTATATGACCCCAACGAACCGGGGCACTCGGACCACCTTAAGGCCGTATTTGGTGACTGTGAACCGTCCATCGTGGTGACTAACCGCGTATCGGCGGCGGCAGTGCGCACGTACTTTTCCGCTCAACGCGAGCGCCCGCGCATCATTTCCCTCGACGCCCTTCCTGATTCTTTGGCGTCCTCCTGGACTCCTGTGGAGGGAACCGCAGAGGACACTGCCTTCCTGCAGTACACCTCCGGTTCCACCCGCACCCCGGCCGGTGTGGAGCTCACCAATCGCGCGATTATTACCAACGTGGCGCAGATCTTCCAGGCCGTGCAGTTGCAGATGCCTGCCCGCATCGTTTCTTGGCTGCCGATGCACCACGATATGGGCATCATCCTGGCCGTATTTGTCACCATCTTGGGCCTCGACTTCGAGATGATGACCCCGCGCGATTTCATCCAGCACCCGGATCGCTGGGTCCGGCGCCTCACCGCGGGCAAGCAGGCCACCTATGCCGCAATCCCGAACTTTGCCTTGGAACTCGCCGCTCGCCATGCCAAGGATGCAGATTTCTCGCACGTGGCCGGCATCATTATCGGTTCCGAGCCGGTGACGGAATCGGCCGTGGACTCTTTCCTCGGTGCCTTCAGCGTGGATCGCTCCGTACTGCGACCGTCCTATGGCCTGGCAGAAGCGGCGCTTATTGTGTCTACCCCGCAAACCGAGAAGCGCCCGGTCATCTCGCACTTTAACCGCGCGGAGCTAGCTGCAGGTCGCGCCGTCATCGAGGATAAATCCGAAGACACCGTTGCCTACGCTTCCAATGGACAGTGCGTGCCGCATCAGCACCTCGCCATTGTGGATCCGGAAACTCGCGCCGAGGTGAAGGACGGCGTTATCGGAGAAATCTGGGTGCATGGTCCCAATATGGCTACCGGCTACCTCAATCGGCCTGAGGAAACCGCCGTGACCTTCCGCAATACCTTGGGTGAGCGCCAGCAGGACGGCCTGCCAGAAGACGATTACTGGATGGCCACCGGAGACTTGGCAACCATCGTGGATGGGGAATTGTATATCACCGGCCGTCTGAAGGATCTCATCGTCATTGCCGGGCGCAACCATTATCCGCAGGATATTGAGGGCACGGTGCAAGCCGCTTCCGCGCAGGTTCGCCCGGATTCCGTTGCTGCCTTCTCCGTGGAAGGCAATGACTCTGAGTCCCTCGTTTTGCTGGTGGAGCGCGCCGATGATGCGCAGCCGTCCGACGATGCCGAGGCAACCGAGGCCATTCGCACCGCGGTCACTGCCCACCACGGCATCACTCCGGATGACATCGTGTGGAAGGCACCTGGCGAAATCAACCGCACGTCCTCCGGCAAGATTGCGCGCCGCGTAGCCAAGAAGAATTATGTGGGATTCTGATATATCGCTAACAAAGTGACAAAATATAGCGATATACCCCTTTGCTATTTAGTATTTTTCCGTAACGAAAGACCTTTTTATGACCATCGAGCAACTGCGAGCATGGCTGCGTGACTGGGTCGCCCAGGCCACCGGTGTTTCCGCCGAAGAGATCCTAGATTCCAAGCCTTTGGAAAATTATGGCCTCTCCTCGCGGGATGCTGTAGTGCTATCCGGCGAGTTGGAAAACCTTCTTGGCACCCGCCTCGATGCCACCGTGGCATATGAGTATCCCACCATCGAGCTGCTGGCGGACCGCCTGCTGAACGCACCGGCGGCGCCCCAGCCGGAAGAGCGCGCCCCGCGGATCGCGCAGGGATCCGACATTGCGGTCATTGGTCTTTCCGGCCGCTTCCCGGGCGCCAACAATGCCCAAGAGTTCTGGTCTATGTTGGCGGAATCGCGCGCTGGCACCGGCCCGTTGCCAGTGGGTCGGTGGTCCGAATACTCCGCCGATCCGGTAATGAGCGAGAAGATCGCTCAGCAAAATACCGATGGCGGTTACCTTGAAGACATCGCCTCCTTTGATGCGGAATTTTTCGGGCTATCCCCGCTTGAGGCTGCCAACATGGATCCCCAGCAACGCATCCTGTTGGAGCTGGTGTGGGAAGCGCTAGAAAACGCTGGTGTTCCTGCCAATGAGCTGCGGGGAACGCAGACCGGTGTGTACATGGGCTCGACCAATAATGACTACGGCATGCTCATCGGCGCCGATTCCGCCGAGATGCACCCGTATGCGCTGACCGGAATTTCCTCGGCTGTGGTTGCCAACCGCATTTCTTATGCCCTGGATTTCCGCGGCCCCTCCATCAACGTGGATACGGCCTGCTCTTCCTCCCTCGTAGCGGTGAACCAGGCGATGAAGGATTTGCGCACAGGGAGCGCGGACGTGGCGCTGGCCGGTGGCGTGAATATCTTGGCCGCCCCGCATGCGTCCACGGCCTTCTCGGAGTTGGGAGTTACCTCTCCAACGAGTGCCATTCACGCTTTTTCCGACGACGCCGATGGCATCGTGCGTGCCGACGCCGCCGGCGTCCTCGTGCTCAAGCGCCTGGAGGATGCGGAAGCCGATGGCGACGATATCCTGGCCGTCCTCAAGGGCTCTGCCGTCAACTCCGATGGCCACTCCAATGGCCTGACCGCCCCGAACCCGGAGGCACAGGAGGACGTGCTGCGCCGCGCCTATGCTGATGCGGGCGTAAATCCGCAGGACGTGGACTATATTGAGGCCCACGGCACCGGCACCATTCTGGGCGATCCGATCGAGGCCTCCGCCCTGGGCCGCGTACTCGGTGCGGGCCGCGGGGTCGAAACTCCTATTTTGCTCGGCTCTGCCAAGACCAATATCGGCCACTCTGAATCCGCCGCGGGCGTGGTCGGCCTTATCAAGGTCATCCAGGCCATGCGCAATGACGTAATTCCGGCCAATATCAATTACTCGGCGCCGAATCGTTATATCGATTTCGAGGCCGAGCACCTCGAGGTAGTCGAGGATCCGCGCGAGTGGCCCGAGTACTCCGGGCGCAAGGTTGCGGGTGTGTCTGGCTTTGGTTTCGGCGGCACCAATGCGCACGTCGTACTCACCGATTACCGCGGTACCCCGGCCGAACGCGCGCCGCAGCTTTCCACCGAAACGGTCGCGTTGCCGGTCTCTGGCCTTTTGCCTTCGCGCCGGGCACGCGCTGCGGCCCTGTTGGCAGACTTCATTGAGGCGGAAAAGCCCGCGCTTGTCGACGTCGCCCGAACTGTCGCCCGCCGCAACCACTCCCGCTCCCGCGCCGTCGTGACGGCTAGCTCCACCGAGGAAGCGGTCAAGCGCCTGCGCCAGGTAGCTGAAGGCAAGGTCTCCGTCGGCATTGCCGCTGCGGATTCCCCGCACGTTCCGGGGCCAGTATTTGTTTACTCCGGTTTTGGATCCCAGCACCGCAAGATGGCGAAGGACATGATTGCGCTCTCGCCGCAGTTCAAGGCTCGCTTGGAAGAGCTGGATGCCATCGTGGACTTTGAGTCCGGCTGGTCCATCCTGAATATCGTCAACGACGATGCCCAAACCTATGACACCGAGACCGCCCAGGTGGCCATTACCGCCATTCAGATTGCATTGACGGACTTGCTCGCTTCCTTTGGCGTGCGCCCGGCCGGCGTGATGGGTATGTCCATGGGCGAGATTGCCGCGGCCTATGCCGCAGGCGGCATCTCCGCAGAGGACGCCATGGTCATTGCCTGCCACCGTGCGCGGTTGATGGGTGAGGGCGAGGCGTCGCTAAGCGATGCCGAGCAAGGAGCCATGGCCGTCGTAGAGCTCTCGGCCGAGGATATTGCCGCGCTCGACGGCAATATCGAACCCGCCGTGTATACCGGACCCGGTATGACCACCGTGGGCGGCCCACGCCAAGAGGTGCTGGACCTAGTGGAAAAGCTCGACGGCGAGGGCAAGTTCGCCCGTGCGCTCAATGTGAAGGCCGCAGGGCATACCTCGGCCGTGGACCCCATCCTGGGCGAGCTGCATGCAGCCATCGCAGGCATGGAAGCCAAGCCGCTGCACACCCCGCTGTTTTCCTCCGTGGATAAGGGCGAGGTTTATCGCCCTGGTACCACCGTGCACGATGAGGACTATTGGCTGCGCATGACCCGCCACTCGGTCTACCTGCAGGATGCCACCGAGGCGGCCTTCAACGCCGGCCACACCCAGCTGGTGGAAATCTCGCCGAATCCGGTGGCGCTGATGGGCCTCATGTCCACCGCCTTCGCTGTAGGCAAGGCCGATGCGCAGCTGCTGTATGCGTTGAAGCGCAAGGTGGATCCCACCGAGTCCTTGCTGGATCTGCTCAGCAAGCTCTATGTCGCTGGCATGCCGGTGGACTTCGGTGCGGTATTTGGCTCCGGTGCGCGCGTAGAGGCACCCTATACCCAGTTCAACCGCCAGCGCTTCTGGACCAACGCGCGTCCGTCGGCCGGCGTATCCGGCCTGCCGGGCGCACGCGTCAATCTGCCAGAGGGCAAGGTTGCCTTCTCTACCAATGCGGATCAGGCGCCATCTGCGCTGGCCATCGTGGAGGCGGCGGCCGAGGCCGTCAAGCCTGGGGCGCGCATCATCGCTACCGAGGAACACGCCGACCTGCCACCGCGCGGTGAGGTCACTACGGTGGTAAGCCAGTCCATCGGTGGTATGTCCGTAGCCGTCTACGCCGTCCGAGGCACACAGACGGAACTTTTGGCAGAAGGCTTTGCCTCCGCCTTGGACTTGGGCGCGGCGCCTATCCCGGGCGTGGCCGATGTGCCTGAAAGCGAGCCTGCAGCAACCGCAGAAGTTGATGCCGTACGCTGGGATCCCGCCGAGGAAACCGTGGAAGACCGCCTCGCACTCATCGTGTCGGAATCCATGGGCTACGACGTCTCTGACCTGCCGCGCGAGTTGCCGCTCATTGACTTGGGCCTGGATTCCCTAATGGGCATGCGCATTAAGAACCGCGTGGAAAATGACTTCCAAATTCCGCCGCTGCAGGTGCAGGCGCTACGCGACGCCTCTTTGGCCGACGTTATTTCCATGGTGGAAGAGGCCGTAGCCGGCGGCAGCGTGGATACCAACGACATTGCTACTGCGGATACGCCTGCACCAGAAGAAGACGAACCCGGCCAGGGCGTCGGCGTTGCCCCGCGTGATGCCTCGGAGCGCATGGTCTTTGGCACCTGGGCCACCTTTACCGGTAAGGCAGCTGCGGGCGTTACCTCGGCACTGCCAGAGGTAAGCGATGAGGTAGCGACCCAAATCGCCGAGCGCCTCACCGAGCGTGCCGGCATCGAGGTCACCGCCCAGCAGGTCCACGAGGCCGAGGCGCTAGAGACTTTGGCCGACCTCGTCCGCGAAGGATTGGAGACCGAGGTAGAAGGTAATATCCGCGTCCTGCGTGAGGCTGATGGCCCGGCCGTATTCATGTTCCACCCAGCCGGCGGCACCACTGTGGTCTACCAGCCACTAACCCGCCGCCTGCCCGAGGACGTGGCAGTCTACGGCGTAGAGCGCGTCGAGGGCTCGCTGGAGGAGCGCGCCGAGGCTTATATCGAGGACATCCTGCACTACGCTCGCGGCCGCAAGGTCGTGCTCGGCGGGTGGTCCTTCGGTGGCGCGCTGGCTTATGCGGTGGCCTATCAGCTGCATCAGCGCACCCAGCGTGGCCAGGAGTCGGCGGACGTGGCGGTCATCGCGCTGCTGGATACCACCCAGCCGTCGAATCCAGCGCCGGATACCCCGGAAGAAACCCGTGCTCGGTGGGAGCGCTACGCGGCCTTTGCCAAGAAAACCTACGGACTGGACTTCGAGCCGCCGTACGAGATGCTGGAGACCATGGGCGAAGATGCGCTTATGACCATGCTGGCGGAGTTCCTCGCTACTACCGATGCCTCTGAGCACGGCCTTGCCGCCGGCGTTCTGGAGCACCAGCGCGCTTCCTTCGTGGATAACCAGATTCTGGCCAAAATCGACTTCCACCGCTGGGCCGATGTCACCGTGCCGGTCCTGCTGTTCCGCTCCGAGCGCATGCACGACGGTGCGATTGAGCTGGAGCCGCGCTACGCTGAGATTGACCCCGACGGCGGTTGGGGAGTTATCGTTAAGGATCTAGAAATTGTGCAGCTGCAAGGCGATCACCTTGCAGTGCCAGACGAGCCGGCCATCGGCATCGTGGGCAAGCATATGGACGAATGGATCGAGGAGAAGATACGTGGCGGCCAAGCAGACAACCGCTGAGAAACTCGCTGACCTGCGCGAGCGCCTTGATAAGGCGCAGGACCCAGGCAGTGAGCGCTCCCGCAAGCGCCGCGACGAGGCTGGGCGCACCACGCCTCGTCAACGCATCAATGAATTGCTAGATGAGGGTTCCTTCGTCGAAACCGGATCCTTGGGTAAGACCCCAGGTGACCCTGACGCCATCTATTCCGATGGCGTGGTCACCGGCTATGGCCGCATCTCCGGCCGTCCCGTGTGTATCTACGCTCACGATAAAACCGTCTACGGCGGTTCTGTCGGTGTGACCTTTGGTAAGAAGGTCACCGAGGTCATGGACATGGCCATCAAGATCGGCTGCCCGGTCATCGGTATCCAGGACTCCGGCGGCGCCCGCATCCAGGATGCGGTGACCTCGCTGGCCATGTACTCCGAGATCGCCCGCCGCCAGTTGCCGCTGTCCGGCCGCAGCCCGCAGATTTCCATCATGATGGGCAAGTCGGCCGGTGGCGCCGTCTATGCTCCCGTGACCACGGACTTTGTCATTGCCGTAGACGAGGAAGCGGAAATGTATGTCACCGGACCGAACGTCATCCGCGAGGTTACCGGCGAGGACATTACCTCCGCCGAGCTCGGTGGCGCTCGCCAGCAGGAGCTTAACGGTAACGTCTCGGCGGTCGTCCCTTCCGAGGATGACGCCTTTGATATGGTCCGCGATCTCCTCGACCACCTGCCGCTGACCTGCTTTGATGAGGCACCGGAGTTCGCTGCGCCTGCCGACGCCGAAGTGGCCGAGGACGAAGAGCTCAATGCCTTCATGCCGGATGACACTAATGCTGGCTACGACATGATGGACTTGTTGACCCAGTTGGGCGATGACGAGGATCTCATTGAGATTCAAGAGAACTTCGCCCCCAATATGATCACCGCCTTTGGCCGCATCGATGGCAAGACCGTTGGCTTTGTGGCCAATAACCCCATGCACCTTGCGGGCTGCATTGATGCCGACGCCGCCGATAAGGGTGCGCGTTTTATCCGCATCTGCGATGCCTATAATATTCCGCTGGTCTTCGTAGTGGATACCCCAGGCTACCTGCCGGGCGTGGAGCAGGAAAAGGTGGGACTTATCCACCGCGGCGCCAAGTTTGCCTTCGCCGTGGTGGAAGCCACCGTGCCGAAGGTCTCGCTCATCGTGCGCAAAGCCTACGGCGGTGCCTATGCCGTGATGGGCTCGAAGAACCTGACCGGTGATATTAACCTGGCGTGGCCGACCGCGCAGATCGCCGTGATGGGCGCGGCCGCTGCCGTGGTGATGATCGCCGGTAAGCAGCTCGATGCCGCCGAGACCCCGGAACAGCGCGAAATGACCAAGAAGATGTTCATGGACTTCTATGATGAGACCATGACCGCTCCTTATGTCGCGGCCGAGCGTGGCTATCTAGACGCTATGATTCAGCCGAATCAGTCCCGCTTGGCGCTCCGTCAGGCACTGCGCCAACTGGCCACCAAGCAAGAAAGCGATCTGCCGAAGAAGCACACTATTGCCCCGATGTAATGCCTTGTGCTTGGATAGCATATAAAGAGCTAATCCTAGTGAAGGAGTTATCTATGATTTTGTCTAGCGCTGTGGACATCGTCAGTGAACTTATCGGTTTCATCGTTGATATTCTCAATCAGGCAGGCGTACCGGTAAGCTCCAAGTAAGTGGAGCAAAAAAGAAGGAGGGTTAAACCCTCCTTCTTTTTATTTGCGGGCGAAAAGCCGCCAGCCAAAGAAAAATAGTGCGGACATCACCGTCGCTACGATAAGGAAGCTCCAGTGCGGCAGGCGGCCGTTGACGAGCATCCACAGGGCCATGCCGCACACGACAGTGCTCAGCCAGACGATGCCGCCTTCCTTCCACTTGCCCTGCACCTTGGCAGCCAGGATGATGACCCAGCCGATGAGCGCGCCTACGGCCCAGGGCCAAAAGGCATCTACCCAGGTGGAAAAACTTAGCCCGCCGTGGGCGAGGCGGGCGGCCACGGCGAAGAGCATCAGGGCGATGATATCGATAACGGGGGCGATTCTCATGCGTTTTCCTTTCGGTTCAAGGCGGCGTAGGTAATGCCCTTGCGGGCATAGTGCCAGAAGTAGATTACCCAGCCAATGATGGTGATCAAGGCAAAGGAGATGAGGCGGTAGATGATGGCCGCGCCGGTAGCGTCCACCGCGGTCATGCCCGTGGCCACCAGGGTGGCGATGATGGCGGCTTCCACCGTACCGAGGCCGGCCGGCGTGACCTGCGCAGAGCCGGCAAGCTTAGCGGTGAGATAGGCCAGCGCCACGCCAGCCATCGTCGTGGTGTCCTCGCCCGCGTGCAGGGCAGGCAGGTGGCCGGTAACGGCCCACACGCAGCCCCAAAGCGAAACCATATCGATCAGCCGGTTGGCCAAGGAATAAAAGGATACCCAGGCGAATTGGCGGCGGGTAAGGTGAACTTCCTCCAGGTTCTTGACCTGATCCACGAGCGCTTCGCGCTTGGAGCCCTTAATGAGCTTTTGGCGGTTGAGCCAGCGGATGATGGTATCCGGATGATTGGTCAGCCAGAACAGGCTGCCAGAAAGCGCCAGCATGAGCACCAAGGTGCCGATGAGGGACCACAATGCCATGTCGGCATTGAGGAAGAGGACGCCGCCCAAGCCGATGAGTACGAGCCACATCGTGGAAATTGCAGAGGACAGCACGAAGAACCAACCACACAGCATGACAGACGCGCCCCACGTGCGTTGCACGTAGAAGGTGAGAATGGCGGAAAAGGCTGGACCGGCCGGAAGAGTGGTGGACCAGGCATTGGCGGCTAGCGTCAGTGCTGCGGTTTCTGAGGCTGGTACCTTGACGCCACCGGCGCGAATGAGCAGACGCATGACCTCGCCCATGGCGAGTACCGCCACGATGGCGGCGATGATCACTAGTGCTATCGCAGCCGGGTTGGAATCGGACAGCCGCGAGAAGCCTTCGCGCAAGAAGTCCAGCTCATCGCGGAAGACATACACTAAGACAAGCAGGACGATGAGCGAGGTGATGAGGCGCAGCCAATTCTTCACTTACTTACCCCCTTCGAGGCGTTGTTTGAGTTCAGTGAAGGGAACAGTTTTGCTGCGGTGGGTGGTACTGCCGGTCAAGGTGGTGGTGGCGTGGCGCAGCCAGCTGGGGGCCCACCAGTTATCCTCGCGCAGCAAGTGCATGACGGCCGGGACGAGGAGCATGCGGACAATGGTGGCGTCGATAAGCAGGGCAAAAATCATGCCGTAGGCAATGTATTTCATCATCACGATATCGGAGAAGCCGAATGCGCCGGAGACCACGATCATGATAAGCGCCGCCGCGGTGATGATGCCGCCGGTATGCGCGGTGCCGGCCGCAATGGACTCGTCGGTGGAAGCGCCGCGCCGGCGGGCCTCCACCATACGGGAGACCAAAAAGACCTCGTAATCGGTGGACAGGCCGTAGACAATGGCGATGATGAGCACCAAGATCGGGCTCATGAGCGGGCCGGGCGTGAAGTTGAGGATGTCCGAGCCCAAGCCGGCAACAAACATCAACGTCAGGATGCCCAGCGTTGCGCCCAAGGTCAGCAGTGTCATCACAATGGCCTTGAGCGGCAGTACGAAGGAGCCGAAGACTAGGGACATGAGCAGGAATGTAGCCAGCACCACGTAGAGCGCCATCCACGGCAGCGTGTGGAAGAGCGCATCGAGGGACTCCACCTCCATGGCGGGAGTACCGCCCACGTAGAGGTTCACACCCTCAGGGGCCTTGACCTTTTCCAGTTCGTGCACGATCTTCGCGTAGTCATCGCGGTCTTCAATGCCGGCGGAAAGGACGGTAGTGCCGTCCTTGGTGGCGGTCGTCGGCGCCATGGGCTCGGTGAGGCCGTCGAGGCCGCGGACCTGCATGACGACGTCGACAAGCTGCTGGTTCGAGGCATTTTCCACCACGAGCTTGACCGGCTCCGTGCGGAAAGCTGGGAACTCTTCGTTGAATTTATCCTGGGCCACGCGGGTGTCCTGGTCGGGCGGCAGGTAGGACTCGTTGATGCCGCCAAAGGTAATGCTCATCACGGGCAGGGTGAGTGCGATGAGCAGGCCGCATACGGCGATGGTCAGTCCGCGGGCATGGCGCATGGCCCAGCGCGGAAGCTTATACCACCAGGTGTCCTGAATAGTGCGAGCCGTCCGCGAGGTACGGCGCACGGACCAGGTATCGATCTTGGGGCCGAGCATGCCAAAAATGGACGGCAGCACGGTGACCGAAAGGAGCGCGGCCAAGCCGACCGCAGAAATGGAGCCATAGGCCACGGACTTTAGGAAGGCCTGGGGGAAGAGGAAGAGGCCGGAAAGCGCAACGGCGACCATGGCCGCGGAGAAAACCACAGTTTGACCGGCTGTCGCGGTGGTGGTGGCCACGGCTTCCTCGGTGGAGCGGCCCTTATCCAGCTCCTCGCGGAAGCGCGAAACCATAAAGAGGCCATAATCGATGGCTAGGCCGAGCCCCAGCAGCGTGACGACGGCCTGGGCAAAGACATTGACCTGCGAGAAGCCAGCCAGGATGGACAGGATGCCCAAAGAACCCAAGATGGAGAGCCCGCCGACCACCAGCGGCATGCAGGCCGCAACGACGGAACCAAAGACCACCAGGAGGAGGATTCCTACCAGTGGAAGGGCGGCCTTTTCCGCGCGGGAAATATCGTGGGACATTCCCTCATCTAGGGCATCAGCAACCGCAGTGGCGCCTGCAATCTCCACCGGTGCGGTGGTATCCGTGAGCGCGCCCTCGATGGCGCGGAAATCCTTCAGCGTCTGCTCGTTATCGCCTTTGAGCCCGATGGCTGCGAAGGCCAGCGAATGATCAGCATTGACCAGGTTCGGGTTCTTCGTATCGAAGTAGCTGGTCACCGAATCAATCTGGTCCGGATACTTCGATTTCAACTGCGCCAAGTGCTGCTTGGCGGCGTCGAAGTTCTCATCGGGGGAATGGAAGAGCAAGATGACATCGCCGGAGTTATCGCGGCCGAATGCTTCCTGCTCAATCTGGGCCGCGCTTGTCGACGCCGCATTGGGATCCTCCCAGCCCTCCTGGCTCATGCGGTCTTCGAGCTGCAAGCCAAAGCCGATGAAGAGCGCAAGGATTGCGGCGACGATGATGGCGGGGATGAGCCGGCGGTGCGCATAGGAAAAGCGTCCCCATTTTTCAAACATTGGGGCAGCCTCCTAGCGGTTATTAAGCAGCGCAGCCAGGGGACGGAATGGCTGCAGCCATGCACCACCCTCGGGCAGGTTATCCAGGTTCACACGCGGTAGCGGCTCGCGGAATACACCCTCGATATCCTCCAGGTCCACAAAATTGATATCCGCGTGGCCTACGGCCCACGCGGCATGCTCATGGAAACCGAGGACCGTCACCGGAAGGCCTTCCGCGATGAGCTCTTCCAAAGGTTCCTGGAAATTCTGGCCATCGGCGGAGGCAACAATCACGCCGGCTAGATCCTCACGGAGACTTTCGATGTGGTCGAGCATGTCCGGATCCACGTCGTCGTCTTCGTGGATCTTGGGCTTGGCAAAAACGCCGAAGCCTACGTTGCGGATGGCTTCTACCCATGGGCGGATGACATCGGCGCCGCCCGGGGTGACATTAGTAAAGACATCGGCGCGCGGCTCCGCATCAACGTCCTGGGCAAGGTGGACCAGCCAGCGGCCGATGGCGTCGAAGCGCGGGCGGTGTGCGGCGGTGGGGCGGCCGCCGAGCAGGGAGCCTAGGCCCATGTCCATATTGGGCGCGTCCCAGACAAGTAGGTAGGTGCTCATTTATTTCTTCTCCCAGAGATACTCCGTGATGACGTGTTCTTTATCTAGGCCCTTGCCCTCAAACTTGGTGATGACCTGACGGTCCACTAATTGCGGGCACTCTGGCCACGGCCAGCCCTTGTAATCCATGCTCGGCTCTACGTCCACAAGCTCATCGATCCACTCGGCGTATCCGGCGTGGTCGGTAGCAACGTGCAGCACGCCGCCCTTCTTCAGGCGGGAAGCAAAAAGGTTGAGTGTGCCCGACTGGATGATGCGGCGCTTGTGGTGGCGGGCCTTTGGCCAGGGATCCGGGAAGAAGACGCGGATGCCATCAAGGGATTCCGGCGCAAACATGCGCACCATGACCTCGATGCCATCGCCGCGAATCATGCGGATATTGTCGATGCCCTCGCGCTCGATCTGGCCTAATAGCTTGGCCAAGCCCGGCTTGTAGAGCTCGACGGCGATGATATTGGTATCGGCCTCCTTCGGCGCCATGGCGGCGGTAGAGGTACCGGTACCGGATCCGATTTCCACGATGGTCTTGGCGCCGCTGCGGCCAAACCAGGCCTCGAGGTCAATGACCTCGTCTTCCAGCGTGCGACCTAGCTCTGGCCAGCGCTTTTCAAAAAGCTCATGCTGATTTTCGGTCAGCGTGCCGCGGCGGAAGGTGACGTTGCCTAGGCGTGGGTAGTCAAGCTCGTTGTCGAATACGGCATTGAAGTCGGTCTGTGGCGGGCGCCCTGGAGGCATTTCTCCAGCGCGGGTGTTTTGAGAGTTATCTGTGTTATTCATTGCGGCCTATTTTTCCCTGCTTAGCCTTGCCAAGCAATACGCCGCGCCGAGGGTTGCGTGTGACAAAGCCGGTCCGGATATAACCAGTGGGCCCGGTTGGGGGTGGAGGATGATCGTTTTGTCTGCCGTCGTGGAGGGGAATAGACCCCCAGACAGGGGGATGGGAAAAGGCGATTTTTAACACAGTATCTGTGGTTGCGCTTGGTGAAGTTCTGGTAAACGCAGTGGATATAACCGGTGTGACAAAATCTGCGCAAATTATTCGGACAAGCACGTTAATCTTGAGGTGGAAAGCACAGTTGGGATTTATTTCCCCAATTTTCACCCCCACCCTCAGGAGAATTACTAATGACCACCACTATCCCAGGGCTCGTCGGAGAGCTACCGACTAAAAACGAAAAGCTTATCGGCTGGATCAGCGAGAATGTTGAGCTCTTCCAGCCGGACCAGGTGGTCTTTGTAGACGGCTCCCAGGACGAGGCTGACCGTTTGGCCGCAGAGCTGGTGGAAAAGGGCACGCTTATCAAGCTGAATGAGGAAAAGCGCCCTAATTCCTACCTGGCTCGCTCCAATCCTTCCGACGTTGCCCGTGTGGAATCCCGCACCTTCATCTGTACAGAGAATGAAGATGGCGCTGGCCCCACCAATAACTGGGCCCCGCCAGCTGCGATGAAGGAAGAAATGACGGAGGCATTCCGTGGTTCCATGAAGGGCCGCACCATGTACGTGGTTCCCTTCTGCATGGGCCCTATTAGCGATCCGGAACCAAAGCTGGGCGTGCAGCTGACTGACTCCGCCTATGTGGTGCTCTCCATGCGCATCATGACCCGTATGGGTGCGGAAGCCTTGGAAAAGATTGGTGCCGACGGCGATTTCGTCCACGCCCTGCACTCCGTGGGCGCCCCGCTAGAGCCAGGCCAGGAAGATGTGGCGTGGCCATGCAATGACACCAAGTACATCACCCAGTTCCCGGAGACCAAGGAAATCTGGTCCTACGGTTCCGGCTACGGCGGCAACGCCATCCTGGCGAAGAAGTGCTACGCGCTGCGCATCGCTTCTGTCATGGCTAAGGAAGAAGGCTGGATGGCTGAGCACATGCTCATCCTGAAGCTCACCAACCCAGAGGGTAAGAAGTACCACGTTGCGGCCGCCTTCCCTTCGGCATGCGGCAAGACCAACCTGGCCATGATTACCCCGACCATTCCGGGTTGGAAGGCTGAGGTCGTCGGTGACGATATTGCCTGGCTGCACCTGCGCGAGGACGGCCTTTATGCCGTAAACCCGGAAAATGGTTTCTTCGGCGTGGCCCCTGGCACCAACTACGACTCCAACCCGATTGCCATGCAGACCATGGAGCCGGGCAACACCATCTTCACCAACGTTGCGCTGACCGACGACGGCGATGTCTGGTGGGAGGAAATGTCCAAGGAGGCACCAGAGCACCTCATCGACTGGACCGGTCAGGATTGGACTCCGTCCTCCTCCACTAAGGCTGCGCACCCGAACTCTCGTTACTGCGTCCCGATTTCCCAGTGCCCGAGCGCCGCTCCGGAGTACGACGATTGGCAGGGCGTGAAGATCGACGCCATCCTCTTCGGCGGCCGCCGCAAGACCACCGTTCCGCTGGTAACCCAGGCCTTTGACTGGAACCACGGCACCATGATCGGTGCCCTGCTGGCCTCTGGTCAAACCGCTGCAGCAGAGGGCAGCGTCGGCACCCTGCGCCACGATCCGATGGCTATGCTTCCGTTCATGGGCTACAACGCCGGTGACTACCTGCAGCACTGGATCGATATGGGTGAAAAGGGCGGCGACCGCATGCCGTCTATCTTCCTGGTTAACTGGTTCCGCCGTGGCGACGACGGCCGCTTCCTGTGGCCGGGCTTCGGCGAGAACTCCCGCGTGCTCAAGTGGATCATTGACCGCATTGAGGGCAACGTTGAGGCCGAGGAAACCGTCGTGGGCCACACCGCCCGCGCCGAGGATATCGACCTCGAGGGCATCGACTTCGATATCGAGGACGTTCGTGCCGCTCTTGCCGTCAACCCAGAGGACTGGGAAGGCGATATGCAGGATAACGCCAGCTACCTCAATTTCCTGGGTTCCCGAGTTCCGTCCGAGGTGTGGGACCAGTTCCGCGCCCTGAAGGAGCGCGTAGAAAACGCCTCCTAAGCACTAGGCTTAACTAGCCCCCAGCGACGTCGGCGTTGCTGGGGGCTACTTTTGTAACACCAACGTCAGGTTAGACACCGCAAACTCCCGCACCCCTGGCACGCGGGTGAGCCACCATGCCCAGCTGGGATGGTAGCGGGGGAAAGCGAGTTTGAGCGCGCCGGTGCGCTGTGCCCAGGCAAGGCCGGCGGAACAGGGGACGTCGAAAAGCGAAGTGCCAAAGACATTCTTGGGCGGATGGCCGTGGCGCCGGGTATAGCGATCGCGGGCAAACTCGCCGCCCACATAGTGCTCCCACAGGCCGGTCTCGTGGCCGCCAAAGGGGCCCAGCCACACCGTGTAACTCAGGATGGTGAGACCACCGGGGCGGGTCACACGCAGCATCTCCTCGCCCATATCCCAGGGATTGGGGATGTGCTCGGCCACGTTGGAGGAATAGACCACGTCAAAGGAATTATCGGCAAAGGGCAGGTTGGTGCCATCACCGCGCACGGAATTGCTCAGGTGGATGCCGGCCGCAGACATCTCGCCGGCATCCGGCTCCAGTCCCACATAGCGGGCGCCGCGCCGAGAAAAGGCGTCCGCAAAATAGCCCGGGCCGCCGCCGACATCGAGCACCCGTGCTCCGAAAAGCTGCACGCCCAAGTCGCGGCCGAGGTTATCAACCAGCGCGGCCGTATCCTCCGCGAGCCCGCCGTAGAAAATCTCCGGGCGCGTCTGCTCAAAGCGGAAGGAACGCAGCAGCTGAATGGAGCGGCGGAGCGTGGCCATCTCACGGGTATGTCTCATAACCCACTAGGCTAATACCTCACGATGAAGATTCTTTTACTATGCTGGCGCGATTCCACCCACCCACAAGGCGGTGGTTCGGAGCGCTACTTGGAGCGCGTAGGCGAGTACTTAGCATCCCAAGGCCACGAGGTGGTCTTTCGCACCTCCAAGCACATGAATGCCGCCCACCGCGAGGTGCGCGACGGCGTGCGCTATAGCCGCGGAGGCGCCAAATTCGGCGTATATCCGCGTGCCTGGGCGGCGATGCTGGCCGGCCGCCTGGGGGTGGGAGACCTGCGCGGGGTGGATGCGGTAATCGATACCCAAAACGGCATCCCCTTCTTCGCTCGCCTGGTGTCCGGGGCGCCGACGGTGCTGCTTACTCACCATTGCCACCGCGAGCAATGGCCGGTAGCGGGCCCTCTCCTCGGGCGGCTCGGTTGGTTCCTCGAGTCCCGAGTGGCCCCGCGCGTCTACCGCGGCGCACCTTATGTGACCGTGTCTGAGGCCTCTCGTGAGGATTTAGAGGCGCTGGGCATTAAGGGCGCGCACATCATCGCCAATGGCCTGGACCCCGTTCCAGACCACGTTCCTTCCCTGGAACGAGAGGCCGAGGTGCACCTAGTCACGCTCTCGCGCCTAGTGCCGCATAAGCAGATCGAGCATGCCATGGATACAGTGGCGCAGACCCCGGGCGCGGTCCTGGACGTCATCGGCTCCGGCTGGTGGGAGGCTAACCTGCGTTCCTATGCCGAGGAGCATGGAGTAAGCGATCGCGTGCGCTTCCGCGGCCAGGTGACCGAGGACTATAAGCACGCTTTGCTGGCCCGTGCCGATGCCTTGCTGATGCCCTCGCGTAAAGAGGGGTGGGGTTTGGCAGTAATGGAGGCAGCCCAACATGGAGTTCCCACTGTAGGTTATACGTTTGGCCTGCGTGACAGCGTTATCAACGGCAAGACCGGCATCCTGGTAGAGCGCGAAGAGGACTTCGTGGCGGCCACTAAGCAGCTGCTTGCCGACGCCCCCCTTCGCCGCACCCTTGGCTCCAACGCGCGGGATTTTGCCGCTAGCTTCTCGTGGGAGAAGACCGGCGAGCAATTCGCGGAATTGCTGCAAAGGCTAGTAGCGGACACGCCGTCCACAGGGCGGTAAGCGCCCATGGAACCTGCGGCTGTGGCGCGTTCGTTTCCGCGGCTATAGCACCGCCCACCACGACCACACCAACGCCGAGCTCGGTCAGTCGGTTCATATCGTGCTCTTTCCACGCGCGCAGCGCCGCCCGGTACTGCGGCGAGGCTTGGTCCACCACGGTCCCGTCTACGCTTAATTCCCCCGATTCCACCATGGCCACCGCCTTGGAGTAGGGGTCGACGGCCACGCCGCCGGGAACTTCCACGAGGTTGGCGCGTTCTGGGAAGAAGGCCACGCGGCCGTCAATCGCGCGCACCAACTGCTCGTCTATCCCCGTATCCCGCGGCGCGAGCACCGCGAGTCGTCCCGGAACGGGCAGCAGCTGTACGATTGCAGCCACGGTTGCCAGTGCTGCCGGCAGATTCGGCAGCGCCCCCAGCGAGGCCACATAGAGCGGCAACGCCAGCATGGTCAGTTTTCCGCTATCGCGCAGCAGCGCCGCCCCCGGTACGTGATCGATGAACCACACCAGAGCACCGGGAACCAGCCAGAAGAATATCGCCCCGCCGAGACCAATCGCTGCGAGGATGCTCAACCGCGCGGGAACCCGCCACGCCCCGAGTACGGCGATGACCGCGACGATGACGCCGCACACGGCGAACCCGATGGCCGCCTCTCCATTCCAGATACCGCCGAGCCGCAGCAGCGCGCCCGCAGTGCCGACGTAGTCTTCTGCCCGCGGGCCAAACGCGGCCACCGCCGCTGCGGTATCGCCGGGCGAGGCGGGATTGAACATGCCCGGAATGGCCCACGGCAAACACAAGACCACGCCGCCGAGCGCTACCCGCTTGCGGCAGGTCACCGCCGCGGTCACCACGGCAAAGAGACCACCCGTAGGGGTAAGCGAAGCTCCCCACATAGCCAGCCACGCCACCCAGCTGTGCCTTCTTCCTGCCCACGCGATGACCGGCAGCAGCCACGCGGCCACCGCAAGCGACCACTGGCCCTGCAGGAGACGCTCGATGACGAAGGGATTGGCCACCGCCACCGCCATCGCGCTCACCGCGGCGACTGTAGAGCGTGCCCAGCGCGCCGCAGTGAGCGCGGAGGACGCGGCGGCGGCGAAAATGAGCACCCGCGCCGCCCACGCGCCGCCCACGAGAGCAAGGAAACCATCTTGCGGTGCATTGCGGGCGGGCAGACTGCCGCCACCAAAGGCAGAAGGGGAAAGCGCCGGATGGTCAAGCAACGCCATATCGCGCCACAAGAACTCGCCGGGCAAGGCAAAGGGCCAGCACACCGCGGCCACAAGGAGGGCGCCCCAGCTAAGGAGTAAAATACGCCTAGTCTTCACGGTGTCGGCGCATGTACATATAGGCGGCACAGAGCAATAGACCAACGCCGATGGCCTTTCCAGCCCAGCCGACCACCATCAAGGCGCGAATGGTGCGAATGACCGGACGTACCTCATCGAGGCGCTCCGCGCGGGTCTCATCGGACCAGCGCAGATCAGCGGCAAAGATGGAACGGTCCTTCGTATCGCCATTCGCCACCATGGTGCCGGCCTGCTTTTCGTCCGCGGCGAAGAAGAGCTTGATGTTCTCGCGCAGGTCCACCATGGTGCCGGTGGTCGGCTCGACGGAGATATCGCGGCCGATGGTGTAGAAGGGCTCGACCGTGACTCGGTCAGTGGCATCCAAGCCGAGGAGCTCGCGCGACTCGGCGTCGTAGAACCGCTTCGCTGGCCCGGAGATACGGAAATCCTCGGCCGCTAGTTGCTTATCGCCGGTGCCGGTATCGACCTCGGTGGTAATGCTTTTGCGCATATCAGCCAAGGAAATGGGCTGGATATCGTGGTGGAAAGAATAGGTAGGGATACCATCGAGCTTTTCCGTCGTGGTGAAGTCCACCGCCGTGGAGGATTGCGTCGCTAGATCGAAAAACGGATAGGAGCGCTGCTCGGTACCGGAGGGAAAGAAGTAGTTGATTCCATCGCGCTCGAAGTCGGTGCGGGCCATGCCGGTATCCAGCGCCGGTAGGACAAATCTCCATTTATCCTTTGGCGCGGCAACCGGGTAGGTGGACTCGCGGTTCAACACGGAATGCTCCGTGATTTGGGCCAGGCGAGAGAGCGAATCGGAGTTAGCGAGCGCATCATCTTCTGCCACCTCAGAGGTGGTGGTATTGCGCTCGATAGTGAGCAGGTCGTGGTGCAGGTAGCACCACATGGGGGCCTGCTTTTCCTGGCACTGCGGGTCCTTGCTATCGCCGGAGGCTTTGGCCCCGGCGATAAACTCGGGCGCATCCATCCACAGGCCAGCGGCCGGGGCTGGTTGTTATACAGCGGCGGCACCACGGTGCCCAGCACCAAGAAAATGACGGCGGCAATGACAACCCACGCCAGTGGCGAGCGTGGCCAAAGGTAGCGTTTCATTGCAGTAAAATGTCCAATCAGTTTCAGGTCGATCCGGGGTTAGGAGCAAGCGTGCAGCCGCAGGTATCTGTGAAAAGCGTACCCCAGCATCTGCCGGAACTAGACGGTCTACGCGCGGTCGCCTCCCTTGGAATCATTGTCACCCACGTGTCTTTTCAGACCGGAACCGGGTGGGGGTTTGCCGGGCGCTTCGATTTTTTCGTGGCCGTTTTCTTTGCACTCAGCGCCTTCTTGCTGTGGCGCCGCCGTGGCTTGCACACCTTATCCGGCTACGCGCGCTCGCGCGTGGCGCGCCTTTTGCCGGCCTATTATGCCTGCGTGGTGGCGGTGATGCTCCTGCTTCCCGACGCCCACTCGCTCTCCCTCACCCAGCTGCTGAGCAACCTCACCTCCACCCAGATTTATGTGGTGGACGGGCTAGCACCGGGGCTTACCCACCTGTGGTCGCTATGCGGGGAGTTCTTCTTCTACCTTGCCCTGCCTTTGTTGGTGTGGCTTCTTGGGGCACTGCCGCGGCGCTGGCGGGTAGTGACCATTGTGCTGGGCGCCGTGATTAGTTGGGCTTGGGGCTTCGTTCCCTTTGTGGCCGATTACACCAAGGATCAGGTCAATTCCCAGATTTGGCCGCCAGCGTACGCTTCGTGGTTTGCCGTGGGAATGCTAGCTGCCGAATACGAAGAAGCCGGCATCAGCCGGCGCGTCCAGAGGGTGCTGCGGCCGCGCTGGGCGTGGTGGCTCGCGGCGGCAGTGGTGCTG
>OKNB01000058.1_pt1 | contig 26213 bp, 30 predicted proteins | sample 1611721 | NCBI WGS metagenome assembly OKNB01 (sample SAMN04436763, study PRJEB24849) | human gut metagenome | biome: human gut; feature: NICU; material: stool | host: Homo sapiens | place: USA: Saint Louis, MO | collected 2011-03-18 | reverse complement strand
GTAGTAACGGAGACGCGTTCTTTGAGGCCCACTAGATCGTCGCGCAGTCGGCGTACGCGGTGACGTTCGGTCTCCACTTCAGCATCGCGAGCTTCTGCCTCATCAAGGGTAGGAGCCCCTCCACCTTTACGGGCGGGCACCCAGTATTCACCGGCAGGCATGGGCCCAAATTCGGCTTCGTACTGCTCCCATAGTCCTTCCAACGCCTCTTGCATACGGCGTCGAATCTCCGCGGTATCAGCCTCCGCATCACCGGTGGGATAGTACGGTTCGAGGGCGGTAATAAAGACAGGGGTCTTGGTCCGACCCAGGTTCTTTTTGTGCCCCTTGGTCCACAGGCGCTGCGAACCAAAAATGACCTGTGGGATTACCGGCACCCCCGCCTCATAGGCAATGCGGGAGGCGCCACTTTTCATGCTGCGGATTTCAAAGCTGCGAGAAATTGTGCCTTCAGAAAACACGCCCACGAGTTCGCCGTCCTTGGCCAGCTGTACCGCTTGGCGGAAGGAGGCACTGCCATCGATACGATCAACTGGCACGTGATGCATGGCCCTCAACAACGGCCCTGCCACAGGGGCTTTAAAGATTCCAGCTTTAGCCAGGAAGCGTACGAGACGCTTCTTGCGATAGGCCAAAAAGGCGCCGAAAAGGAAATCCATATAGCCGGTGTGGTTGCAGACCAACACCGCGCCGCCCTTATCGGGGATATTTTCTTCCCCCGAAAGGCGCATTTTTAACCCCTGCGCCAGAGTCACCCCCCTGCCAATGTGGGTGATCTGGCGGTACAGGAAATTCGTCGCAGCGTTCATAACTCTCCAGGACGACGGCGGACTTACTGCGGGGTCAGGACATCCTTGCCCACGAACGGGCGCAGGGCCTCAGGAACAACGACGGAGCCGTCAGCCTGCTGGTGGTTTTCCAGAATGGCAACGAGCCAGCGGGTAGTCGCCAGCGTGCCGTTCAGGGTAGCTGCGATCTGGGTCTTGCCGTTCTCATCGCGGTAGCGGGTGGACAGGCGGCGAGCCTGGAAGGTGGTGCAGTTCGAGGTGGAGGTCAGCTCACGGTAGGTGCCTTGGGTAGGAACCCAAGCCTCATTGTCGAACTTGCGGGCCGCCGAAGAACCGAGGTCGCCACCGGCGATATCGATGGTGCGGTAGGGCAGTTCCATGGCTGCAAGCATGTCCTTTTCCATGGACAGAAGGCGCTGGTGCATTTCTTCCGCGTCCTCCGGCTTGCAGTAGACAAACATCTCCAGCTTGTCGAATTGATGGACGCGCAGGATACCGCGAGTGTCCTTACCGTGGGAACCAGCCTCACGGCGGAAGCAGGAGGACCAGCCGGCGTACTGCAGCGGGCCATTGGAGAGGTCGATGATCTCATCCTTGTGGTAACCGGCAAGGGCCACCTCAGAGGTGCCTACCAGGTACATATCATCGGCCGGTAGGTAATAAACCTCATCGGAGTGCTGGCCCAAGAAACCGGTGCCGGACATAATGTCTGGGCGAACCAGAACTGGCGGGATCATCAGCTTGAAACCGGCTTCGCGCGCCTTCTGCGCCGCGAGCATCAGCATTCCCAACTGTAGGAAGGCGCCATCGCCAGTGAGGTAGTAGAAACGAGCGCCGCCTACCTTAGCGCCGCGCTTGACGTCAATGAGACCGAGGGACTCGCCCAACTCAAGGTGATCCTTTGGCTCGAAGTCGAACTCAGGAATCTGGCCTACTTCTTCTACCACTACGAAGTCATCTTCGCCGCCGGCCGGGGCACCTTCAACCACGTTATCGAGCTTGTACTGCAGCTCTTCCACCTTGGCCTCGGCGGCAGACTGTGCCTCTTCCGCCTCCTTGACCTTGGCCTTCAGCTCATTAGAGCCCTCCAGCAGTGCCGGACGCTCCTCCGGGGAGGCTTGGCCAATCTTCTTGCCAAAAGCCTTCTGCTCAGAGCGCAGTTCGTCGGCCTTTTGGATAGCAGCGCGGCGCTGCTCATCAGCTTCCAAAAGCTGGTCTACGAGGGAGGGATCCTCACCTCGGTTCACCTGGGAAGCACGGACAACGTCGGGGTTTTCGCGGAGTAGCTTGAGATCAATCACGTATGTAAGTTTAGCGTATTGGCAACATCTTGCGGTGGTAATAACCAGCGAATTATGATGGCTTTATGTCCGCCGTTCAGCTCCCCGCCCGCACAATTACGGACGGTCCCGTTCCAAAACACACCCAATTGCACGATATCCTCGAAGAATTGTGCCGCACGACCCTCAAACCCGGCGATATCTTGCCCGGCGAGAGGCTTCTTGAAGAAACCTATGGCGTGTCACGGATCACGGTACGCCGCGCCATCGGGGATCTTGTCGCGGCCGGAAAACTGCGGCGCGTACGCGGAAAGGGCACCTTCGTAGCGCCCAATCCCCTTGTCTCCCGGCTCCACCTAGCCTCATTCTCGGATGAGATGGGCGCACAAGACGTCACTGCCTCCTCCAAAATCCTTACCAGCGGACGCAGCAGCGCCCCGGAGGATGCCGCCCTCTTTTTTGATACGCCTGCCCAAACCGAACATATTCATCTGCGCCGCCTGCGCTTGGGCGATGGCGAGCCCTACTCCATTGATGACGGCTGGTATAACTCCACGTATGCGCCCAGCCTGCTAGAAAATGACACCTACAATTCGGTCTACGCCATCCTCGACTCCGTCTTTGACGTCCCCATCACCGATGCAGATCAAACGGTCTCAGCGATTTCAGCCGATGCGGACACTGCCCCGCTTCTCGACGTCCCCGTGGGCACCCCACTGCTGCACATCGTGCGCTACTCCCGCTCGGGCGATAGGCCGGTGGAGTGGTGTTCCTCCGTCTACCGCACCGACCGCTACCGCCTGACTACCCGGGTGGCTAGGGAGAACAGTATCTAGCCAGCACCCTGCTTAACAGGTAAGATTAAGGGCCTTATGAAGAAATCACCTGCGTGGCGTTCCGCTGTGGCCGTCCAGATTGTCTTGATTGCGGCAATCGCGGCGGCCGTTTTCATGGGCATCTATGGCGTTATCAGCTCCCATAAATCGGGTGGCGAAGATACTACCGCTGCCCAGCAGCACAATAGCGGGGATACTTCAGAAACCGCCGCTCCTAAACCGGAGCCTTTCACCGCTGCGGCCGCCGGCGCTTGCTTGACGTGGGACATCGCCCAGGATGGCTCCGCCACCGGGTTCAAGGAAGTACCGTGCTCCGATCAGCACCGCTTCGAGGTTTCCAAGACCGAAGACCTGAGCGTCTACCCCACCAGCGAATTTGGCCCTGATGCCACCCGCCCAGCACTTACCCGCCAACACCAATTGCGCGATGAGCTGTGCGAATCCGCCACTGTGGGCTACCTGCACGGGAAGTGGGATCCGAATGGTAAGTACGATGTGGCGTCCATTCTGCCGCCGCAGTCCGCCTGGGATCGCGGCGACCGCACCTTGCTGTGTGGCCTGCAAACCACCGATGATCACGGCGTTCCGCAGCTTACTACCGGCAACGTCGAGGCCTCCGAGCAGGCAAACCTCGCCAAGCCGGGCGAGTGCTTGGCCATCGATGACAAGCAAGTTCCGCACGTCGTCGACTGCGCTAAGCCCCACCAAATGGAGACCGTTTCCGTCATCGATGTGGGCAAGCAGTTCCCTGACGGCTACCCGGACGGCAAGGATATGGACAAGTTCCTGTCCGATACATGTACCGCCGCTACTGAGGACTACCTTGGCGGCGAGGAGCAGCTCTACCAGTCCACGCTGCAACCATTCTGGGGCTCTATCACCGAGGCCTCGTGGAATGGCGGCACCAAATCCGTCAATTGCTCCCTTGTGCATGCCCGCGAAGGCGGCGGTTTCTCTGCCATCACCGGTTCCGCTACCGGTGGTCGCCAGGCGCTGACTATCGACGGTCAACCGCCGGAGGAACGCCCTGAGCGCAATCCACTGCGTGAGGACAAAGACAATAGTCCGGCACCCGAGTCCGCCGCCCCCGCACCGGCCCCAGCGCCCTAATGGTCGAGGTATCAGAAGAGCGCTTCGATGAGATGGTCAACGAGGCGCTGGATCAAGTCCCCGAGGAATTCGTGCGCCGCATGCGCAACCTCGTCATTTTGGTCGAAGATGAAAATCCCGATAACCCTATGCTGCTAGGGCTCTACGAGGGCGTAGCACTGCCCCACCGCACCTTCGATCACACCGGTTTCCTGCCCGATGCGATCTTCATTTACCGCAACACGCTGCAACGCTGGTCCGGCAGCGAAGAGGAATTAGCAGAGCAGGTGAAGGTCACCGTATTCCACGAACTCGGCCATTACTTTGGCCTCGAGGAAGAGGAGCTGCACCGCTTGGGCTGGGGCTAGAGCTCCGTATCCGCCCACCGGGTCAACGTCCACTCACCAAAATCCTTGCCGCGCGGTTCTATCACCATAAAGCGGCAATTGGCCAGGTAGCCGGTATAGGCAAAGTCGGCGTCAACACCCGTGGCATGTTTGGTGACCACGCGGATAGCGGCGCCGTGGCTGACGAGAATGACATCGTGGTCGTCGCCAAGCTGCTTCGCAATGCCCTCCAGCACCGGCTGGTAGCGCGCCAGCACATCCTCCAAGATCTCGCCGCCTTCCATCCCGGCGCCGCGCTCACCATCGCACCAGCCACGCATAGCCACCATGTGCGACCGATGGGCATCTTCGCTACCGTCCATCTCCCAGTCACCGGCGAAAATTTCGTGCACGCCGGAGATTACGTCAACGCGCTGAGAGAATTCCGGCATACCGCGCTCCTGCTCAAAGGCACGTGCCGCCAGCATCGCGGTCTGCTGAGCGCGCAGGGCAATGGAGCATTTAAATTCCACCTCGCGCTCGCCCACCAACTGCGCTAGCTCCCGGCCTACCTCCGTGGCTTGGTCGCGCCCGCGCTCGGTAAGCTCTGCCCCGGGCGGGCGGGTATCGAGGAGGCGGGAAATATTGGAATAGGTCTGGCCGTGACGCAGCAGGATAATTCTTCCGGGCATGCTTCTAGATTATTGGCCCCTGCGCGCCCGCGCTACCCAATCATCCGCCGCTGCCAGATCGCGCGGTGGCTTGCCCGCACGGGTTGCCGCCGGCCAGGAGCCGAGGAAAAGCAGGTCCTCTGCCCGCAACCACAAGGCCCGCAGCGCCTCCGCCACCGGCTGATCGTCAATGTGCCCGATAAGGTCCACGTAGAAGCGGTACGTGCCAAAGGCCTCCCGCGTGGGGCGCGACTCGATCCGGGATAGGTCCACCCCGCGGTGCGCAAAGTCCTGCAACGCCCCCACCAGGCTGCCCGGTTCATTTGGCAGGGTGAAGATGACGCTGGTGCGGTCCTGGCCAGTCCTTGCAGTGGGTTTTCCCGGACGCCCCACCAGGACAAAGCGCGTTGCGGCGCCTTCATCATCTGCCACGTCCTGGGCGATGGTCTCCAGCCCAAAGATCTCGGCGGCCCGCGCCGGCGCTGCGGCCGCATCCGCTTCCCCACGGGCCACAGCCTCGGCCGCCGCAGCATTGGAACTGGCCGGCACGAACTCTGCCTCCGGCAAATTGTCTTTTACCCAACCGCGGATTTGCTGGAACGCCACCGGGTGGGTGCTCAGCCGCGCAATGTCGCCCGCGCCTTGCCGGGTCATGATGCTAAAGGCCACGGGGATATCCACCTCGCGGTAAATCTGCACCGGTTCGGCTTCAACCAGCGCATCAAAGGTGGTGGTGACCGCACCATCGACGGAATTTTCAATGGCTACGCAGGCGTATTCCGCCTGCCCGGCGCGCACGGCGGCCACGGCCTCCGAAGGCGAGCCAACCGGCATGGTCTCTGCCTGCGGCAGGTGCGCGGCAAACTTATGCACGGCCGCTTCCGTAAAGGTTCCGGCTGGCCCCAGGAAGGCGATGGTGGTAGTCATGCACGTCACCTTAGCCCACTAGACTGGTGCCCCATGGACTTTTCCGTAGAACAACTCCGCGCGGATCTGCACGGCCTTAGCCCCGAGGAGCACGGTTTCACTTACCTGGATGTAGACCGCGAGCCCTCCGGCCGAGGCCGGCTGAGCGGCTGGGTCCTCTCCGCTAAGGATCTCTGCGATGTCCGCGGCATGCCTACTACCTTGGGAAATGTCGATCGCACCTACTACCCCGAGCACAGCGATGCCTTTATTGAGGCCTTGGAGAAGCAGGGTGCGCACATCATCGGTAAGTCCTCCACCCCGGAGTTGGGTCTGCGCGTAGATACGGAACCAGTAGGCCTGCCCCATCCCGATAATCCCCTCTTTCCCGGCTGCACTCCGGGTGGTTCCTCGGGCGGTGCGGCGGTACAGGTCGCGAGGGGGTTGCTGCGCGCGGCGCACGCCAGCGATGGCGGCGGCTCCATCCGAGTGCCGGCCGCAGCCTGCGGCGTGGTGGGCTTTAAACCGGCAGGAAAAGAACTGGGTGTGCAGGGCTTTATCACCCGAACCGTGGCCGATAATGCCTTTCTGCATGGCCACCGAATGATCACCCCGCGCGCCCGCATTGGTCTGCTGGTAGAGCCGCTGTTTTGTGATGCCAACGTCGATGCCCACCACCTGCGCGCCGCCCGCGAGGCCGCCCAACGCCTACAGGCAGCCGGCTTTACCGTGGTGCCCATTTCCCCGTATCCGCACGACCTTTACCTCCCGCTTGGCGGGGCTCAACCCGGCGGCAGGCTACGCCGAGTGGATTGCTCAGCAGGGCCGGCGCGTGAGCTCCGCTGAGCTGGCCGCGGCGCGGGCGCATATCCGGCAGCTCCCCGGCTTGCTGGCCCAGGAATGGGGCGTCGATGCCATCCTTACGCCGATGCTCACCGCGGATCCGCCGCGTATTGGTTCTTTCCTGTCCCTGCCCCATGCGGAGAATTTCGCGGCCCAGACCCGGTGGTCACCGTGGGGTTCCCTGTTCAACATGGCCCGTCTGCCAGCCATTTCCGTGCCATGGGCCGTCCCCAATCACCCGCCGGTGGGCGTACACCTGGGAGGCATTACGCTTTCCGACGCCGCCCTCCTCGGCCTCGCCCACATCCTGCACCCATGACCAAGTCCTTACGCGCCGAGCTGCTCATCGTCCTCACCCTCACCTTTGGCATTTCCGGGGTGCGGGCGGTGTTGAACCTCATCAATTCCCTGGCCGCACCGCAGCGGCTCGACGAACAATCGGTCACGCTCAATTCCAGCCAATCCTCTCTTGCCTGGGTGGATATGGGCCTGCAGCTGTGCTCGGCCGCCGTGCTCTTTTCCTATGGAGCCTTAGCGCTTTTCCTGCTGGCCAAGGACCGCTTTGTGCCCCGTGCCCACCGCGCCCGCGACTGGCTAGAAGGAGCAGGGCTTGCCGCCCTCATTGGCATCCCGGGGCTCGCCCTGTATTTCGCGGCGGTGCAATTGGGGTGGAGCAAGGAGGTCATCCCCGGCGACTTCGCCAATGCTTGGGTGGAAATTCCCGTTTCCCTCCTCAAGGCCGCTGCCAACGCCTTCGCGGAGGAAACCGTGGTGGTGATGTGGCTGATGACGCGTTTGCGCCAGGCGCGCTGGTCGCTGCCAGCCACGCTGGCCGCAAGCTCCATTCTCCGCGGTTCCTACCACCTCTACCAGGGAGTTTCCGCTGGCTTTGGCAATATCATCATGGGGTTAATCTACGGCTATTACTACCACCGCACGGGGCGGGTATGGCCTTTGGTCATAGCGCATTTTCTTATCGACGCCGTCGCTTTCGTGGGTTATTCCTTCCTGTGAAAATGCCCTTAAGGGGACGTCGCGAAGCAGGCGTTGCTCGCTGCTCCTTGTAAGGTATAGCGCATGACTGAATCAGGACGAGATCCGCATAGGGAGGCCCGCCGCGCCGGCGACGACTCCTCCACTGAATTCGTCCTTGGGGCTGATGGACGTCCCCTCAAGGATCGATACGGCCGCCCCATTCGACGCCGTTCCTCCGCCCGCCCGGCGCCGCGGCGCGTGGAACCCGAGCAACAATCCTTCCGCGCTCCGCAGCCACAGCAACAGCCCCCGCGCCGCACTCCGCCGCCAACACCGAGCCGCTACCCCAGCCAGTACCGCGCGCAGCAGCGCCCGCCTCGTCGCACCACGCCGCGCCCTGCACCCCGGCAGCGCCCGCACAGCCGGCGCAAAAAGGTCAATCCGGCCAAGCGCGCCCTCGGGTGCGTTGGCTTGGCGCTCGTCGTCCTGCTGGTATTCAACCTCGTCTTCATGTTCTGGACCGATGCCCGCCTCACCCGCGTGGAGGCGCTGCCAGAAGAACAAGTGTCTAATACCGCCGGCACCAATTGGTTGCTCGTAGGTTCTGACTCCCGCCAAGGCCTCAGCGAGGAACAGCAGGCTGAACTGGGCACCGGTGGTGATGTGGGCGAGGGCCGCACCGATACCATCATGCTGCTGCACATCCCACGCACCGGCAAGGCCAAGCTCGTTTCCATCCCACGCGATAGCTACGTGGAAGTCCCCGGTTTTGGCATGGACAAGATCAATGCTGCCTTTACCTACGGTGGACCGCAGCTCCTTGTCCAAACCGTCGAGGGCACGACCGGTCTGCGCATCGACCACTACGCCGAGATCGGCATGGGCGGCCTAGCCAATGTGGTCGATTCCGTCGGCGGCGTAGACGTATGCGTGAAGGAACCCATCAATGACCCGCTGGCCGGCATTGATCTCCAAGATGGCTGCCAGAAGCTCAAGGGCCGCGACGCCCTCGGTTACGTGCGCACCCGCGCCACCGCCATGGGTGACCTTGACCGCGTGCAGCGACAGCGCGAATTCTTCTCCGCATTGCTGGATAAGGTTGCTTCCCCGGCCACCCTGATTAACCCATTCCGCGCCTTCTCCTTGGTCAACCACACCGCCTCCTCGTTCATCGTGGACGAGGGCGACCACATCTGGCACCTCGCCCGCGTGGCGCTTGCCATGGGCTCCGGTGTAGACACCGAGACCGTCCCCATCGGCGGTTTCCAAGACACCGAAGTAGGCAACGTCGTCCTCTGGGATGATGGAGCAGCCGCCGAGTTGTGGGATTCTCTCAAATAGCGATCAAAAATGGCCCTTCCTCTACTGGGAAGGGCCATATTCTTGTCTTTAGCGCAGGGTCACCTGGCGGGACTTGATGTTTTCTAGCTGCTTGCGCTCATCGGCGCTCAGCTGGGCATCATTAGAGATTTCTTCCTCCAAGGCCTTGTCCACGCGGGTGAGGTGGTCCTCATAAGAAGCGTGGTCAACCTCTGGATCCAAATCGAAGACCGGAGCGATGAGACCGTGGGTGCGGAAAACACCGGCGAACTTGGTGCCCTCGCCCAAGTTCAGCTCGCCGCGGGCGGCGACGCGCGCCAGCGCGTTCAAGAACGCGGATTCATCGTCATTGGGGCGGACCCAACGGATGTGGGCCTTGCCGCCGCCGGCATTTGCCCAGAAGGCTGCACCAGTGATGTTCTCGCCCACCTGGTGAGACTCGATAACGGAATCATTTGCTGCGCGTAGCGACTGCGCAATCTGCGGGGTGACCTGTGCTCCCTCCGGAATCCACCATTCGAAGTCCTGGTGAACCTGGACGTCGAGGGTAGCGGAGGCATCGATAAGCTCCTCCAGCTTCGGCTCCGAGCCGTCGGCCGCGGTGGATTCCAGGGTGGCGCCCGGCTCGTTATTCTTCACCCAGTTAAGGGCAAAGGCGAGGTCGCGGCCTGGGTTGTGGGTGTGGGACTGCACCTGCAGGCCTACGAAAGCATCTCCGCCAAATTCGGTGTCCCGAATAAGCGCGGCAGAAGCACCCGGCAGGACGGTGGCTACATACACGTTCTTATCGCAGCCTTTGACATCAAGCTTGGCAAAAGCGGAGGGGACGAACTCCTGCATGGCGACCAGGGAGGCCTCCGCAGCAAGTCCGCCGTAGGGGCGGGGATCCTTTTCCAGGGCGGCGCGCTCCTTGGCGCGGGCAGCGAGCTTTGCCTGGCGGCGGGACATGCCCTCAGGCAGCTGTTCCTTGTTCTTTTTCTTCTTGGCCATGCCTCCAAGATACCTGCTTACTAGAGCTCAATGGCATGCAGGGCCACTTCGGGCTGATTGGTGGCGAGCATATCTACCCCGTTCGCCCACGCCCACTTCATATCCTCCGGTTTGTCTACGGTCCACAGGTAGGTGGGCAATCCCTGCGCGCCGATAATTGCCGGCCGCAGCTTCGCGCGCAGCAACGATACGCCGAGCGCGGTGGGCTTGGACAGCATTAGATCGGGACGGTTGACGTGGCGCTCCCAATCGCGACGAAGATAAATCCGGTCCATGTGCGGCGCCAAATTCTGCATGCGGCGGATGGCGTGGTGGGAAAAGGAAATGACGTGGATCCGGGGGTCGTCAAAAAGCCCCGCATAACGCAAGCGCAGCACCGTTTGCTCCTCCAGGATGTCGCCCTGCCCGGAGGGGTGCTTAGTCTCGATATAAAGGTGGTGCGGTGTGCCCTCGAGTAGTTCCAAGAGTTCGTCGAGAAGCATCATGCGCTGGCCCGAACCGATGTCAACGCCACGCAATTCTTCCCAGTCCATCTTGGAAATGCGGCCGGGGCGCCCCGCGGTGCGGTCCAACGTGGGATCGTGCTGAACCACTACTTTTCCATCGCGCGTCAAGCGCACATCGCACTCGACGCCGTGAATTGGCAAATCTAGGGCTTTTTCAAAAGCTAGAGGGGATAGCTCCGGATATTTTCCGGAGTATCCCCTATGAGCGATAATCTTCACTAGCCGAAGAACTCTTCCTTGATGTCATTCAGGGTCTTAGCAGAAGCATCGAAACGCTCCTTTTCGTGCTCATTGAGATCCAGCTCAATCGCGCGCACGATGCCGGAACGGTTGATGATGGCAGCGGTGCCGATGTAGAGATCCTCTACTCCGTATTCACCCTGCAGGTAAGCAGATACTGGCAGCGCCACGTCCTGGTTCTGGATGACGGCGGCGGTGATACGGGCCAGGCCCATGCCGATGCCAAAGGAAGTAGAGCCCTTAGCGTCAATGATGGAGTAGGCGGCATCGCGAGTGTCTTCGAAGATCTTCTCGATGCGCTCTGCATACTCCGGATCCGAGTCCAGCTTCTTGGACAACGGGACACCAGCGATATTCGCGGTGGAGACGGCCGGCAGCTCGGAATCGCCGTGCTCGCCCACGATGTAGGCGTGTACGGACTTCGGTGCAACATCTTCCAGCTCGCCCAGCATGTAGCGGAAACGAGCGGAGTCCAGCACGGTGCCCGAGCCGATGACGCGCTTGTGGTCCAGGCCGGAAGCCTTCCATACAGCGTAGGTCAGGATATCCACTGGGTTGGAGGCAACCAGGAAGATGCCATCAAAGTCATTCGCCATGACGTCAGAGACGATGCTATTCATGATCTTGACGTTCTTGCCCACCAAGTCCAGGCGGGTCTCGCCCGGCTTCTGTGCGGCACCGGCGCAGATGACGACCATATCGGCGTCTGCGCAATCGGCGTAGGTGCCCTTGGTGACGCGGGTGCGGGTAGGGGCCCAGACAACACCGTGGTTGAGGTCCATGACGTTGCCTTCTAGCTTCTTTTCATCGATGTCGATGATTGCCAGGTGGTCAACGATGCTTTGGTTGATGAGAGCGAAAGCGTAAGCGACTCCCACATCGCCGGCGCCGATGAGAACTACTTTGTTTCCAACATGATTTGCCATGACCCCATTGTGCAACTTTGTGGAGATTTTTGCACGGGCTAAATCTCACGCTGAAATTCCCACCGAAATCTGGGACAATCGGACATTATGAAACGCGCTCTCCGCCGCGCTGCACTAATCGCTCTTGGCGTAGCCGCGGATCTCACGCCCATCGTCCGTATGACCAGCCGGCAAACCTTACCGCCCAATATGTCGGCTGGAATTTTGGGTGCGGAATTAGCTACGTGGGCTGCTGTTTCGCCCTCCTTACTCCCCCGCCCGTGGTGGGTGACTGCCGCCAACGTGGCAATTGGTCAGGGCATTGGGCATCTTGGGGCGGCGTCGACAAGCTTTGTCCTCAATAGCATTGGCAAGCGTCCGCAGGACCGCCTTGGCCCTCAACATCGACAAATTATGCACCTTGCTATTGGCGCCGGGACTGCATTTAATGCCGTGCTTTCGCTGCGCAACCAGAAAAAGCAGGCGGAGTTGGTCAATAAGCAACTCGTGCGTGGGCCCGCCACGGCAGCCATCGGCTTGGCCGCGGGCACTGCGGGCTACGGCACTCTCCTCCTCATCGGGGAAGCCACGCAGCTTGCCGTCACTAAACTGTCACGCCAGCTAGGCCGCTGGGTGCCTGCACTCATTGCTTGGCCGGTGGTTACCGCAGGTCTGAGCCTCACGGCGTTTGCACTTTCTGATCGCGTGGTCTTTCGACGCTGGCTGCGCTCACTATCGCACCAAGCGCAGCGAATTAATAAACAGATTTTTCCCGGCACCTCTATGCCGTGGGAGCCGGAGCGCTCCGGCAGCCCGTGGTCGCTCGAGCCGTGGTCGGCGTTGGGACAGCAGGGACGCCGGTTTGTCTCCAATGGCCCCCGCGCCCGCGATATCCGCACAGCGACGGGAATCGATGCAAAGGAACCCATCCGCATCTACGCCGGATACATTCCAGGGCGCTCCTTCCAGCAATCCGCGGAGAAAATCCGCGCCGAACTCGAACGCACTGGTGCCCTGCGGCGAGAGACTATCGTCATCCAAATGCCCGCCGGCTCGGGGTGGATCAATAATTGGGGTGCTTGCTCTTATGAGTTTTTGACCGGCGGTGATTGCGTCACCGTCACCATGCAGTACTCCTACCTGCCTTCAGTTTTTTCCTACCTCGTAGATAAGAACGCACCGAAGCAGGCGGCTCGTGAATTGATTCGGGTCATACAAGAAGAAATAGATAGGCTGCCTAAAGAAAACCGCCCGCGGCTTTATTTCGCAGGTGAATCACTTGGTGCCTACGCCATTATGGATAACTACCATAATGTGGAAGACCTACTTTCTGCGTGTAATGGCGCAGTTTTTTCCGGCCCCCCGCGCATGACGCACTTTACTCAGCGCCTGCGCCGGGATATTGGTTCCCTAGAACGCCTGCCCGTTATCGATGGCGGCAAGCATGTGCGCTACGCGGCGGCCCCTGACCATACGCTGCACGACGCCTTTGGCAATGACTACGCCCATACCTGGCGCCGACCCCGCATGCTCATTGCCCAGCATGCTTCCGACGCCATCGTGTGGTGGGATCTCAACCTTCTCGTGCGCAGGCCCACCTGGATTCATGAACCGCAGCCAGAAGCGCTGCACGCGGATACCTTCCGGCAGCTGCATTGGGTTCCGTTTATTACCTGGTGGCAAATTGGCTTGGACCAGATCAATTCCCTCAACGTCCCTGGCGGGCACGGACACAACTATTTTGAAGAAATGCTCTGGTATTGGGATGAGGTCTTAGGATCCCAATCCCGCCAATCGCTCACGCCGAAGTTAGCCAAGAAGATTGCCCGCTTTATTCGGCGCGACGCTTAGTCGCATTTCACCCCAGTACTGTGGTGCGGGCAGTACCCATTAGGCACCTTATATAAGTACTGCTGATGCTCATCCTCAGCCAGGTAGTACTCCCCAGAATCAGTTTCGGAGAGGAGTTTGACCTCCGTGGTGGTATCCCCGAATCCGAATTCCTTGAGTTTCTCTGCATAGGAATCCACGATGCCCTGGATTTCTGCGCGCTCTTCCTCCGTGCGTGGGTAGAAAGCAGAGCGGTATTGCGTTCCTACATCGTTGCCCTGGCGGAAGCCCTGCGTGGGATCGTGCGCTTCTAGGGCCTGTACGACAAGATCGCGCAGGCTGATGCGCTGCGGGTCATAGACCACCTCCACCGCCTCGGCATGGTTGGTTAGCCCACGGCACACCTCGTAGTACGTGGGATTCGGGGTGGCACCGCCTGCATAACCCACCGAGGTGGATTCCACGCCTTCGGTCTCCCAAAACATTTTCTCCGCACCCCAGAAACATCCCAACGCAATAAGAATGGAGCGCTGCCCGTCCTTCCACGGCCCGGTAATCGGTGTTCCTAAAACGGCGTGCGGGGCGGGGTCCACGATTGGCTCCGGTCGACCCGGCAGAGCATCGTCTGCAGCAACAAGTTTGGGCTCCGGCTTAAACATCCACATAAGGTATAGCTCCTTCCTTATTCCTTCTTCCCAACGTTGTACTGCGAAAAGCTATTCCGCGGCCAGTTAATATTCGCGCTAGTTCCACAATTCGAATTAATCATGGCGAAATCTTTCCACCGTGCCTATCATCGGGACACGTACCCGAAGAAAGGATTTAACAAATGGCTGTTTACGAACTTCCTGACCTCCCATACGCATTCGACGCACTGGAGCCACACATCTCCGCAGAGATCATGGAGCTCCACCACGATAAGCACCACGCAACCTACGTTGCTGGCGCTAACGCTGCACTCGAGGCACTCGAGGAAGAGCGCAACGGTGAGGCTAACCCGGCTCGCATCCGCGCCCTCTCCAAGAACTTGGCGTTTAACCTGGGTGGCCACACCAACCACTCCATCTTCTGGAAGAACCTGTCCCCGAACGGTGGCGGCGAGCCAACCGGCGAGCTGGCAGAGGCCATCAACCGCGACTTCGGCTCCTTTGAGAAGTTCAAGGCTCACTTCTCCGCTGCTGCTACCTCCCTGCAGGGCTCCGGCTGGGCTGTTCTGGGCTACGACCACATTGCTGGCCGCCTCATCATCGAGCAGCTGACTGACCAGCAGGGTAATACCTCCATCGACTTCACCCCGCTGCTGATGCTGGATATGTGGGAGCACGCTTTCTACCTGCAGTACAAGAACGTTAAGGCCGACTACGTTAAGGCCGTATGGAACGTCTTCAACTGGGATGACGTTGCTGAGCGTTTCGCTGCAGCCACCAAGTAACTCCTTTTAGTTACTTCGGGCGCCCCTTCGGGGCGGCTATTTCTATGCCCGGATAAATTCCCGGAATTGCTGCACTGGGGGCGCATCGTCCCCGGCGCGCCACACTAAACCGAGCTCGCGGTACGCTGGCGGCGTAAGGGGGATCAGGCTCCCCACCTGTAGATAAGGATCATCCAGCGGCAAAAGCGCCACCCCGAGTCCTGCCGCTACCAGCCCCGCAACGGTAGTAAGTTCCATCGATTCGAAGACGAGGTGGGGGCTAAAGCCAGCGTCGTCTGCAAGGGCATCGAGAAGCATGCGCGTGCCATAGCCTGGGAGCATGCCGATGAACGGGTCTGCAGCGAGTTCCGCTAGTTTCACCTCCCGCCGGTTCGCCGCCCAGTGGTCTTCCGGCACAGCAAGGCCTAGTCGCTGCACCTTAATCTGGTGCCAGCCCAGGGCTGCATCAGGCCGTGGGCCCACGAGGGCAAGGTCGGATTCGCCGTTTTCCACCCTGCTCACCAGCTCCTGCGCCGCGCCTTGATGCAGGCGAATATCTACGTGCGGGTGCTGCGCGCGATAGCTCTTGAGCAGGTCCGGAACTAGCCAGGTGCCCAGCGAGTGCATGAAATCTAGGCGCACGGTGCCGCGTTCTGGATCCATGAGGCGGGCAACATCGTCCCGCCCGACCTGGTAGGCGCGGAGCATTTCCCGCCCAGCCGCAGCGAAGGCCCTCCCGCGCGAATTCACGTGCAGGGTGCGCCCAGTGCGCTCGAAAAGGCGGGCGCCAAGACTAGCTTCTACGCGCTGTACCCGGCGGGTCAGCGCGGATTGGGAGATTCCCAGTTCATCGGCCGCAGCACCCACGCGACCTTGATCCACCACGGCGAGGAAGCCGCGGACATCCTCCACATTCATGCATGCTCCGCATCGTTTAGTGTATTTTTCCACATTTTACACATGATGCATGTCCGGGCAGGCTAAATGATATGACTCGAACGCGGCGCGCAACGGTAGCCATGCTCCTTGTAGGCTTGGCTATATTCTCCAGCCTGTATTCCACCCAAGCCATTCTTCCCACGCTGGTACACAACATGGGGCTTTCTTCCACTGAAGCGGCCATGACCGTATCGGCCGCCACGGGCGCGCTGGCCCTATGCGTGGTGCCCGCATCGATTCTCTCCGAGCGTTTCGGCCGCGGACGTATTCTGCTCATTTCGGCCGTTGCCGCGACCGGCGTGGGGCTCATTGTGCCCCTCGCCCAGGAGGGGTGGCAGCTCATCGCGGTACGCGGCCTGCAGGGTGCGCTGCTGTCCGGCGCCCCCGCCACGGCAATGGCATGGCTTTCTGAAGAACTCGATGACAAAGCCCTGCCGCGGGCTATGGGCCTATACATTGCAGGCACCTCCGTCGGTGGCCTTACCGGCCGCCTCATTCCCACCGGACTGGTGGAGATTTCCACGTGGCGCTGGGCGCTCTTCGGCTCGGCGCTGGTCTCACTCGCCTTTGCCATTACGTCTTGGCTGCTACTTCCTACCCAACGCAATTTCCGGCCCAAATCCATCCATCTCAAGACCGAAAGCCGGGCGCTTTTGGGCCATTGGGCCAACCGGGATTTGGCCTTGCTCTTTCTCACCGCATTCCTGTCCATGGGCACGTTTGTCTCCATGTATAACTTCTTAACCTTCCGGCTCATCGATGATTTTGGTCTGGCCCCTTCGCTAGCCGGCTTGGCCTTTTTGTTCTACCTCACCGGCACATGGTCCTCAGCGCGGGCAGGTTCCCTTGTCGCACGCATAGGCCATGGGAAAACCCTATTCGCCTCTGCCGTGCTTTTTGCCCTTGGCATCGCGCTGTGCGCCGGCAACCTTCCGCTGACGCTTCTCGGCATGATCGCCTTTACCGTGGGCTTTTTCGCCGTACACTCCACCGCCTCCGGGTGGGTGGGCCAGATCGCCACCCACGACCGCGCGGAGGCTTCTTCGATGTATGTGTTCTGCTATTACTTTGGCTCTTCTGTGGTGGGCGCATGTGCCGGCCTGCTTTTCGACGCCCTATCGTGGCCCCTCTTCATTGCCTTCTTCACCGCCGTAGCCCTCGCCCTTACTGCACTGACTTGGACCAAGATTAAATCCGACTAAAATCGGTTTTATGCCTGAGAATAAGTGGTCGGCGCGGACATGGCACCGCAAGGCCTCCCGTCCCGTATCCCTATGGATGATGGTTTTCATCCTCGTGGGGGCAACGCATACCTTGGTCCCGAACTACCGGTGGGTACTCATCCACCTATTCACCCTCGGACTGGTGAGCAATAGCATCATCGTGTGGTCCCAGCACCTAACGGAGAAATTCACCCAACAGCGCCTCCCCGAATCCGCTCGTCCTGCCCAATTGGCCCGCATCTATGGCCTCAATGCCGGAATCATCCTCGCGTTAATCGGTCAAATCCTCATGGAGTTCTGGTCCCAGCACTGGATTGTTACTCAGGTGGGCGCCACGCTCATTGCACTGATGATGCTCTGGCATGCGGCATCGCTTTTCCAGCAATGGCGCGGTGCCAAAGATAAGCGCTTCCGCCCCGTAGTGGGCGCTTATGTTCTTTCCGCTCTGTGCCTGCCGGTGGGTGCCATCTTTGGCGGGCTGCTGGCCGTCTATCCCGGCCATCCCACGCTGCTACTCGCCCATATCGCCGCCAATATCGGCGGATTCATCGGCTTGGCCGCGGCCGGTTCTCTCACCATCCTTTTCCCTTCCATCTGGCGCACCCAAGGTATTAATCGCCATATGCAATCCTCCTTTGTGCTGCTCGCAATCGGTGTGGTTGCCACGATCGTGGGCGCTTTCCTCGGCTTCCCCGAGCTGGGACTTATCGCCTACTGCTGCGGTTGGGCGCTGAGCTTGCAGCAGTGGCTCTCTAATGTGCTGACCGTGGCTAAGGACCCGCGCGATCGCATCACCTTTTCCTCGGTCTCCGTGCGCATGGCCTCGTTATGGCTGGTGCTGTCTTTGGTGTACTACACGGTGCAGCATTTCTTTATGCCCGAGCCGGCGCTGCCCACTCTCGCCTTGCTGGTGGGGTTTGCCGGTCAACTGCTCATCGGTGTGATGAGCTACCTCCTGCCCAGCACCATGGGTGGCGGTCCCGCTGCCGTCCGAGCGGGCTTGCAGCCACAGGACAAACTCGGCCTCCTGCGCGCCACCTTCGTCAACGGTGGGCTGCTCATCTGGATCGGCACCGATATTTCCCTGCTTAAGGTGGTCGCCTCCCTCCTGTGCATCCTGTCCCTGGCGGTCTACCCCGTGCTCATCGCCCGGGCGGTGAAGGCCCAGAAGCAGGTCCTGATGAAAAAGGCGGAGGGACCGGATCCGAAGCCGGGGCCAGAGTGGAACCAGGTCTACGCGGGGATAGCGATTCTCGCGGTCATCTACGCCCTATTTACAGCGCTGTAGTACCCGGCGCGCCGGCGTCCATCCACTCGCGGACCGCGCGCGTGGCCTGAACATCGCCGGAGTTATAGTCCAGCAAGCGCTGCCGCGCCACGAGGTCACCGGCTAGCGCCTCGCGGCGCGCGTTCACGGAGTCTTCACCGGCGAAGTCTTCTTCTGGCCAGGTAAAACCCGCTTCCGGGGCGACTACCTTCAGGCCTAGGCCGAAGGGGCCGGCGAAGGATCGTTTGACGTGGGCGAACATATCCACCCACTCCGGTGAGGAGATAAACTCTTCTACTTCCCGCTCATCTACCTCGCGGAAGCGCTGCGCGGACATGCGCATCCAATGGTTCTCACCGTGGGACGAGTAGCAATATGCAGCAAAGGTTTTGCCCTCCGCATGGGCTTGCGCACGCACATCCATCAACCAGCGCCAGAATGCTGCAAAGTTCTCTGCCTCGGCGCGGCCGCCCAACGGTTCCCACGTAACAAACGGGACGTAGTTACCGTCGTGCCACGCTCCCCATAGATACGCGCCCTGGTCCAGGTAGGCTTCCATATCCACGTCTACCTCCACGTCTGCGCGCGGGACCTGCACGCTGCCGCGGCGCAGCAACACTTCCCCGGTGCGCCAGGCAGCAGCAAGGCGGGAGGGCTCGCCCAGGTCGGCGTCGATAAGCGCCTGCACGGTAGTAATCCCGCGCTCGCGATAAAGCTTAGCGCGGTCGCCGGATAGGAAGAGCGAAATATCATCCGCCGCCACCAGCTCTTGCTCGCACAAAGACCAAAAGCGGCAGCTCGCGCACTCCTTGACTCGCACCGGGGCGGTAGGAAGCGGCTGATTCCAGGCGCGTTCCAGATCAAACTTGGCTGTTTCCGTAAAAAATGCCCGGGTGCGGTCCTGGCCGATGGCCCCGCCCCGGCCGGAATCGAGCCCGAGATCCCGCAAAGCACGGGCGGCAAACGCTAAACGGTAACCATCTACCGCATGATGGCGCAGCTTATACGGCGCCTCGAGCGGCTCGCTCAGGCCCAAGCGATGGGTAGGCACCGCCGGCGTCGTCTTGGTGTCATTCTTGCGGGCCACACGGTGATTGGACACGATAATCGGGGTGTACTTATCGCCCTCGCGCAGCAGCAAATCTACGCGCACCATCCACTCCTCGGGGGCGAAGACCGCGTTGGTGATGTGCGTATACCCGGAAGCTAAGGCCTCAAGGGTGCGCATGGAGCGCTCCCACTCATCGCCTTCCAGATCGATGCGGCGAAACCTGCCAGAGCCCTTGCGGGGAAACATCTCCATGACGGCCTCCACTGCAGCCGCGTGGCGCTCCGCCCGGGCAATCGAGGCATGGGTGCGCGGCATCTCGGGGTGCGCGCGCCGCTGTACTAAGCGGTAGCGGCACCCCACCAGGTCCGAAGCAACAACCACATCCTCCACACCGGGTGAGCTTAATAGAACGGCAAGGTAAAGTTGAATCCAGACTCGATCAAACGTGAGGGAAATTTAATGAGCATTCTGAAGAAAGTTAAAAAGGCCCGCCAAGAAGCACGCGCACAGGCAAAGGCCGCCAAGACCCGCGCCAAGGCAGAGGTAAAGGCCCAGTCTAAGGACCGCCGCCGCCAGCAAAAGCTCCTGGCCAAGCAGGAAAAGCACCTCATTAAGTCGGAGGAAAAGGGCCTCAAGAAGCGCCGCAAGCATGAGGAGAAGATGGCCAAGAACGAGCTAGCCAAGCTCAAGGCCGGCCGCTTTAACTCCGATAACGTCAAGCGCTATGCCGGTGCACTGCGCACCGCCGCACCCCTGCTGCTGCCGCTCCTTTACCGCGGCTACGTGGGCCTAAAGACCGAGGGCGAGAAGCGCAAGGCCGCTAAGGCGGGCGTGAGCTCGGATCAGATGGCTTCCTTCTCCGGCTACGGTGCGCCGCTCAAGGCCCGCACCGCAGGCATCCGCAACTCCCTCGATAACACGGACGTTCCAGCCGGCTTCAAGCGCGATGTGCGTGACCGCCTGCAAGAAGTAGACTCCGCCATCGATAATGCCGAGTTCATGACCGAGCAGCAGCGCCGCCGCGCTCACAAGACCATTAGCTCGGAAATTGACTCCATTACTGCGGAAATCCAGCAGCGCCTGGCCCAGTAAAAGAGCTACACGCCACCACCGCCCCCTATTCGGTGGTGGCGTTTATTTATTTTCTATAAAGATCCGGGATTTTTCGGGAAAAGTATTTTCGGCCAGAAAAAGTTGCTGATACTCTTCTAACCGCCCTACCCCTTTAACACCGTTTATGTTCTCTGTGCTTGGTGTGCAATTGTTAAAATTGGAGGAAATATGTCCCGCCGTGAAGTGACCCAATTTTACGACGACTTGGACCACACCCTAATCCCCGAAGACCAGCTGGAGGTTGTTCGCTTCAGCGTAAACGGTCAAAATTACCTCATCGATCTCTCCGTGGATAACGCGCGTCACTTCCATAATCTTCTGGCCCCCTACGTGGACGCCGCCCGCATTGCCCCGGACATCAATGCACAGCGCGCCAATCCCAGCCAGATCCGCGAATGGGCCCGCGCCCAAGGGCTACCAGTGGCGCACCGCGGAAAAATCCCGCAGGACGTCATCGAGGCGTATAACGCCGCTAATTAAAGCACGCCCTGCTCGCGGGCGGCTGCCACCGCAGAGGTGCGCGAGCGCACACCCAATTTGTCATAAATGTGCACAAGGTGGGACTTTACCGTGGCCTCAGACAGCATGAGGTCTTGGCCAATCTGCCGGTTCGACGCCCCCGCTGCTACCAGCTGCAAGACCTCGAGCTCACGCGGCGTGAGGGAGGTGCGTGGCGTACGCACGCGAGTCATCAGCCTATCGGCCACGATGGGAGATAGCGCCGAATCACCCTCCGCAGTCGAGCGCACTGCGGACAGCAGCTCGTGCGGTGGTGCATCCTTGAGCAAATAGCCCACGGCACCGGCTTCGATAGCGCCGAGAATATCCGCATCAGTGTCATAGTTGGTAACCACGAGGACCTTGGGCGGGGTGGCCATCGCGGAGCGAATCTGCGCGGTTGCCTCCGCGCCACCCATAACGCGGGTCCCCTCCACGCCCGCGCCGAAGCGCAGGTCCATCAATATGACATCGATGCCGCCCGCCTGCGCTGCCGACACCGCAGCTTCGGCCGTAGCGACCTCCCCTACGACGTCGATATCCTCTGCGCCCTCAAGCACGGAGCGCAGACCCAGGCGGACGATTTCGTGGTCATCTGCCAATAGGACCCGAATCACGACATTCCTCCTATCGATGTCATTGTCAACCAAAAGTTTAATCTACCCGGTTGCCTAAGGGCATACTAACTGACACGGCCGTGCCCTCCCCCGGCGCGGATTCAATAATGACCTCCCCACCTAGCTCTTGTGCACGGCGCCTAATTGCGGCCAGCCCAATATGCCCCAGTCCAGCCGGGGTACTTTCCACCGCGGTCGGATCAAAGCCCTTGCCGTTATCCACCACATCCAGGCGCACCTCATCGCCCTCATAGGTCACCGTGATCCGGGCGCGGCTTGCCTTTGCATGCTTGACGACGTTCCCCACAGCGCCCTGCGCAATCCGCAGCAGCGCCGCCTCTACCTTCATGGGCAGCTGCTGTACCTCTCCTTCGGATTCCACCTCGACGTGGATATCTCCGGTAGCGCCGAAATTCTCCGCCATACGGGTCAACGCGGCCTCAAGGGATGCCTCATTGAGAGTCGGCGGCTGCAAAGCGGCAATCATTGCCCGCGCTTCGTGCAAATTATCCGCGGCCGTCCTGCGGGCCAGCTCGATGCGCTCTCGCGCTTTGCCCGCGTCCTGCTTATCCAGATCGCGGTCCGCCGAATGCAGGAGCATTTGAATGGAAGACAGCCCCTGGGCAAGGGTGTCATGAATCTCGTGCGCAATGCGCTGACGTTCGGCCACCATGCCGGCATCGCGCTCCGTGGCTGCCAGCTGCGAACGGGTTTCAATCAACTCTTTATTCATCCGCGACAGCGTCCGGAAGGCGTAGGGGCTCGCTCTTGTCACCAGCGCCGAGACCGCCGGCCCCATGACACCGCCGAAGGTCAGGCCCTGCGGAATCTGCACCACCACGGTGATGATCGAGGCAACGATGACGCACGCGATGCCCGCCGCCATGTCCAGCACCGTAAGGTACAAAAAGAACATGGCGAAGACCAGATAGATTGCCGCTGGGGCCACGAACAGATCCGCAACCCACAGCACCGAGAGTATGCACAACCACAGGTAGCGCACAGGCTGGGCCCAATATTCCCCGTATACCGAGCCTGCGAAGTACACGGCCGCAAAGCCCACCAAAAGCAGCAGGTTGATGATCGCTTGCGAAAGCGGCATCCGCGCGGAGGTAAAAATGCCCACCACCAGCAGGCCAGCGGTCAGGATATGGATGCCGGTGCGCAACGCATCGGTATCCCGGTCTATTGTGGAGCTCATGCGCAAAAGCCTACTTCCCCTACTCGCCCTAGCCACTTTTGGGATCGCCGGCTGCGATTCATCCGCACCCACCCCTGCACCAACTACTACGGTCACTCCGGAGGCTTCGGAGGCACCGGAGTTTAACGTCGCCCAAACCGCGGAAGTCAATGACTGGAGCGATTGCCCCTACATCGGCCCCGGCTGGCTCGAAGAAACCAACGGCCAGCGCCTGACCAAGCAGGGCATCGACACGCGCTTTCCCACCCCGGCCTGCGTCTTTTGGTCCTACCAGGACGAGCCACAGGCCACCGTCATCGTGCGCGATATGCCCACGGTCGACGACGCCCGCGCCGCAGTGGATTGGGCCGCGCCTATCGACGCCACTGAACCGGCCTCCTTCGACGGCTGGGAAGGCGGCCGGGGCGTGGTCAATGAGCACGCCGTGTACGCCGTACAGAAGGACACGCACGCGGTGCTGGTGTGGAGCAACCAACAACAAACCGTTAAGTCAGAGCAAATCGCCCACGAAGCGATCGCCAACTTGGGCCTTTAAACCGCGACGTCGTTGTACGGCATCATCGGCGACAGCCACGGGAATACAACCTCCATGAGTAGGAAGAAGACTCCCACCGCAATAGCAATGGCCAAGATAACCTTCACCGGCGTCGGCCCCGGCAAGAGATTCCACAAAGCGCGATACATTATTTCTCCTCTTTTTCCACTTCCATAGCGTGCTCAATCATGCGCTCCGCGTGGGAAAACTGCGGGTGGCACGTGGTCAAGGTCAAGATCTCGCGGCTCGGTTCGGCGTCCGACTCTGGCACGGGGTTGGTCACCGAGACGTCGCCAGGCGTCGTAATATGCCGACCAGCCACATGGGAATACTCCGGCGGAATTCCATTGAAACAGTCCGCCTGTTCGCCATCGATGGGCAATACGCGATAGGTAATTCGCTCCTTGTGCGTCTCCACCACGATGTCATCGCAGGTCTCTAGCTTGCCCAAGTCATTAAACGGAGCCCCCTTGCCCACGCGGTGGCCCGCAACCGCAAAATTGCCCATCTCTCCCGGCATCTGGGAATCCAGGTAGCGCCCCGGGCCGCGCAGCAGGTCATCTTCATTGGTGCCCTCAATGATGGCGAAGCGGTAGTCAGAACCGAACGTGGGAATATAAAGCTGCGCGAACGCCTCACCCAACTCCGGCTCCAACTTCTGCCGCGGATTGCGCCATTGCTCGTCGAGGTGGGCGCTCGCCTCCTCCTGCAGCTGACCGGATTCTACATTTGTCCAATAGGCTTCATAGAATGCAAAGAGTAAAAGAACCACGCCAATGGTTAGCATGAGTTCCCCAAGAACTTTAGTCATGCCTTAAACCATACTGCCCATGAAAGGTTGAGCATGTACGAAGTCTTCATGTACCCAGTTTCCGGAATCATGAAATTCTGGCACTGGCTCATCAGCAGCTTCGTCGGTGAATCTACAGCCTGGCTGATCTCCATCATCCTGCTGGTTATCACCGTGCGCGGCGTCGTTGTTCCCTTGAACTGGATATCCGTACGCTCCGCCCGCATCGGCGCAATCATCCGCCCGGAGAATAACCGCATCAAAAAGCAGATGAATAACGCCACCACCACCGAGGAGATGGCGGCGCTCATGCAAGAGGAAAAGAACCTCATGAAGAGTTATAACTACAACCCCGCAGCTGGTTGTGTCCCCCCGCTCATCATGATTCCGGCCTTCATCGGCCTTTATCAAGTGCTCCTGCGCATGTCCAATATTGAGAGCGGCTCCACCACCGTGGGCATGTTGAATACCTCCGATGTTTCGGCCTTCCGCGAAACCACCTTCTACGGCGCTCCGCTGACGGATTTCGCCCGCGAGCACGGCGACCTCATCAACCCCATCCTCATTGCCGCCATCGCCTTTACCATGGCTAATTCCGTCATTTCCCTCGTGCGCAGTTTCCGCACCACTCAATTTGATCAGAAGGTCAACCGCCGCGTCTTCATACTCATGGGCTTTTTGCTGTTGGTAATCCCTTTCTTCCTGTGGCACCTAGCCCAAACCGGACCTATCCCAGTAGCAATCATTCTTTACTGGGGCTGCGCCTATCTCTTCACGTTGATCCAAACCGCTATCTTTGAGATCATTTTGCACCGCGACTACCCGCTTACTGAGGATGTCCACGCTATGCGTCGCGAAAGCATTCGCCGCTGGCGCAAGCGCGAAAAAGAACCCGCCCTCTCCAAGGAGGAGAAGAAGCGGGTCAACCAGCTACGTATGGAGGCGCGAAAGTACCTTAAATCGAATAATCAGCAGGGGGAGCAGAAAGCATCTGAGTAGCCAGGTCGCGGGCCGTCTGCAGCGGCCCAATCTCCTTGGTGAGCCGAGCACCCGCACGGCCGCCATCCAAGAGAATCAACAGCTGGCTCGCCTGCGAGGACGATGGGTAACCATTGCGCTCAGTTAGCAAAGCCGTCAGAGTGGAATGCACCCAATTACGGTGTTCAACGCAGGCAGCCACGATACCGTGTTCCGCCTCGGTTTCGGGGCGCGGATACTCTCCTGCCGCATTCAAGAAGTGGGAGCCGCGGAATTCCTGCGTGGGTTCTTCCTCGATCGCCTTATCAAAAAAGGCCAGGATCTTTTGATCCGGATCCGTCATCTCTGCGGTACGCTGTTCCCAATCTTGGCGGAACTTCTCATCCAAAGCTTCTACATAAGCGATAACGAGCGCGTCTTTGGAACCAAATAAGGAGTACAAAGAAGCTTTAGCCACATCTGCCTCGCGTAGGATGCGGTCAATTCCGATAACGCGAATGCCCTCGGTGGTAAAAAGCTTGGTCGCCGATTCCAGCAGCCGGCTGCGCGGGCTGGGCCGATTACGGCGCGACTTCTTCTCTGCCATGGGTTCCTCTCTAAAACGACAAAGCCGGTTCATCTATACTTTATAGACAAACCGGTTTGTACGCGAATTAAATTCGGGCTACTTCTTGATGAGCCCCACGATCCACAACAGGATACAAGCACCACCCGTAGCGGCAATCAAGGAGAAGATCCATCCACCTTCCTCAATATTCAGGAAGTGGATAATCATGCCACCGATGACGCCACCCAGCACACCAACAATAAGGTTGGTCAGCAGGCCGTGGTCGCGCTTCATAATCTTCTCTGCCAGCCAGCCGGCAATGATACCAATAACAATCGAGCTAATAAGCCCCAGACCCAAATTCATGTAATCCTCCTAAAATAGCGGGTATACCTTAGCGTACACGAGGGCACACTACCTAAGGCGGCTCCACACAACAAGAGCGCTCCGCCCTTGTGGGCGAAGCGCTCTATGAACAGCAGCTTTTAGTCTTCCTCATCCGGACGGACAACCATCATCGGGCACGGTGCGGACTGCA
>OKNB01000048.1_pt1 | contig 30544 bp, 41 predicted proteins | sample 1611721 | NCBI WGS metagenome assembly OKNB01 (sample SAMN04436763, study PRJEB24849) | human gut metagenome | biome: human gut; feature: NICU; material: stool | host: Homo sapiens | place: USA: Saint Louis, MO | collected 2011-03-18 | reverse complement strand
GCCCACTTTCCCGCGTCATCACGAACGAAATCTTCCGCGTTCCGGCACGCCGCAAGCGTAAGCCCGCGGTTAAGCCGTCCGACATCCCGACCTTGAAAGGCTACACCGCCCGCCTGGTGGATCAGAAATGGCTGCGTCTCGCGTCGAGGAGAGGTCATGCGTAAACCATCCCGCCGTAAGTGCAAAGTGTGCGGTGAATACTTCGTGCCGAAATTCCACGACATCCGGATCCGCTGGTGCAGCCCGGAACACGGAGCAATCCTCGCAATGGAAGAACGCGAAAAGGAGAAGGTGAAAGCCGCGGCTAAGCGCATCAAGGAGCACAAAGAGAAAGAGCGCGCGGAACGCCGGGATCTGAAAGCGAGAAAGGTGGCGCTAAAAACGAAACCGCAGTGGAGATCGGAAGCGCAGGCGGCATTCAACCGGTACGTCCGTCTGAGGGATGCAGGTAAGCCGTGCATCAGCTGCGGCAGGCTGCCAGAGCAGAAGTTTGGCGGAACCATGGACTGCGGACACTATCGCACCCGTGGCGCTGCCGCGCATCTGGCTTTCAACCTTCACAATACCGCTGCCCAGTGTGTCTATTGCAACCGGGATCGGGACGGCGCGCAAAAGGCATTTGAACAGGGTCTTATTGAGCGCATCGGTGCCGAAAAAGTTGAGGCGATAAACAACGATAACTCTGTCCGCCGGTTCGACATCCAATACCTGCAACGCATCAAATCTATTTTCACACGCAAAGCCCGCGCGCTGGAAAAACGCCGGGCCCGCCGACAGGAGGCAGCATGAGCACAGAAACCGAAATTGAACTGGGCAAGGTTGTCGCTTTCCCGTCAAAGAATAACGACCTGCAGGATGGGCTAGTCATTCAGCGAGAAGGCCAAAAGGTCATGTGTCTGCACTCCGCTGTGTCGATTAATGGGAAAGAGAGGACGCTAAGGTGCCGGAAATGCGAAACGTTAATCGATCCATTCGACTACCTGATGACGCTCTGCGACCAAGAGTCTCGATACTGGGAAAGCGTTAAGTATCTACGCCGGGAAGAAAAACAGCGCCGCCAGAACATCGAAAAGCTCATTCAGATTGAGAAGAACGCCAAATCTCGCATTCGTCGCGACGGGAATAAATCTCCACTTCCTCTCTGGCAGAACGAGAGGGTGGACGAATGACACGTGACCAGATTATCCGGTACCAGGCAGAAAGCGTTAAGCGCGCCAACCTGCCGCCAGTAGCAAAGCACAGCCAGACCAAAACCAACCAGCCACAGAAGGAAGCCGCATAATGAAACTGGAATTAACCAACGACCAGCATCAATGGGTAGACCAGTGGCTCCAGTTGTGGGGCGCATGGTGCCAGACCGGCAAGATTGATAAAGCGATGATCAACATGATTGCCAGATTCATGGCTACCGTCGAGCCCCAGCAAGCATCACGACCGGTATGTAGTGATGATGACGGGATGCTCATTGATGCTGTCATTCGCCACTACCTGAAGAATGTGGATGAAAATGCCTGGCGGGTTATCTTCGCCTACTATGTCTGCAACTCCAGCGAGATCCGAATTGCATCATGGCAGCATGCAGTAAGTAAGCCTCGCCTTATGAAGACGCGTGGCGGCAATCAGTACAAACACCCAAGCATCTCGACAATCCGTAGAGAGGTGAAGCAAATCATCAATGCTTCATTGTTCTGTTTATACCAACCGCTTCAAAATGCGTTTAACGATCGCGAAAATGTGAGGAAAATTGCAAATAAATCACACAACGTGCTTGCAATTTAATGAACAAATGAGCAAACTAATTCGTATATGTTGCCATTGTTGTGTGTGACATGAATGAATACCAAGCCCCGCCATCGTGCGGGGCTTTTTCGTTTCAGGGTCAGAAGCACAGCGGTTGTGCGTTCGGCTGTTAACCGAATGGTCGAAGGTTCGAATCCTTCCTGTCCCGCCAAATTCGCCTGTAGCTCAGAGGAAAGAGCAACTTCCTTCTAAGCGGTTGGTCGCTGGTTCGAATCCAGCCAGGCGAGCCATCAGCAAAACAAGTCGTCATCTCGGCGGCTTTATCTTGCATCAGGTGCATAACTGAATTCGCGAATACGTTATGCCGTCCGCTCCACGAAACGGAGTGCACAACAGGAAAGAGCATTTGTAGGGTTCGACTCCCTGCCGTGGGGTTGCGCCACATGATGCGAGTCATGAGTGCTCTGTCCGTTGTGGTGAATGTCCTGATGGCGTCGTAAAGCGATAGCCGTGAATGCCGGATAGCAGCGCCGGCCACCACAAACCAAACCCACTACCTGGGACCCTTCGGCCAGAGAGCCGACATTGCCTTACCCTCATCTTCCCGGCCTGTCGCCGGGTTTTTTATTTGCGATGTCCGGTCGTTGTTTCCTGGCATCCTTCCACTCTACACAAACAGCACCCCGTTCTTTCGGAGGTGATATGGCTAAACGTATGCAAGATAAAGAAAGCATTGCCGGAGTGTCATGGCTGATTGTCCTTGCTCTGTCATGCTGGGGCGGCCTGGTCCGATACCTTATTGACGTTAAGCAGAACAAAGCCACCTGGAGCTGGATCAACGCGCTGGCGCAAATTGCAGTGTCCGGCTTTACCGGTCTCATTGGTGGACTGATCAGCGTTGAAAGCGGGCTTAGCCTTTACATGATTCTGGTTACGTCTGGCATTAGCGGCGCGATGGGCTCCGTAGCGCTGACGTACTTCTGGGAACGACTGACGGGGATGAAGAATGCAAACCAGTGATAAAGGCATTGCCCTTATCAAGCAGTTCGAAGGCTGCAAACTCACCGCCTACCAGGACAGCGTCGGAGTCTGGACGATCGGTTACGGCTGGACTCAGCCTGTCGACGGTAAATCAATCCGCGCCGGGATGACGATTAAGCAGGAAACAGCAGAACGTCTGCTGAAGACCGGGCTAGTAAGCTACGAAAGCGATGTGTCCCGCCTGGTTAAAGTGGGCCTGACTCAGGGGCAATTCGACGCCCTGGTGTCGTTCACGTATAACCTCGGTTCCCGGTCACTGTCGACATCGACTCTTCTGCGAAAACTCAACGCCGGTGATTACACTGGCGCTGCCGATGAGTTCCTGCGCTGGAATAAAGCTGGCGGTAAAGTCCTGAAGGGCCTGACCCGTCGGCGTGAGGCGGAGCGCGCTCTGTTCCTGTCGTGATTAGCGCACTGGTTAAGCGTTACTGGCTGCAGTTGCTGGTGTTGGCGGTAATCGGCGTGCTGGCGTTCTTCGTTAACCACTACCGCGACAACGCCATCACCTACAAAGACCAGCGCGATAAAGCCATCAAGAATCTCAACCTGGCTAACGCCACCATCAAAGACATGCAGGTGCGCCAGCGAGATGTCGCTGCGCTGGATGCCAAATATACGAAGGAATTGTCCGATGCGAAAAAAACCATTAACGATTTGCGTCGGGATGTCGATTCTGGCGCTAAACGGCTGCGCATCGCCGCAACCTGCCCTGGAGTGCCAAAAGCCACCTCCGCCACCGGCGTGGATGATGCAGGAGCCCCCGAACTTACTCCAGACGCTCGACGGAATTATTTCGATCACCGGGACGGAATCGCAACCGCTGACAAGATGATTCGCGGCATGCAGGACTACATCAAAGAGCAGTGTCTTAAATGATTCGTTACCCAAATAACAGAGCCTGACTTCGGTCGGGCTTTTTTATGCCCGAATTTCACCGCGCACCGCAGCGCATTCAACCCACGTCGAACCATACCCTTTGAAATGAGCCTTTGAGGAAGTCAGTTAGCGCTGGCGAGCCTCGACGGGCTGATTTCCATTGCGGCGAAGGTTCATTTCAAAGAAAGGTAAAGACGCTATGAATGGTCTCGAAAGCTATTTCTATTATGATGAGTCATCTCCGAGCTATTTGAGAAACAGAGTAACTCGCAACTCCAAATCAAAAGCAGATATGCCTGCGGGCACTAGAAACCATACAGGGCACTATCAAGTGATGCTGAATGGCGAAAGATTACAGATTCATCGCATTGTGTATGAGCTGTTTTTTGGAGCAATTCCAGATGGCATGCTCATCGACCACATTGATGGAAACCCAAGCAATAACTCTATTGAAAATTTGAGATTAGCAACAAGTCAGCAAAATTCTTTCAATAGGAAAGTGCAGAGCAAACATCAGTCACTACCGAAGGGGATATCCAGAGGGTATGGCGGAAAATATATTGCTCAGGTGTGTATTGGAAATTCAAAAATCAGGAAGTCATCGACAGATATTGATGCTCTTGCCTCATGGCTGGAAGCTCATAGAAATAGCCTGCATGGAGAGTTCAGCTGCAATGGCTAACCCTTCACAGAGGGGCTTCGATAATGACAAGCAGAGGTATCACCATGCGCCTTACCGTACTTGACGACGATCCCGGCATCAAAATTTACCCTGGTCGTGAGCGAATCACTGTTTACCTTGATGATGTTGAGGTGAGTCGATGCTTAACCGCTGACGATGAGAAGGGTGAGGTCATCGTTATTGCCACAACCAATGATGGGCAACCACTCATTGAGGATGGCGAGTTGGTGCATAAAACCCTTCACGGAAAAGTAAGGATTGAAAGACATGGCGGCTACCTTGCAACTAGAAATCAAAACACGGTGGTGGGTGAAGCTTTATATCAGGACACTCACATTATTCTGCCTAACCACACGACAAGAACCTGATTACGACAAGGTCGCAGGCTTTATTGTTCGCCATGGCATCAGCAAGAAGGTGAAAACATGCCCGACATCTACCAAATCACGCTAACCACCCAAACAGGCGAAAGCTTCACGGGCAAGATGTCCCGCCGTCAGCCTGAGCTGGTTAATGGCTTTGTGCCGCTGGCGACCGAGACGGGCGAGTGGCTGTATTTTACACCTGGCGACGTGAAGCGCGTGCAGTTCACGCCAGTACCGGCAGAGCAGACCGGACAGCCAGCAGAACAAACAACGGAGTAACCCATGGTTAACGATGAAGATCGCAGGCCATACCCGCCAGTTAACTTCATCATCTCCGACAACTGGCAGCCATACACCCGGCTCATCCCCGCCAATGAAGTGCATGAGTGGGTAAGCCGCCAAATCCTCAGCGATACCGGCAGCATCCATAACCCTGACCATGAACACCTGTTAGAGGCTGACCTCTGCTTTATGTGGGCGTCCGATTCGTTCGCTAAGAAAGGGCGGTATGTCCTCGGCCAAGCCGAGCAGGTAATGCTCCGCGCCGGTGGTTGGCAGAAAGCCAGAATGGAACAGCAGATGCATGAATGGTTCGGGCGAATCCCGAAGTTCATCATCACACTGGCGGCTGACTACTGCTCGCAATGTAGCGACCTCGAGTTCTGCGCACTGGTAGAGCATGAGCTTTACCATATCGCCCAGGCCACCGATGATTTCGGCGCGCCTAAGTTCAACAAAGAGACCGGGCAGCCAGTGCTTACACTGCGCGGCCACGACGTCGAAGAATTCACAGGTGTCGTACGTCGATACGGTGCCAGCAAAGAAGTGCAGGAGCTCGTTGATGCGGCCAATGCGCCAGCAGAAGTGGCTCACATCGATATAGCCAGGTCATGCGGGACGTGCATGTTGAAGCTGGCATAGACTTTATTAGGATTGTCATGGAGGTAACCGATGGCAGCATTATCGACAGAGGTTAAAGCCTTCATCGTTCAATCGCTCGCCTGCTACGAGCCGCCAGTAAAAGTCATTGAGCTTGTAAAGGCTGAATACGGCATCGATGTCTCGCGGCAGCAGGTGTCGCAATATACGCCCGGGAACGCAATGGCGGCCAAGTTGAGCCAGAAGTGGATTGACCTGTTCAACGCCACCCGTAAACGATTCCAGAATGAGATCGCCGACATCCCGATCGCAAATAAAGCGTACCGGTTGCGCGTTCTCGACCGAATGGCGACCAACGCTGAAAAGATGAAGAACTACGGCATGACCTCGCAGCTTATCGAGCAGGCCGCCAAAGAAATGGGCGATGCCTACACTAATCGCCAGAAAGTCGAGCATACAAGCCCTGATGGCAGCATGACTCCGCAGCCGACAATCATCCAGTTACTACCTGTTGAGCCGAAAGCATGAGTGAAGCCGTTCAACTGCCGATCCCCGCCAAGCTTGCGCCGCTGTTCACTGCGGTGAATAAGCGTTATCGATGCTCGCACGGTGGACGTGGTAGCGCGAAGACGCGCACTTTTGCGCTGATGACAGCCGTAAAGGCGTATCAGTCGATGATGAACGGTGAAAGCGGCGTAGTGCTCTGTGCGCGTGAATTCATGAACTCGCTGGAAGAGTCGAGTATGCAGGAGGTGAAACAGGCGATCCTGTCTGTACCGTGGCTGGCTTCCAACTTTGATATCGGCGAGAAGTACATCCGCACTATCGACAAGAGCGTTAACTACGTGTTCTGCGGTCTGCGGCATAACCTCGACAGCATCAAGTCGAAAGCGCGCATTCTGCTGTGCTGGGTTGACGAGGCTGAATCAGTCAGCGAAATAGCCTGGCAGAAGCTGAGCCCGACAGTTCGTAAGGAAGGTTCAGAGATTTGGGTGACGTGGAACCCTGAGCGAGACGGCAGCGCAACGGATAAGCGTTTCCGGAAAGAGGCTGGCGACGACTGCATAACCGTTGAGATGAACTATACGGATAACCCGTGGTTCCCTGACGTGCTGGAAGGTGAGCGACAGAACGACCAGCGACGCCTCGACCCAGCGACATACGCATGGGTGTGGGAAGGCGCTTACCTCGAAAACTCCGATAAGCAGGTGCTGGCCGGGAAATACCGGATTGCCGAGTTCTCGGACCAGCTATGGAAAGAGGCCGATCGCCTGTTCTTCGGTGCTGACTTCGGTTTCGCTAAAGACCCGAACACTCTGGTGCGTTCGTTCATCCTGCACAACCGGCTGTACATCGAATACGAGGCATACGGGCAGCAGACAGAGCTCGACCACATGCCAGAGCTATACGACACAATCCCCGGATCGCGTGACTGGCCCATCAAGGCCGACTCCGCTCGACCCGAGACGATCAGCTATCTCAAGCGACAGGGCTTCAACATCTCAGCCGCTGAGAAATGGCAGGGAAGCGTTGAGGACGGAATCGCGCACCTTCGCGGTTTCGACGAAATCATTATCCATCCACGCTGCAAGAACGTGGCGCGAGAGGCTCGCATGTGGTCGTACAAAACTGACCGCATCACCGGTGAGGTGTTGCCGAAACTGGCTGATGGTGATGAGCATACGTGGGACGCCATCCGCTATTCCCTTGATGGACATATCAAACGTAAACAGCAGGGTGTCGGCATGATGATTCCGAAACGCCTTCGATAATCAACGGACACGACATGAACGATAAATTACAGTTGGCGGTTAATCACGCGATTAACGACGCCAGGCTTGCTCGCGCCCGCATGGGGATTCTTAACCCTTCGATGGGGCTGGACGCCAAGCGTAATTCTGCGTGGTGCGAATATGGATTCCCTGAGCAGGTCACATACGAAAACCTCTACGCCCTGTACCGGCGCGGTGGTATTGCTCACGGTGCCGTTGAGAAGCTGGTGGGCAAGTGCTGGCAGACTAACCCGGAAATCATTGAGGGTGACGATGCCGACGAGAGTGAAAACGAAACCGCCTGGGAGAAAAAGTCCAAACAGGTATTCACCAACCGGTTTTGGCGCTCATTCTCTGAGGCGGACCGTCGCCGTCTTGTCGGTCGTTATGCAGGCATCCTTCTGCACGTCAATGACTCCCTCGCCTGGGATCAGCCTGTAACGAAAGGCAAGATGCTCCAGAAGGTTACTGTCGCATGGGCAGGCTCTCTGACAGTTGGTGATTGGGACACTGGCCTGAACTCGAAAACCTACGGACAGCCGAAGATGTGGCAGTACGCTGAACGGTTGCCGAATGGTTCAAGTCGCCGCGTCAACATCCACCCCGATCGCGTTTTCATCCTTGGTGATTACTCAGACGATGCTATTGGCTTCCTTGAGCCAGCTTATAACGCCTTTGTGAGCCTGGAGAAGGTAGAGGGCGGGTCTGGTGAGTCATTCCTGAAGAACGCCGCTCGCCAGTTAAGTATTAATTTTGATAAAGAGGCGAAACTGGATGAATTAGCCAGAGCATACGGGGTTGATTACAGCGAACTTAATGAAATCTACGATAAAGTAGCCCGTGAAATGAATATCGGGAACGACTCCGTTCTTATTACACAGGGGGCCAATGTTGCTCCGATTGTGGCTGCTGTATCCGATCCCTCTCCAACCTATAACGTCAACCTGCAAACCGCCGCTGCTGCGCTGGATATCCCGACAAAGATACTCGTTGGCATGCAGACGGGCGAGCGAGCGAGCACGGAAGACCAGAAATACTTCAATACTCGCTGCCAGTCTCGCCGTGGCGACCTGTCATTCGAGATTGAGGACTTCTGCGACAAGCTGATCGAATTAAGCATCCTCGATCCGGTCAGTCAGAAGACCGTTATCTGGGACGACCTCAATGCGCAAAGCGACAGTGAAAAACTGGATGCCGCTCAGAAGATGTCGCAAATCAACAGCGCTTCCATCGGCACGGGTGAGCAGGTGTTTACTGGTGAAGAAATTCGCGTGGCCGCCGGGTATGAGGGTTCGCCCGAACCACTTCCAGAGGTAGATGATGACGAAGAGGAAAGCGAAGTCACCGATACTTCCGGGAAACCTTAAAGACCCGACGGGTGCCGACCGACTTGAGCGCGGGGCAATGAGCGAGTTCGCCAGGCGAATGAAGCGAATTGGCAAGGCGTACAAGGGCATTCTCGACCGCATTCCTGCATCGCCATCAGTAAACCAGCGTTACACCTTCGACCTCGATTCCACCCAGCTATCAATGCTCCTCAGCAATGCCTCATTGCTGGTTGATGAGATTTTAGGTGCAGATAACGAGACAGGATTCTGGTTCTGGGCTGATTACGTCAACCCGGCGTATCAGCGCGGCACGGCGCAGGAGTTTGCCAATCTGGCGCAGCAATCAGCCGTGTACGCTGCCGGACAGGAAAGCGTATCGACAATCCTTCTCAGCGAACCGTACCGACGTAGGCTGATTCTTGTTCGCGCTCGTACCTTCGAGGAAATGAAGAACCTCAGCGCCAGTGTGAAAGCGGATATGGCGCGGATACTGACCGATGGACTTGGGCGCGGACAAAATCCACTGGAGATAGCTAAGCGCCTTACTGAGCAGACGGGGATTGAGTCTCGCCGGGCTAATCGTATTGCCAGGACGGAGATTACCACCGCGCTGCGCCGTGCGCGCCTGGACGAAGACGACGAAGCCAGAGAACGATATGGCATCCGTACAAAGCAGATGCACATATCAGCGCTCAGCCCGACGACCCGATGCACCCATGCCGCGCGTCACGCCCATCTGTATACCGCAGAAGAGCAGCGGGAGTGGTGGGCTAAGGATGCAAACGGCGTGAACTGCAAATGCTCCACGATCGCGGTTATGGTCGATGAAAGCGGCAAGCCGTTAAGTGACACCATCATCGATAAAGCTCAGAAAACATTTAACACAATGAAAGCCCGTGGCTACCAATGGGCTAAGGGTTAACTCATGCCAATGCAAGTTAATGTCACCTCGAAGGTGAACAGTAAGGCCATCCGGCGCGAACAGCACAACGGACGCGAGCACTGGGTTGTTCCTTCTTACACCCTTCCGGCGAACGTGGTCATGAACGGCGGTCTGTATCCGGCCAGTGAGATTGACCAGCACTACAGTGGCCTGGAGGGGACACTGGCACCGCTTGGACATCCACAGGTCAACGGTCAGTTTGTTTCTGCTTTTAGTCCTGAGGGGCTGAATGTGGGTTATGTAGGGGCATGGAACAAAAACGTCAAGAAGTCCGGCAACCGCGTCTACGTCGAGAAGTGGATCGATACAGAAGTGGCAAAGCGCACGGATGACGGAAAGCGCCTCCTTGAGCGTCTTGAAGCGCTGGAGAAAGGCGAGGATGTTCCGCCAATCCATACCAGCGTTGCCGTATTCCTGGAGGAGCTTGAAGCGAACGATGAGCAGAAAGCTCAGGGGGCTTCATGGGTTGCGAAAATTCACGCGATGGACCATGACGCCATCCTTCTGGATGAGGTTGGCGCAGCTACGCCAGAACAGGGGGTAGGGATGATGGTAAATGCTGATCTTGCCACTCCACTGAAAGCTAATTCCGGCGCTCTGGTGGGGGAAACCTATCGCGAGCGTGAGCGGAGGCTGGAGAAGGCAGCGAAAGATAAATTCGCTCCTGGCGAGAAAGAATACGCCTGGGTGGCTGACTTCACTGACTCGCAAGCGGTAATCATCCTCAACAATGGCGAGCCGAAGGTTTACGGATACAAGTCTGAAGGCGGAAAGATTGTCTTTGATGATACCGGGACAGAGGTTCAGCGCCAGAGTTCATGGGTTGCTGTCGTCAACAAACTCAAATCTTTTTTCACACCGCAGGAACAGCCTGCACCAAACCACAAAACGGAGGGCGACATGCCTTTAACCACTGAAGAGAAACAAGAGCTGATCAGCGAAATCGGTAAAGGCCTGGCCGCAAACTTCGCCGAAGCCCTGAACCCGATTAAGGATGCGATCACCGGCCTACAGGCCAATCAGGACAAGCTCACTGAAACGCTAACTGCAAACTCCCGCGCTGAAGAGAAAGCAAAGCGTGAGGCGGTAGCTAAGGTCCATGGCGACATCGTGGCCAACGCGCTTTATGGCGATGCGCTGGACGCGATGTTCAAGTCACTGGGCGAAGCTGCTCCGCTGGGCACCAACAATGCGCAGCAGCAGAAAGAAACCGGTGCACCTAACCCTGCCGAATACTTCAAATAAGGAGCCAGAATAATGGCACGTTATCGTCGCGTTAATATCGACGGTCAGTCTCTGTACAAGACCGAAACCCGCGTTACTGCCGCATCCTTGCTGCCCGGTACCGCTGCAGTCATCAATGACGACAATGAGTTTGCGCAGGCAACTGCGCTGGCTGGTCGTATCTACATCATCGATGTTGCCTATCATCAGGGTCTCAAAATCACTGAAGCAGTGCCAGCCGGCGACTCCGCAGTGGGTAACTACGTAGAAGAGGGCCGCGAGCTGGCGCTGCTGTGCGTGGCGGGGACTTACGCCAAAGACGACCCAATCAAGCTGGGTAGTAATGGGCAATTTACCAAAGCTACTGCAGACACCGATTCGGTGATTGGCTATAGCCAGGACGATGCGACCATCGCAGCCAGCACTACCGATTTCATCCGCGTGCGTATGCGCGTCGGTACCGTAGCCGCTGCAGGTGCTGGCGCTTAATCAGGAGAATAATAATGTATTTTACCGCTGAAACACTGGCTACTAACCGCCGACTGCAAGGGCACTGGAGTGAGCTGTGGGCCAATCGTGATATCTATAACGCCCAGCATGACATGATGGTCAACGCGTACCGCACGCGCATGACGCATGAAATGCTGGCGGCGAATGCCATCGGAGGCTTTACGCGTGAATTCTGGGCCGAAATTGACCGCCAGATTATCCAGATGCGCGATCAGGAAATTGGCATGGAAATCGTCAATGACCTGATGGGTGTGCAGACCGTGCTGCCGATTGGGAAAACTGCAAAGCTGTATAACGTCTCTGGCGATATCGCGGATGATGTGTCTATCAGCATCGATGGTCAGGCGTCTTACTCTTTCGATAATACTGAGTTTGGTTCTGATGGCGACCCGATCCCGGTATTCACTGCTGGTTACGGCGTTAACTGGCGCCATGCTGCCGGACTGAGCACTGTCGGCATCGATCTGGCTCTGGAGTCTCAGTCGGCCAAGATGCGTAAATTCCACAAGAAGCGCGTAGACTTTTACCTGAATGGCGCTCCAAGCATTGTTGTGGAAGGTATGCCGGCTCAGGGCATGAAGAACCATCGCAACACTCAGAAAATTAACCTGGGTAGTGGCGCTGGCGGCGCCAATATCAATCTCACCACCGCTACACCGGCTGAGCTACTGGCATTCTTTGGCCCTACAGGTCCATTTGGCCTCACTGCCCGCCGTAACAAGGTTACAGCTTACGACAAGCTGTGGGTGAGCCCTGAAGTCTGGGCCAACATGGCTAAGCCGTATCTGGTGGATATCAACACCGGCACAAATGCGCTGCTTAGCGGAACCGTTCTGGATGCGATCAGCAAGTTTATTCCTGCTAAGTCTATCCAAATGACCTATGCACTGGAAGGTAACGAGTTCCTGGCGTACGAGCGCCGACAGGATGTGATTTCTCCTCTGGTAGGTATGGCTGTGGGCGTTGTACCGCTCCCGCGCCTGATGCCGCAGAGCAACTACAACTTCCAGATCATGTCCGCAGAAGGTTTGCAGATCAAGAAGGACGGCGAAGGCCTGTCCGGTGTGGTCTACGGCGCTAACCTGGCTTAAGGAGCAATCATGGCTGAAAAATACGAAGTGGTTAAGCCGTGGCACGGCGTTGCGCTTGGTGACGTTGTTGAGCTGGGCAAAGTACACCCGTCACTTAAATCGCATGTGCGCAAGCTGTCCGATAAAGCTGCTGCGGAACTGCTACCTGCAACTCCGGGTGCTGGCACTGACAACAAAGCGCGCAAAGAGGCAGTCATTGCCCGACTCGATGCGCTGGGCATTGAGCATAAAGGCAACCTGGGCCTGGAGAAGCTCACCGAGTTGTTGCCGGAAGGTGAGTTCGAACAGCTTTTCCCTGCTGAATAACGGCCGCCTCTAAGGCGGTTTTTTATGCCCTCTTCGGAGGGCTTATCAGAGGATCGCATGATTACCACAGTACAGGCCAAGGAATATCTGGAGTCAGTCGGTATCACGCTGCCTGATTTCATCCTGCAGGCTCTTTTAGAGCAGGCTGGCAGCATTCAGGAGTGTCTGGATGCGCATTACCCTCCCGCAACCGCTCTGCTAATACAGTCCTACCTGCTGGGGCTAATGGCGCTGGGGCAGGGTGACAAGTACATCAGTTCTCAGACAGGGCCCAACGGCGCATCACGCTCATTTCGGTACCTGTCTTTTGCTGACCGATGGAAAGCCTCTCTGGGGCTTCTGAGGGGACTAGATAAGTATGGATGCGCTACAAGCCTGATCCCGCCTGATCCGACTAACACCGCTTTCGCTGGCATCTGGATTGCCCGGGGCGGCTGCATGTGCAACGGGAGTCGATGATGGCGTTGATATCGGTCAAGCAGAGGCTTCCTGAGCCCTTCGTAAAGGTCTGGGTTATCACTGACTGCGGGCGGCGGGTCACGGGTTACGTTAAAAGTAACGGTGAATGGTATTTGCTGTGCCGGAAGGTAGCCGCTGAGAATCCGGAGGTTATCCGGTGGGAGGATAATAGTGTCAGCCACGGCTAACTGGTCTTACACCAATGTCGCCACTGTCTACCCTCGCGCCTATGACGACTGGAACAACACCTGGACAAACGGCACACCATACCTGATTGACTGCACCTGGACGGCTAACAATGAGGTTGCGGTAGATGCCAATGGTAAAGAGTTCACCACTAACCTGATTTTCTTCACTGAACTGAAGCGTAACGGCGTCAGCTCAACCATGCCGCAGCGTGACTGGTACATCGCCAGAGGTGACACAACATCTCAGGCCGATCCGCTGAAAGCTGGTGCAAACGTCATCAAGGCGGTGACGGAATGGGATATGTCGCCATTCGGCGAGGAGCCCGACTACAAAATTCTGACTTGAGGTGATCATGCCCGTTAAAGGTATCAAGCGCGTCCAGATGAATACCCGTAAGGTGCTGACAGACATTGCCGGTCCACGCACCGAAAGAGTGCTGACTGAGGTTATGATTGTCGGTTCTTCTTACGCTGCGCTACTCACTCCCATTGACACATCCACCCTTATCAACAGCCAATACAGAAAGCTTGAACCAATGCCTGGGGGGATGCAGGGAAAAGTCGGGTACACAGCAGCATACGCTGCCGCCGTTCATGGTATGTCCGGGAAGCTAAAAGGCCAGCCGCGTGAACACTTCGGAAGAACTCGCGCGGGAAAAGAATTCGGCGGCGGCACGGGGAAGGGGAACTACTGGGATCCAGATGCCGAGCCGGGATTCCTGACCAAAGGCTTTGAGCGCGACGGCCTCAACGAGATTAAGGCCATCATCAGGCAAGGATACAAAGTATGACGCGTAGCGAGGTGTATGACGCTCTGAGAGCGTGGTTGCAGTCCCACGGTTTTGATGTCGGCTATCGCGTTCAGAAACGCTTCTGGAGCGATCTGGAAGGGACTGAAGGGGAAAGATACCTCGTCATCCAGCAGGGCGGTGGCGGCAAGCCTGATGAGGCTATAACACGAGATTATTTCAGATTCCTTGTTCTTTCCGGTCAGAACGACAGCGACATTAACGAAGTTGAAGACCACGCTGATGCAATACGTCAGGCGATGATCGACGACTACCAGACTGAGTGCATCATCTCGATGCAGCCAATCGGCGGAATCACCGCCATCCAGACCGAAGAAGGTCGTTACCTCTTCGATATTTCCTTTCAAACCATCATTTCCCGATAACACGGAGATAAAGACATGGCATGTGAAGCAGGTGCTTTCACAGGGCGTGATGTCGTCGTTTACTACGCGATTGGCTGCCCCGAATCACAACCCGCCAACGGTGACTATAAGCGCCTTGGTATGATGCGCGGGAAGACTGTTTCCGCTGAATGGGATACTGCAGACGCTACCGCTGATATGAGCGCAGCGTACACGCAGGAAAATCTCGTAACCTATAAGAACATCTCGTTTTCTGGGGACGGTGTAACCCGCAAAGAAGATGTTTATGCGCAGAACGCGTTGAAGCGTCACGTATACAACCCGCCGGCAGAGACAAGTAACCAGCCGTATGTCTGGCTGAAAATCATCTCTCCAAATGATATTACCGAAGGCCCGTTCATGGTGACTTCTTGGGAAGACGAAGCCCCTCATGATGACGTGGCTACATGGTCAATTGAGGCTTCAAGCGCGGGTCAGGTTGATGTGCGTGATGTCGGCGCCGTAATCGCGATCACTACGCAGCCGCAGAACCGCACGCTCACGGTGGGCGATGCGCTCAATCTTTCGGTGGCAGCCAATGTCTCTGACGGCTCCACTCTGACCTATCAGTGGAAGAAGGGCGGAACTGACATCTCTGGTGCGACGAACGCTACCTACACGAAGGCGAGCGTCGTTACTGGTGACGCGGGTTCTTACTCCTGCCAGGTAACATCCTCAACCGCCGGCACGGTTACCTCTAATGCGGCTACCGTGACCGTGAACGAAGCATAAGCAAAGGGGCTAGCGCCCCTTTTTTATAGGAGATAGTCGATGGAAAAAGAGAATGAGCTGGGGCTGATTAATCAAATCGATAAAGAGATCCGTGAATCAGACGCGTTCACAGTCCTCAATGGCGATAACTACATCCAAGATTCTTTCATTGAAAATGGCTCAATTTTAGGGGTGCGTGAGAACGCCGTGGAACTTACCGCCAAGGAGTTAAAAATTTTCGGTAGAAGTATCGAAAGCCTAATTCTCGAAGTGCTACGCAATGAATTAAAAACAGGTGGGATTCTCTCCAATCATAAGAAGTGAAACTATGAAAGCAATCACCGATATCGGCCAGGCCGTCATTCGCGCTGGCGGCAAAGAGATATTCCTCAACCCTTCATTCCTGGCTATGTCCCGGATCGGCACGCCTGAGCAAATCGTTGATGCTTTCGTGAAAGTTCATGCGGGTCATTACCCAAAGCACAGAATTGCTGACATCCAGACTCTCAAGGCGGCCAATGCCCGCTGCTTTGCTGAAATGGCCGCAGCTGCAGCTAACGTAGTCAGGCACTGCTCTGAAGGCGACATTGCTGAAATCATCGGGTCCTACTCGGTGACTACGGCGGGGCGCCTCCTGTTTAAGCCTGGCTTGTTGCCAGTTGAAGACGTTATCCAGCTGGCGCGGCATCTGATTTTGCATGGCGTGATGGGGGATCAGCCGCCCGAGGAGTTGGAGAGCAAGAAGGGCGAGTACAGCGATAAATTCGATGTTCGGACATTCGTTTACACCGCCGTTGCTCACCTCGGCATGAGCGAGGCAGACGCCTGGAGCATGACGATGACCAGCTTCCGGGCCGCAATGAACGCCAAGTTCCCGCAGAAGGATAAAGGGAAGGTGCCAACCCAGGAGAAATATGACGAAGTTATGAACTGGGCAGAGCAGATGCTGGCAATGGATGCGCAGAGGCATGGGCCGCACTAATCAACTTAGGTCGTGTTTTATGCGCTTAGGATGGTTAGCATTATGAGTTCGTCCATGCGGATCACAAAAAAATAAAAAAATTGACCCACGTTAAAACGAAGCCAGAAGCCCCACATTGGCCGATAATTTTTGGTGCATCCAGGTACATGGTGATTTTGAGTGTTTTTGGGCGATTTCTAAGGCTGTTCTCAGTGGCGTCCAATCAGTAGAGAGTTGAAGGATCACCCCTAAGGTAATACACTTTGCAAACTTTTAGCATTTAGCTAATTTTGAGTTTGTAGTTTTTATGTCGTTAAGAGCGACAGAGGGGATTAGAATGGCTATCGGTCAAGCGATTGCATTGGCTGCGATAACGCAACAGATGAACAAGGTTCAGGATGCCGTGAATAGTGCATTCAAGCCTTTGATATCTAATGCTTGTGAAATGCCGGAGAGGCTTAATGTTGAGGAATCTCTGCGCAGATGCACGGCAATTATTGCTAGCTCAAATCTGATCGAAGAAACGGCAAAAGAGGGAATGCAACATTTAGCCAGCATTCGATCTGGCTCTATCGATGCAAGTGGCTTTCCTGAAGGCTTCGTTGAATCTCTAAGTGCCCTGGTTATTGCATGTAAAAATGCGCGCGGACACGTTGTTGAAATGTTCAATGTTGCGGAAAACTCTACCATGTGGAGTGGGCACATGAGCATGTTAAGGCCGCTAAAGAGAAAATACGTGAAGGCCCTTTCCGCTGTAGAAAACATTGCAGGGCAGATGATAACCGAAGTGAAGCAGGCAAGATCTTCTGAGGTTGATGTTGATTCTTTGGATATTAGTCGCGAAGAAGCAATATCTCTGATTAAAACATCTCACATAATACTGGGTGCCGATTCTCCTAAATGGATGTGAAATGGTAAAAGTCAGCATTACTGAAGGCTTGTTTCAGCAAGCGGCTGCGCATAGGTATGCTCAGATGCTGGCAGAAACCATTTCAAACGGCACGGCTTACTGGTGCTTTGGTTCTCATGGCGGCTTTGAAAGAAGTTATGAGGCCATGGCCGCTAATATCAGGAAAATACACTTAAAGCTGCCAGGGGACAAACCTTGGCCTCCTGAGTACTCCCCAAGCAAGAGAACGTGTGATAATTATTTGGTCTATGCTAAGCATCTATATAACGATGAACATTACCAAATTCTTGCAATTATTAGTCCTAACGCGCACGAACAGATTGATTCGATACTTCCATCTATTATTAAGCTCGTAGAGGAAACCTTCTCCGAGCTTCCTCAGGAAGAGCTTGATAAGCTGAAAACATATGAAGCCTGAGTCCCCAGGCGGGTTTTTGCTCTCTTGACACCCATCCATTACCAGCGCTTTTCCTGTTTCCAGTCGATTGAGATCAATAAATCAGCGTTTGCCGTTGCACCTGTGCTATTCCTGGGTAGGATGTTTTCACTTTTACCAAAGGGGATAGGGATATGCATATCGACATACCGGGCGCTATCAATGACTATTTCACAGTTAGTGGTTCGGAAGAAAAAACTTATAAATCAAACAGAAGCAGAATAAGGGCGCTTGTTGAAATACGGAACCAGAAAATTCAGCAGGTGATCGCTGATGGGGGAAACATACATACCGCATCCTTAGATTTACAAGATCAGGTTAGTGACTTTTTTTCTGAAGCTCCGGTTGAAGCACAAGTTGTGCTTTTTGAAACGCTCGCTGAAGAGATGCTAGCCTCAGCATCAGCAATAAATGATGAAACTACCAAACTCAACGCTCAAGTCGCATCAAGCGAGGCGACAGGTCATGCAATTGGCCAGTGGATAGGCGCTGGTATTTTGCTGGTGTTCCTTCTTTTTATGTTCGGTTTATTAAAATAGTAAGACTCATCTTGCCCCCAAAACCTCGCTCTGGCGGGGTTTTTTATTGCCCGGAGAAAAGCAAATGTCCGAGAATCTTGGGACTATAGAGTACATTATCAAAGCAGATACAGCACAGTTGCTGATGGCTGATAAGGAGGTGGTCAAAGCCACCGACAATATGCAGGATGGTTTTGACGCAGCTGATGATGCGGCGCAATCACTTTCTTCTTCTCTGGGCGAATTGAGTAAAATTGCCGCAGCTGTAATGGCAATCCTTTCTGTTAACCAGATATCGCAATATGCCGATGCTTGGACCGAACTGAACAACAAACTAGCGAATGCGCTGCGACCAAATGAAGAGTTGGTGGACGTTACAGAGCGGGTATTCAATATCACTCAGCAAACACGCTCTAGCCTGGAGGCTACCGCCTCTCTCTATGCCCGACTGGAGCGTGCAACCCGCCAGTACGGCACGAGTGCGCAGGACCTTGTAAAACTTACAACGATAATCAACCAAGGCTTTGTGGTTTCAGGTGCTACCGCTGAAGAAGCAGAGAACGCGATTATCCAGTTATCTCAAGGCTTGGCGTCTGGTGCATTACGCGGAGAAGAATTCAACTCTGTAAACGAGCAGGGTAATCGTCTAATTGTCGCTCTTGCGGATTCAATGGGCGTGACAATTGGCCAGATGCGCCAGTTAGCCGCTGAAGGTAAGCTTACTACCGATGTTGTTGTGAATGGCCTGCTATCCCAAGGAGCAACCATTGGAGCTGAATTCGCCAAAACTACGACAACAATCAGCCAGGCAATGCAAGTTGCTGGCAATAATATTACCAAATTTATTGGAGAAAGCTCTTCTGTGAAAGCGGGTGTTGCTATCTTCAATGACGCCATAATCACAGCAAGCAATAATATTTCAGGTCTGAGCATGGCTTTGACCGCAGTCGCTGCTGTAATGGGAAGTCGATATATTGGCGCTCTGACTATGGCTGCTACAGCGCAAGTTCGTAACACTGCCTCGCAAATTGCTGCTGCCAAAGCAGCAGTAGTAACCACCTCAGCTGCTGAAGCACAAGCTGCTGCGCAATTACGCTCTGCTCAGTCTAGTAAGAACGCAGCAACCTCTGATCTCAATCTTGCTCAGGCCAGATTAAACACTCTTAAAGCAACTGCTGCTTCTTCTGTAGAAGAGGTCAGACTAGCGACTGCGGAAGCGCAAACCATCCGAACGCAGCTTGCGCAAATTAACTCTGAGAAAGCGCTTGAGGCTCAGCGTTTACGCGCTCAAATTACCGAGCAAGGCCGGATTCAGGCTGCAACTCGCATGGCTCAGTTGCAGCAGGCATCTGCTGCATTAACTACGCGACTTGCGGCTGCCGAGGCTACTGCCTCTCAATCCCGGGCGGCTGCAATTGCATCTGCAGAAGCTAAGGTTTCCGCTGCAAGAATCGCCTTGGCTAATGCCACTGGCGTCGCAACAGCAGCCAATGGTAGATTTATCGCATCGCAAGAGGCATCAGCAGTGGCATCACGAGCTGCTTCAGCTGCAGCCGCCTTGGCGAGAGGTGCTCTTTCCCTTATTGGTGGTCCTGCTGGTGCAGCCATGATTGCGGCTGGAGCCATATTCTATTTTTGGCAGAAAGCTCAGCAAGCCAAACAAGAGGCAATTGCCTTTGCTGATGGTTTAGACAAGCTCAACTCATCTTTAAAATCATTGAGCAACACTCAATTGCGAGGAACCATTGCTGATGCCAATGTGTCAATCCGGGCGCAAAAAGATGAAATAGCTGATTTAGAGTCGGATATCGTATCGCTTCAAAATCGCTACAAGAGCTTTACTCCAGCCGCCCAAGCTTATGCGGATTCAATGGGACAGGGAGCAGAATTTAGCCAACGGCAGGCTGAGGTTTCAGATGAACTGAACGGGAAGATTCGGGATCTCGCCAACAAAAAGGATAAGCTTGCTAGAACAGAAAATACTGCCTCAGAAGCGAACCGTTTGCTTACTAACAATATGCTCTCATCGATGGGTGTGCATGATCAACTCATTGAAAAAGGCACCACCCTGGAGAGAGTTCAAGGAGCTGTTGCGAAAGCCTTCGGTAATACTGCTGATGAGATTAACCGGGCCAATCAGGCCGGGCAGAATTTCAACCCCAAGTCACTACAAGTAGATCCCCCTACTGAGGGCGCAGATAAAATCATACTTAGTCTTGAGGAGCAAAATGAGCTTCTTAAGATTCAAGGTGATCGTCAGCGCGCCATTGCTAAAGCCAGGATGGAGACTTCAAAGGTCACTGACAACCCTAATCAGATTGCATCTGCCGAGCGTCTAGCTGCAGAAAATTACGATCTACAGGAAGCTGAGGAGGCGCGACGCAAAGCGCAGCAGCAGAGTGAGCAGCAGGGTAAAAACGCAGCCAACCAGCAGGAAGCCGTTGCCCAAAAACTTGCCAATCTTAAGCAGCAAACAGACCTCGCAGCCGATTCTACAAAAGAATTAAGCCGCGAACAGGCAGTTCTCGCAGCCCAGCAATCACTTGGGAAAGGCGCAACTCAAGAGCAGATCGCACTGGCTGGTAAATATCGCGGGGAAATTTGGGATACAGCAAATGCCCTTAAAGCCCAGGCCGCTGCTGAAAAACTACTACCGGAAGCCAAAGAGAATGCTAGCTACAAACAGGATGTTGAAGACCTTAAAACCGCTCTGGCCGCCAAGAAGATAAGTCAGGAGCGATTCAACGAAACATCTCTGCGTATCGAGCAGCAGCATCAGGCTAACCTGGCAAAAATCCGGGCCCAGCAGGCAGTAACACCGCAGCAATCCGCAATTGGTGAAATCGACCCGGTTCAGCAATTAGCAAATCAGCACGCGCAGGAACTGGCTCTCATCCAGCAGTTTGAAACGCAAAAGGGCCAGATCACTCAGCGTGGTCTCGAACTGATGAATGCTGCCAATACTCAATACGAGCAGGCCCGTATCGCTGCGCAATGGGAAATCTATCGCAACCAGAGCACTACCAACCAGCTCATGGCTGACGCTGTAGATTCGCTTCAGGGCGGGGCGACCAATGCCATAACCGGGCTGATTAACGGCACTCAGAGCCTTCAACAATCACTGGCTAACATTGGCACCACCATCCTTAACAGTGTTGTTGGCAGCTTTGTTCAGATGGGCGTGGAGTGGGTTAAGAGTCAGTTAATGGGGCAAGCTGCAGCCGCTGCATCACTGGCATCGACTATGGCACAGGCTACCGCTGCCGCCTCTGCATGGGCGCCAGCCGCAATGAGCGCTTCAATCGCCACATACGGCAGCGCGGCAGGGGTAGGCCAGGCTGCGTATGCTCAGTCTTTGGTTGCTGCTAAGGGGCTGGCTCTTGCAGGTGGCCGTCGCTACGGTGGTGGGGTATCTGCAGGAAACGCTTACCGCATCAACGAAGATGGACGCTCTGAAATCTTCCAGACAGCAGGTGGGCAGCAGGCATTCATCCCGAACCAGTCAGGGAAGATTATTCCTGCTGATAAGGCCGGAGGTGGTGGCGTTCAAAACGTTTACTTCACCATTAACACTACAGGCGGCATTTCAGATGCAGACTGGGCTCAAATCGAGGCCAAAGCGGTAAATATTAGTAAGAAGATGGCTTTATTTCAAATTAACGACCAAGCCAATAGACCAAATGGTATGATACAGCCTCGCAGAAAATAAGAGTAAACCAGGAGAAGAAACATGGAAATTGAAGTAACGAATATTACCGCAGCGGATAATGAAGTAGCTAAAGGTATCAATGCGGCAGTAACTTTTATTGATTATGAAAATAATAGCGGCGAAATCGTGGTTTATGTGCAGCTACCCTTAGATAAAGAACTTTCCATTTCTGAAGTTGAGGTTAAGGCTCAGGAATTGGCTAAGAATAAACTAAAAGAGCTTGTAGCTGGTTTCTAAGCAACAATCTGACATCGTTAACCCGCTCTGGCGGGTTTTTTATTGGGAGCAATCCATGCCAGAAATATTCACATGGACGCCTCAGAAGGGCTATTCGGTAGAGCGGACGCCGAACGTTGCCGTAGTAACGCTGGGTGACGGATACGAGCAGCGCCAGACCAAGGGCATCAACCCCTTGATGGATAAATACTCCCTCACCTTTCGCGGCGTCAGCGGTGCTTGCCGTAGCAACCCCGCTAAGGATGCTGAGGCGTTCCTGAAAGCCAGAGGCGCAGTTGAATCATTCTACTGGACGCCATCAGATACCGGAGCCAGAAAGCTGTTTGTCTGCCGCTCATGGAGTTTAACGAAGACGGGGCCGCTGTATGAACTGACGGCCACGTTTGAACAAGTACCACGATAAGGGGAAAGACTATGACTTTGGAACAACGCGTTGAAGCGCTGGAAATGGCTATTGCAAATATGACTGTTAAGCAGAAAACTACCGATGAAATGAGCGAAGCTATGCGGAAAATTGCATCCGATACAATTGCGAGCGCTTGCCGCCCTGGTGGAGTTTTAAATGCGGCCCATGAAAGAGCCGCAAGCAAGTTGCAGAAGAAAGGGGTTCTTACTCAATACGATACTAATAAGAACCCTAGAGTTATTACAGGGCCGCTTTGATAAATTTTGCCATTCTGGCTATCTCAACATCTACCGTTGTGCCTAAACCATTATTATACATATATGCATGGTCTAATTTTTTCAGCAAATCCTCTTGCTTCTTAGGGTCATCACCTGCAATTGATTTGCCGAGTGCACCTAATACTGCAAGAAGGGCATATGATACCTCCTCATGGTTTACAGGTACGTCGGTGTCAACAGTTTCAAAATTATATTTGCTCATTTATATCCTTGAATCAGAGGTAATCAGCCATCCCTCCTTCTTAGGGTGCACCAGCGTCCCACCGCTGACGGGCTGAGCTTACACATTAACCAGGGTTATCAGTTAGCAACATCCTGATATTCAAACAGTAGCCACCTCCGGGTGGCTTTTTTATAGGAGTTTGCCGTGCGCGACATACCAGCCAATATGATTATTGATAGCGTCGATGCAGGTGTGGGCGCGTTTATTGACCTCTTTGAAGCTGACCTGCAGCCATATGGAGGGGATCTCATCCGCTTTCATTCTGGCACCAATGGCTATTACGGGAACGTTATCTGGAAAGGTAACCAGTATCAGGCGTACCCGATAGCAGTGGAAGGATTCGAGTCAAAGAACGAAGGAACATATGCCCGCCCGTCAATGGCGGTGGCGAACGTTACCGGCTTATTGACGGGTATCAACCATGACTTTGATGACATGCTTGGCGTGGTTATCACCAGGCGTCAGGTGCCGGTTAAGTACCTGGATGCGGTGAATTTCCCGAACGGTAACCCTGATGCCGATCCAACTCAGGAGGCTGTTTCCCGCTACGTCGTTGAAGAGATGACGGAAGAGACGTTCGAGCAGGTGACCTACACGCTGGCGACACCGATTGATTGCGATAACGCTATCATTCCGGCACGTACAATCCTCGCCGATGTGTGCCAGTGGCAGTATCGCGGCGTCGGGTGCGGATATGACGGGCCGCCGGTTGCAGATGAGCGCGACAATCCAACCACTGACCCGGCGAAAGATAAGTGCTCTCACCGCCGTAGCGGCTGCCGCTTCCGTTATCCACGACCGGAACCAATGCCAATCAGCAGCTTCCCCGGCTCTCAGAAGGTTTCATGATGCAGGAATTACTCGATTATGCGGCATCGTCGCAGGATGAGGTGTGCGGCTTAATCCTGGATGGCGGGCAGTTGTTCCGCTGTCGGAATGTTCACCCGGAGCCTGGAAAGCACTTCCGAATCAGTGATGATGAGTGGCTGGCGGCCGAGGAGGCTGGAGAGGTGACTGCGGTATTCCATTCGCACCCGCAAAGCCAGCCAGCGCTTTCAGGTGCTGACCGGCAGACGCAGGTTATGACCGGTCTGTCATGGTGGCTGGCATCTGACGGAGAGCTCAGGAAATACAGGCCTGTGCCACTCCTGCTGGGGCGCAAGTTCGAGCACGGCATCATGGACTGCTACACGCTCTTTCGGGACGCATACCACCTTTGCGGAATCGACCTGCCTGATTTTGAGCGCACTAACGGATGGTGGTTGCGGGGAGAGAATCTCTATCTGACTAACATGCCGGACAATGGTTTCTATAAGGTGTCCATGCAGGATGCGCAACCCGGCGACGTCATTATCAGGCAGCCATTCCCCGGCGCCGACCCATGCCACTCAATGATTATCCTTCATGACAACCTGGTACTTCACCATGACCATGCCGGACACCTCAGCAGACGAGAACAAATGCGCCCGGCATACATCAAGCAGACGCATTCAATCTGGAGACACGAACAGTGCTCATCTTTAAATTTGCAGGCAATCTACGCCGATTTTACCGCCAGATATCCCTGAACGTTGATACTCCAGCGCAGGGATTACGCCTCCTGTTGGCGCAGGATTTCGAATTCAAAAAAGCCTTTCTCAATACAAAGCTGCGTGTGCGGGTAGCGGGCGAGGATGTTGAGGTATCTGCGATGCAATGGCATCTGGACCGCCAGCTTAAAGACGGATCAGTGGTCCTGTTCGTGCCGGTAGTGGAGGGGGCGATCACGGCCGCCGCCGCGGCATGGATTGCGGTTGCCGTTAGCGTAGCGTCTATAGCTTATTCGGTTTACATGTCACGCAACATGAAGACAAAAACCTCCGCAGAAGCCGCAGAGACCAATACGCTCACAAATAACTCATTTACCAGTGCTGAGAACCGGGTGGGGCAGGGGCGCGCGGTGCCACTCCTACTGGGAGAAATGGAGGTCGGTTCGAACGTAATTTCACTCGGTATTGACACAAGCAACAACCAGGACTGGACGGAATCTATTAGCTAAGGTGGCATTATGTCTTCAGGCGGCGGCAAAGCATCAACCCCCAAACTCCTCGACGATAACCTCAAGTCAAAGCAATTTTACCGGGTACTGGACCTCATCAGCGAAGGGCCTATCTACGGGCCCGTAGACCAGGAACACCTGTCATCTTTCAAGCTCAATAAGACTCCTGTAACTGACACGACAGGTAGTGTTAGCGTAAACGGTGTCAGTGTCGCATGGCGTCCGGGCTCTGAAACGCAATCCCCCATCAATGGCTTCTCTGCTATTGAAGCGACCACCATCGTAAACACCGAAGTAACCTATGATACTCCGCTGGTTCGCACCATAACCGATCAGGACGTTACCCGGGTGCGGTTTAACGTTGGTGTGACCGGACTGGTAGAGCAGGACACCAAAGGCAATCAGAAAAACACGTCCGTCACTCTGGTGTTGGAGAGCAGAACTGGCGCTTCAGGCTGGGTTATTGAAAAGACCGTGACCATCACCGGGAAGATATCAGGCGAATATCTTGAGGCCCATCTTATTGATGCTCCGGATATCAAGCCGTTTGATATTCGCGTTCGCCGCATTACACCGGACAGCAGCAGCGATTTGCTGTCCAACGGCACTACCTGGAATAGCTACAGTGAAATCACCGACGACAATCTGAGCTATCCATTTTCAGCCATCGCTGGCGCTGTTATCGACCGTGACCAGTACACTGACACTCCAAGCCGTACTTACCATCTCCGCGGGCTGATTGTGTCTGTACCAGACAACTATGACCCGATAACCCGTACTTACTCCGGTTTATGGCTGGGTGGATTTAAGCAGGCTTGGACCAATAACCCGGCATGGTTGTTCAGAGAGCTGGCGAAGAATACCCGTTTCGGACTGGCTAAACGTGCCGGCTACATCGATGTTGATGACGGTGCACTCTATGTTCTGTCTCAATATTGCGATCAGCTTGTTGATGATGGGTACGGCGGAAAAGAACCACGCATGACGCTAAACGCCTACATCACAGAGCAGGCTAGTGCGAGAGACATTCTCGACAAGATAGCGAGCATGTTCCGTGGAATTGCGCTGTGGGACGGCCTGCGCCTTTCTGTCATGCTGGATGCGCCACAAGATCCGATTGCGACAATCACGAACGCCAACGTTGTGAATGGCGAGTTCAAACGAAGCTCTGTAAAGCGTTCAGAGAAATACAATGCAGTTGTTGTGTCATGGACTGACCCGGATAACGGCTGGGAGCAGGTGAAAGAGTACGTTTCCGACGATGAGATGATTGCCAAAGGAAACTACAACGAGACCACTCTGGAGGCGTTTGGCTGTACCTCACGTGGTCAGGCATGGCGGGCTGGTAAATGGCTACTTGAAACAGCGAAACGTGAAAGCAGCAGGCTGTCCTTTCAGATGGCGCGTGACGCCATCCACTTCACTCCAGGAGACATCGTTGAAGTGATGGACAATGACTACGCCGGAACGCGACTCGGTGGGCGAATAATGTCTTACTCCGGGAGGTCCATAGTCGTTGATGCGGTCGACTCATCGGTGGTTACTGATGGATCCACCATGTCGATCATGGGGAGAGATGGTAAGTTTGTACGCTACGAAATTGATGGTGTTGCAGGGAATAGTGTTACCCTAAAAACAACCCCGGACTGGGTCAGGGCAGGCACCGTATTTGCCATTTCCACCGCGAGCGTGGCGATCCGCCTTTTCAGGATTCTGAGCGTTGCCGAAACAGAAAATAACTCTGTCTACAGCGTTAGCGCCTCCCAGCACGATCCAAATAAGCAGGCCATTGTTGATGAGGGGGCTGTTTTTGACATTCCCAGCGATACCCTTAATGGCTACCGTGTGCCAAACATTGAAAATCTGCGCATCATTAACACAAATTCTGAGACCATTCAGGTCACAGCAACCTGGGAAACAGCTACAACCACTAAAAAGCTGATGTTTGAACTGTACGTTTACAGTGCTGATGGGAAATTAGTTGCGCAGTATGAGACCGATCAGTTCCGATATGAGTTTTACGGCCTGAATGCAGGAAGTTACACGCTTGGGGTTCGTGGTCGAAACGAAAATGGAATGAAAGGCGCTGAGACTCAGGTAAGCCTGATTATCGGAGCGCCTAAGCCCCCGAACTCGGTTCAGTGGATACCTGGCCCACTTCAGGCCACTTTAGTTCCGGTCATGTCTGTTACTGCCACATCTGATACTTCTTTTGAATTTTGGTACGCAGGTGAGACTCCGATTCCATTGTCCGACGACATTGAGAATAAAGCTCAATTCCTTGGCCGTGGCAATCAGTGGACCATCCAAAAACTTAAGTTTGACCATGTTTATTACGTTTATGTTCGAACTCGTAATGCATTTGGCGTTTCAGGATTTGTAGAGGCTTCTGGAAAACCAACGGACGATTTCAGTGATATCACTGGTGCAATCCTGGAGGACATGAAAGGCTCCGATACGTTCAAAGACCTGATCGAGAGCGCAGTGGACAGCAATGCAAAAATTGCTGGCATGGCTGACGACATCAAACAGGCCAACGACGAACTGGCGCAACAGGCGCAGGAAATCGCCAAAAACGCCCAGGATATCGGGAAGGTTCAGACCAGCGTTACAAACCTGTCGAGCACGGTCGGAGATGTGTCTTCTTCTCTGAGCGAGCTTGAGCAGACAGTGGCGACGGCCGATACCGCGCTGGGCCAGCGCATCGATAACATCAGCGTGTCTATGGACGGTATGACGGGAGGAGTGAAGAACTCAGCCATCGCGATTATTCAGGGCAACCTGGCGCAGGTGGCCGCGCGCAAAACGCTGTCGGCATCGGTCGCCGGTAACAGCGCGCAGCTGGATCGCATTGATGAGGTGATCGTCAACGAGAAGGAGGCAACGGCGCGTTCGCTGCTGAGTTTGCAGACTGACGTGAACGGCAACAAGGCATCCATAAACAGCCTGAACCAGACCTTCTCCGATTACCAGCAGGCCACCGCCACGCAGATAAACGGCATCACGGCGACCATCAACGGACATACGTCAGCCATTACCACTAACGCTCAGGCCATAGCGAACGTTAATGGTGATCTGAAAGCGATGTATAACATCAAGGTTGGCGTCGCCAGCAATGGACAGTATTACGCCGCAGGGATGGGGATCGGCGTCGAGAACACGCCATCCGGCATGCAGTCACAGGTCATCTTCCTGGCTGACCGCTTCGCCGTAACGCACCAGGCCGGAGCCACGGTGACCCTTCCGTTCGTTATTCAGAACGGGCAGGTGTTCATCAGAGACGCGCTGATAGGTGATGGCACCATCAGCAACGCCAAGATCGGCAACTACATCCAGTCCAATGACTATGTCGCTGGCTCAGTCGGGTGGAGGCTGGATAAGGGAGGTACGTTTGAGAACTACGGTTCGACAGCTGGTGAGGGGGCGATGAAGCAGACTAATCAGACGATTAGTGTCAATGATGCCAACAATGTGTTGAGGGTGCAGATCGGGAGAATTACGGGAACATGGTAACGGGAGGCCTCTTACGGGGCCTCTTTTTTTCAGGAGAACTGGATGGCGGAATATGGTGTTCAGACATGGGACGCATCAGGCAAGGTAAACAACTATGGCGTTAAACCTGTCAGCGTTTGTGGCTATCTCCAGTTGGCCCAGAACCAGAAAACAGGCTCTTACACAGTAGCGCTTCCACCGGGTTGCAGGCTGACCTATTTTCAGAGCATGAACGGCGATCAGTTTGGTACGAGTCGGAGGAAGATCACCATTTCGGGGGGAACAGCAACAGTGTCAGCAGCAGGTGATACCGACTACTCAGCAGGGACTGAGCCTGCGGCAGCGGCTTATCTCATTTTCCAGATCGAGAGGGCATAAATGGCGGAGTATGGCGTTTTACTGACGACCACGAGCGGGGAAGTATGGGTGACCGCGAATAGCTCGCCAATCGCTCTTCAGGCGCGAAAGACAGCGGCACTTCAGGGAACATCGGGGTTCAATACCAAAGTGACGCACACATTCCCCGCAGGTCAGCCCGTTGTCGCGTTCGTTCATTGCACGGTTGAGGTCGAAATCACTCAGACGATAAGCGGGAACACCATCACGATTGATTTTCTCAGACCGAACGCAACCGGCACAGCGTACGTTTATTTTTTCTCTATTTTCCCGCAGACAAAGCCAGACTACGGGCTGGCTGTGTGGGATGCATCAGGGACGCTGATTTTAACAAACGAAACGCGCACACTGAGCGATGTAATCACCCTCGGTACAGCCGGGGTGGATGCCAGCTCAGGATATAACATCAATACAACTCTGGCGGGGAAGTGGGCCTGTATGCCTGCCATGCTGGGGCTAATTACCGGGGTTGTATCCGCCGGCGGTCAGCCGCAGCCCTACTCGGCCATATACAAAAGCATGGCAAAGCTTGAGGGAAGCAATACGCGGATATTCGCCAGGCCGCAGACAACCCCCGGCGGCAATCTTCAGAACGTTACGTATTCGAATCTGAGGAACGTGATTATGGCCATTAACTGCGCCAATTATGATTGATCGTTTTTAGCGATCAATTTCGAATAATTGATCTATCAAATCAATTATATCCCATTGATTCATATTGTTATTGTGTAGCTTCATGAATGCCCTGGGATATAACCACTATGAAAAATATGATTCTTTGCCTGGCGGTAGCGGTATTGCTCTCCGGTTGCGCTGGCGTTATTGAGAAGCAGCAACCCGTATGCACCGGAACAGCCCTGGTCGGCGGACAGGAAATCAGCGTCCAGATCTACGGAGTCCGCAAGCAAAACAATCAGACGCAGTACCGCGCCGGTTATCCCTTTAACTGGTCATGGGTGAGCGCCAACACGTTCACCAGCATCACCTGCCACTAACCCATTCAGTTTTGAACAAACCCCGCTCCGGCGGGGTTTTTTATTGCCTGGAGAAAATATGCTTTATAACACTGGCACCATCGACATTAACGGAAATACAGCCACCGGCACCGGTACGAACTGGACGGCGCCAGCCAGCCAGATTCGGGTTGGCCAGACGTTGTTTGTTCTTTCTAACCCGGTACAGATGTTTCAGATCACCGCCATTAACAGTGCGACGTCATTGACGATTACACCCGCCGCGTCTCCGGCGCTGAGCGGCCAGAAGTACGGCATTCTTGTTACTGATAGTCTCTCGGTCGACGGCCTGGCGCAGAGCATGTCTCAGCTGATCAACGAGTACGACGAGAACATCGGCGCGTGGGAGACGTTCGCCACGACCTCAGCAAACCAGAATATCACCGTTACCATCAACGGCACCGCCGTAACTATCCCTGGCATTGGTAAACTGGCACAGAAAGGGAGCAACGGTGCGCTTGCTGTCGCAGACGGCGGAACCGGCGCAACGAATGATGCAGACGCTCGCACAAACCTCGGTTTGGGAAGCTCTGCAACAAAAAACACAGGAACAACGAGCGACAATGTCATGCAGCCCGGCATGTTTGGGCTTGGTCGTCCGGATGGGGCATTAATATTCA
>OKNB01000047.1_pt1 | contig 32090 bp, 44 predicted proteins | sample 1611721 | NCBI WGS metagenome assembly OKNB01 (sample SAMN04436763, study PRJEB24849) | human gut metagenome | biome: human gut; feature: NICU; material: stool | host: Homo sapiens | place: USA: Saint Louis, MO | collected 2011-03-18 | reverse complement strand
GCCCACTTTCCCGCGTCATCACGAACGAAATCTTCCGCGTTCCGGCACGCCGCAACCGTAAGCCCGCGGTTAAGCCGTCCGACATCCCGACAATGAAAGGCTATACCGCCCGCCTGGTGGATCAGAAATGGCTGCGACTCGCAGCGAGGAGAAAATCTTCATGAGCATGTATCAACGCATTAATGGCGCTGACTGGCGCAATATTTTCGCCGTCGGCGATCTGCATGGGTGCTACACGCTGCTGATGAATGAGCTCGAAAAAGTTTCGTTCGACCCTGCGTGTGATTTGCTGATTTCGGTTGGAGACCTTGTTGACCGCGGCGCGGAAAACGTCGAGTGCCTGGAGCTGATTACTATGCCTTGGTTCCGGGCTGTGCGAGGAAACCATGAGCAGATGATGATTGATGGGCTATCGGAGTATGGGAACGTCAATCACTGGTTGGGAAATGGTGGCGGCTGGTTCTTCAATCTCGACTATGACAAAGAAGTGCTGGCTAAGGCTCTGGTTCACAAAGCAGCTGAGCTGCCACTCGTCATCGAGCTGGTTACCGCTGAGCGTAAAATCGTTATCTGCCACGCTGACTACCCGCATAACGAGTATGCGTTCGATAAGCCCGTCCCGAAAGATATGGTCATCTGGAATCGTGAGAGGGTTAGCGACGCTCAGGACGGCATTGTCTCGGCAATAGCCGGTGCTGATCTGTTTATCTTCGGACACACCCCAGCTCGCCAGCCCCTGAAATATGCAAACCAGATGTACATCGATACCGGCGCTGTGTTCTGCGGAAACCTCACACTGGTACAGGTGCAAGGTGGCGCCCATGCGTAAACCATCCCGCCGTAAGTGCAAAGTATGCGGCGAATACTTCGTGCCGAAATTCCACGACATCCGGATCCGCTGGTGCTGCCCGGAGCACGGAGCAATCCTCGCGATGGAAGAGCGCGAAAAGGAGAAGGTGAAAGCCGCGGCTAAACGGATCAAGGAGCAGAAAGAGGCAGAGAAGGCCGGGCGCAAGCGTCGTGCTGAACGTCGCAACGAGCTGAAGCCGATCCGTCACTGGGTGCAGATGACTCAGCGCGCCTTCAACGACTGGCGTCGCGAAATGCTGCTTGCTGCCGGCTATGGCTGCATCTCATGCGGCACTAAGAGCGCTTTTGTATGGCATGCCGGACATTACCGCACCACAGCGGCTGCACCTCAGCTTCGCTTCAACCCAGATAATTTGTGGTTACAGTGTCCAGTCTGCAACGTTCATAAATCAGGGAATATCGAGGCCTATCGTGCAGCCTTGGTCGAGCAGATCGGTGAAGAACGCGTACTGGCCCTCGAATCCAACAACGAAAACCACCGATATACCCGCGAAGAACTGGACGGCATCCGCGCCAAAGCTAGGGCAGATCTTCGCGCACTAAAACAGCAGGAGGCAGCATGAGCACCCATAACACCCTCGCTTTACTCAACTGGTATCGCTCAAAGCATGTAGCCGCTGTAAAGACTCCGGCAGGAATTGTTTTCATGGGGATGCGTAACATCACCGCCGAGCAGCGAAGGACGCTTCTGGCAATCCCGCAGTCAGACCTTGAGGCAGCGCTGAGGATTCAGCAATGACCCGTGACCAGATTATCCGGTACCAGGCTGAAAGCGTTAAGCGCGCCAAGATGCCGCCAGTAGCAAAGCACAGCCAGACCAAAACCAACCAGCCTCAGAAGGAAGCCGCGTAATGAGAAAGCTCACACCAATTTACACCATGGTTAACTTTGTCGATGACGCCCATTTCCGGCGTGTCTGGAAGCATCCTAAGAAGACCATCACAACCAAGCAACGAGCCTGGGTGCAGTACATGATGTCAGTGTGGGGCAGAATTAATCGCGGCGATGACTCACCAGCTGGCGCTGTTAACGTTATTGGCCGCCTGATGATCCGGACTCAATGGAATCCTGATATGGGTGGACACATCCAGAGAATGGTCAACTGGCTTTATAGCGACGAGGGTGGGGCGCTGAGAGGTGAGGAACTCTATAAGAAAGCTCGCGAACTGGTCATCCCTCAATCCTCTACCAGCAACATCATCGCTCTCGCCAAAGAATCAGATGATGCAGCGTTCGTTGAAAAGGTGATGGTCAAGTTATTCCACCGTGAAAGCCCAGTCCGCGATTACGCCATTAAACGATACTGCGAACGCAACTGCACGCAAGATATAGCCAGGAAGATGCACCTGATCACCGGATTAGATATCCAGGCTTGCCGCCGCCGGGTTGTCTGGTGTGAAAAAGTATTCGAAGCAGAATTTTTCTATGCAATGAAGCGCGAAATGGAGAATGAGATTTCTCTAATTGCTGCTTAAATGAAAAATATTTCTCAAATAACTTGATTTGGCGAAATAGAAGTGTATATTTTCAGGTATGCTCGGACGTCAAAGGCGAAAGAGCGGAGTTGTGAGATAACAGAGGCGGTGCTCACCATTGATACCGCCTAGTTTGTAACTTCGACGGTTCGTCTGGAACTCCAACCATCGCAGGCTGAGAGGTCTGCTGACACTACGGAAAGACGTGTAGGCTAGCTGAGATAAGCCGTTATGAGGACTTGGGATGCGTCAAGTCGGAGGCTCAGCCATAGAACCGCATATAAACATCAAGCCACTGGTTAACGCCGGTGGCTTTTTATTTGCCTGTAGCTCAGAGGAAAGAGCAACCGCCTTCTAAGCGGTTGGTCGCTGGTTCGAATCCAGCCAGGCGAGCCAAACCCAGCCAGGGTATTTACGGCCAGAGAGCCGACATTGCCTTACCCTCACATTGCCAGCCTGTCGCTGGCTTTTTTATTTGCGATGTCCGGTCGTTGTTTCCTGGCATCCTTCCACTCTACACAAACAGCACCCCGTTCTTTCGGAGGTGATATGGCTAAACGTATGCAAGATAAAGAAAGCATTGCCGGAGTGTCATGGCTGATTGTCCTTGCTCTGTCATGCTGGGGCGGTCTGGTCCGATACCTTATTGACGTGAAGCAGAACAAAGCCACCTGGAGCTGGATTAACGCGCTGGCACAAATTGCAGTGTCCGGTTTTACCGGTCTCATTGGTGGCCTGATCAGCGTTGAAAGCGGGCTTAGCCTTTACATGATTCTGGTTACGTCAGGCATTAGCGGGGCGATGGGCTCCGTGGCTCTGACCTATTTCTGGGAACGTCTGACGGGGATGAAGAATGCAAACCAGTGATAAAGGCATTGCCCTGATCAAGCAGTTCGAAGGCTGCAAGCTCACCGCGTATCAGGACAGCGTCGGAGTGTGGACGATCGGCTATGGCTGGACCAAGCCTGTCGACGGCAAACCGATCCGAGCCGGGATGACGATTAAGCAGGAAACTGCAGAACGCCTGCTGAAGACCGGGCTGGTCAGCTATGAAAACGACGTGTCCCGCCTGGTCAAAGTTGACCTGACTCAGGGGCAATTCGATGCTCTGGTGTCGTTCACTTACAACCTCGGCGCCCGGTCACTGTCGACATCGACCCTTCTGCGAAAACTCAACGCCGGTGATTACGCTGGCGCTGCCGATGAGTTCCTGCGCTGGAATAAAGCTGGTGGTAAAGTCCTGAATGGGCTCACCCGTCGCCGGGAGGCAGAGCGGGCTCTGTTCCTGTCATGATTGGCGATATGGTCAAACGTTACTGGCTGCAGTTGCTGGTGTTGGCGGTAATCGGCGTGCTGGCGTTCTTCGTTAACCACTACCGCGACAACGCCATCACCTACAAAGACCAGCGCGATAAAGCCATCAAGAATCTCAACCTGGCTAACGCCACCATTAAAGACATGCAGACCCGCCAGCGTGATGTCGCTGCACTGGATGCCAAATACACCGGAGAACTGGCTGATGCGAAAGAAACCATTGAGCGTCTGCATAGCGATGTCATTGCTGGCCGTAAGCGGCTGCAAGTCGCCGCCACCTGTGCAAAGTCAACGACCGGAGCCAGCGGCATGGGCGATGGAGAAAGCCCAGGACTTACAGCAGATGCTGAACTCAATTATTACCGTCTCCGAAGTGGAATCGACAAGATAACCGCGCAGGTTAACTACCTGCAGGAGTACATCAGGACGCAATGCCTGAAATAATTTTTTTGCAAATCACAAAGTCAATTTAATGAGCCTCGCGATGCGGGGCTTTTTTATGTCCGCAGTAAACGCGCATCTCACGCGCATATTAACGAGAGCCTTTCAGTAAGCGAGCCTGAGAAATGCCGTTATAGGTGGCGACCTCTCTCGGGCGGCTTTTCTGTGAGACAGGCTCACTTTCTAAAAGGTAAAGACGCTATGAATAATCCGTCAGTTATTCCGGCCTTCGACTTCCGCGAAATGGTCACGACCCTCGACAACAAGATAATCACCACATCACTCAAGGTGGCGGATTACTTTGGCAAGCGACACAAAGACGTTTTGCGTGCCATACGTAACCTGAAATGCTCCGATGACTTCACCCAGCGCAATTTTGCGCCCATTGATTTCATTGATAAAAATGGCGATGTTCAGCCTATGTATAACATCACCCGCGACGGATGCATGATGCTAGTGATGGGATTCACTGGCAAAACAGCTGCCGCAGTGAAGGAGTGTTACATCAATGCCTTCAACTGGATGGCCGAGCAGCTAAACCGGCGCATGGCGATGGGTGAAGAATTGCAGCATCGCTACGCCATCAAAGAAACGCGCTCAAAGCTGAAAGGCACGATCGGAAGCCGTTTGATGAACGAGCGGAAGAAAGAGAAGCGCGTCCTGGAGCTCGAACATGAGCACATCATGCAGGTAACGCAGCCGGAATTACTTATTGGCTGATCGCGGCATTACAGAAGCCCTTCATTGAGGGGCTTCGATAATGGAGCACTGGAATTATTCATGAACAGACCACACCCACCAGCGCATTTTACGATGCCACCTGACCCGAAGCCGTACATCAGCATTATGCCCGCTAATGACGTTGGCGAGTGGCTGAATCAGCACATCCTGAGCGATGAGGGTGACCTCTACAACCCTGACCACCAGCATTTGCTTGAAGCGGATCTGTGCTTTCTCTGGGCATCGAACGCTTTCGAGAAGAAAGGGCGTTCCGTGCTGGGGCAGGCGGAAGAAGTGGCAATGCGGGCCGGAGGCTGGCAGAAAGCGCGGATGGAGCAGCAGATGTATGAATGGTTCGGCAGGGTGCCGCAGTTCATCATCACGCTGGCCGCCGATTACTGCTCGCAATGTTCCGATCTGGAATTCTGCGCGCTGATAGAGCACGAGCTTTATCACATCTGCCAAGCGACAGATGAATTTGGCGCGCCGAAGTTCACGCAGGAAGGGCAGCCAAAGCTGAAGCTGCGCGGTCATGACGTGGAAGAGTTTGTGGGCGTGGTTCGCCGTTACGGTGCGAGCCGGGACGTGCAGGAAATGATTGATGCGGCGAATCAGCCAGCGGAGGTTGCTCATCTCGATATTGCCAGAGCGTGCGGGACGTGCATGCTGCGACTGGCTTAAATACTGGACTGTATAAGACGAATGGTGATTTATGGCTGCATTAAAACCTGATGTGAAAGCCTTCATCATTCAGTCGCTTGCGTGCTATGACACGCCATCGCAGGTGGTCGAGGCTGTCCAAAAAGAATTCGGGATCAAGATCACCCGCCAGCAGGCTGAATCTCACGACCCCACGAAGGCCAGCGGTAAGACGCTCGCCAAAAAGTGGATCGAGATGTTCCACGCGACGCGCGAACGGTTCCTGACCGAAACCAGCGACATTCCGATAGCGAACAAATCCTATCGCCTCCGCGTGCTTGACCGCATGGCAACCAAAACCGAGGGGATGAAAAACTTCTCCCTGACGGCGCAGCTTATCGAACAGGCCGCGAAAGAGGTTGGCGACGCTTACACCAATAAGCTGAAGGTTGAGAGCACTGGCAAGGATGGCGGCCCGATCAAGACCGAGACGACCAACCTCACCGCAGATCAGGCCGCAGAGATTTACCGCAAGATGATGGGGTGAACATGCCTCTCCCGTTTGAATTCGATTTCAGAAACCCTGATTACCAGATGGTTTTTGAATGGCGGATGGAGCGCTTACAGCGCATTCGCCAGAACCCTGAAATGCTGCCAGCGCTAAAGCAGTTTTATCGCACCAACCCGGCACAGTTCATCATCGACTGGGGTATGACTACTGACCCGCGTAACATCGATTATGGCCTGCCGGTCACCATCCCTTTTCTGCTGTTCCCGAAACAGGAAGAGTGGATTCACTGGATCATGGAGCGGCGCGAACGACTGGAGAACGGCATCACCGAAAAGAGCCGCGAAATGGGGCTCAGTTGGACCGCGATCGGGCTGGCCTGCTCGCTTTGTCTCTTCAACAAAGAAATGGTTATCGGTTTCGGCTCCCGTAAAGAGGAATACGTCGACAGCACCGGTGACCCGAAGGCGCTGTTCTGGAAGGCGCGAAAGTTCGTGGAAACACTGCCCATCGAGTTTCGTGGTTCGTGGGACGAGAAGAAGCATGCGCCGTATATGCGCGTTGAGTTTCCAGATACTGGCGCGGTTATCAAAGGCGAGGCTGGCGACAATATCGGACGTGGTGACCGTACCACGCTCTACCTGGTGGATGAAGCTGCATTCCTCCAGCGTCCTCTGTTGATTGATGCGGCGCTGTCGCAAACCACCCGTTGCCGTATTGACCTGAGCTCGGTTAATGGCATGGCGAACCCGTTCGCGCAGAAGCGCCACGGCGGAAAAATACCAGTATTCACGTTCCACTGGCGAGATGACCCGCGCAAGGATGAAGAGTGGTATCGCAGGGAGTGCGAGAAAATCGACAATCCGGTGGTGGTGGCGCAGGAACTTGACCTGAACTACAGCGCATCTGCGGAAGGCGTCCTGATCCCGTCCGACTGGGTACAGGCTGCCGTCGACGCGCATATCAAACTTGGTATTCAGCCAACGGGCAAGCGACTGGGCGCGATGGACGTCGCCGACGAAGGCCGGGACAAAAATGCCTTTTCGACCCGTCACGGCTTCCTTCTGGAGAACGTGCGTGAATGGTCCGGCGTTGGCAGCGACATTTACCAGTCTGTTGAGAAGGTCTTCGGCTTTTGCGAACAGGACAACCTCGAAGAGTTTCGCTTCGACGAGGACGGCCTGGGTGCTGGCGTTCGCGGCGATGCGCGCGCCATCAACGAACTGCGTTACGCAGCGCGCCGACCGTCAATACTCGCCACACCGTTTCGTGGTAGCGGCGCGGTATTTGATCCGGACGATGAAGCGGTGCGCGGGGACAACGGACAGGCCGCACGCCTGAACAAGGACTTCTTCGCCAACGCCAAGGCCCAGAGCTGGTGGTGGCTACGCAAGCTTTTCCAGAACACCTATCGCGCCGTGGTTGAGGGCATGGCCTACAACCCGGACGAAATCATCTCAATCAGCAGCGCCATGGCGAGCAAAGACAAACTCATCATTGAGCTGTCGCAGCCGACCTACTCCATTAATGGCGTGGGGAAAATCGTTGTTGATAAACAGCCTGATGGCACCAAGTCGCCGAACCTCGCCGACTCGGTGATGATCAGCTACGCGCCAATGAATTCAGCCCTGAACATCTGGGAGCTGCTAGGGAGACAGGCCTGATGGCACGAAACAAGCAATCCTCTCAGCGAACGGCACAGGCCACCGCTGACGGCTACGAGAACTTCGTCGCCCGCGTTGGGATGCAGACGCCTAACCAGCACTCAGCATCCACCTACCGGGCTAATTTCACCAGTCGTAACCGCATGCTGGTGGAATGGTCATATCGCGGTTCGTGGGTTATCGGTGAAGCGGTCGACGCTATCCCGGACGATATGACCCGAAAGGGCATTCGCATCACTTCGGAGATTGATGCAAAAGATCGTGGCACCCTCGAAGCGCAACTGGATGAGTTGCAGATCTGGGATGCGCTGAACGACGTGCTGAAATGGTCGCGCCTCTACGGCGGCGCGGTGGGTTTCATCATGATTGAGGGGCAGGCACCAATGACCCCGCTGCGGCTCGAAACCATCGGAGAAGGCAAGTTTAAGGGCATTCTCCCGCTCGACCGCTGGATGATTAACCCGGTGCTGACACGCCGCATTAAAGAGATGGGGCCGGACCTCGGCAAGCCTGAGTTTTACGACGTGGTGACCACCGCAACGGGCATTCCGGCCTGGCGCATCCATCACAGCCGCCTGATCCGCTTTGATGGCGTCACGCTGCCATTCCAGCAGAAGATGACCGAAAACGAATGGGGAATGTCGGTTGTAGAGCGTATCTGGGATCGGCTTACTGCGTTCGATAGCGCTACTGTCGGCGCGGCGCAGCTGGTCTATAAAGCGCATCTGCGTACCTATAGCGTGGAGAAGTTGCGCGAGCTTATCGCGCTTGGAGGCCCGGCGTTCGAAGCGTTGCTGAAGAACATCGACCTGATCCGCCAGTTCCAGAGCAATGAAGGCATGACGCTCATGGACTCGCGGGATAAGTTCGAAACCCACCAGTACAGCTTCAGCGGTCTGGATGACATTCTTTCGCAGTTTGCTGAGCAGATCAGCGGTGCCGTTGGTATCCCGCTGGTACGCCTGTTCGGTCAATCCCCGAAAGGCTTCTCTACTGGTGACGCAGACCTCGCCAACTATTACGACCGGGTGAGCTCATTGCAGGAGCGCCGCTTACGGCTGCCGATGCGCCGGATACTGGACATTATGCACCGCTCGGAACTCGGTAAGCCGCTGCCGGACGATTTCACGTTTGAGTTTAACCCGCTATGGCAAATGTCTGACGTTGACCGCTCAACGGTGGCCGTAAACACCACCACCGCGATCAGCACCGCGCTGGGCGACGGATTGATGACGCGTAAGGCGGCAATGACCGACCTGCGCGAAAACTCTGACGTCACCGGTATCGGGGCATCCATTACCGACGAGGACATAGAGAATGCCGAAGACGAAGCGCCGCCAGGCATCGGCGAACTTGGCGACAAACCGCCAGAGTCGCCAGGCGGAGATCCGATATCGAACGAGCCTACGGCAGATAGCGCGGGCGGTCGGGGATATCGTAAATGGGCGCTACGATGGTTCAAACGATAGCGTCACCGAAATAATGGATGCGCTGGATCGCTACAGCGAAATCATCACCCCCTGGGCGACGAAGGTTGCTGAGAACTTTACCGCCGACATTGCGCGCCAGAATGAAAAGCAGTGGCGTCAGCACAGCCGGAACATCAGCGCAGAGCTGCGCAATATGGTTGACCGCGCACCGGTAGGCCAGGTGATGAAATCCATCGTCGCCGAGCAAATTAAGTACATCAAGTCACTGCCTCTTGAGGCCGCCGATCGGGTGTATGATATTCAGAACAAGGCCATCGAGGCCGTTGTGGCTGGTGGCCGCGCTGAACCATTCGCGAAAGAGATAGCTGCTTCCGGTGACGTGTCACGCTCACGAGCGAACCTTATCGCCCGGACTGAGCTTGGGCGCGCAACCGGTGCACTGGATCAGGCGCGTGCGCTGTCAATCGGCTCGAATGGTTATATCTGGCGTACAGCCGAAGATGGCGACGTCCGGCATTCTCATCGGGAGATGGAAGGTAAGTTTGTCGAATGGGGCCGACCTCCAACGCTTGACGGTATGACCGGTCACGCTGGTGAGCTGCCGAACTGCCGCTGTTACAAAGAAATCGTCTTCCCCAACCCTCATTCTTATCTCGCCTGAATCGCAGGTAAACCATGAAATATTTTTTCAATACCCGGCTGGGGGAAACCCGCTATCAGCTGGCTGACGGCTCGCTGTTGTGTAAAGACGTGCCGATAGGTCGAACGGGTAAGCAGCTCTATGGTGCTGATGACCTGCCAAAACTGAAACCCGATAAGTTCGGTGAAATAGTCGTCACGCGTTCTCCTGAGCAGGTATTCCATCCGGCCACGCTCGCCTCATTCGAAGGGATGAGCATCACGATCCTGCATCCTGAAGATGAAAACGGAAATGTGCGGCTGGTCAACCCCGAGAACTGGAAAGAGCTTGCGGTCGGGCATCTTCAGAACGTTCGGCGCGGGACAGGTGATCAGTCTGATTTGATGCTGGCTGACCTTATCGTCAAAGACGAAAGCGCCATTCAGCTTATCGAAGATGGCCTGCGCGAAGTGTCATGTGGCTATGACGCGGAGTACGAGCAGACCGAGCCAGGTAAAGCCGAGCAGGTCGATATTACCGGAAACCATGTGGCTCTTGTCCCTAAAGGCAGAGCCGGAAATCGTTGTGCAATTGGAGACAGAGACACAATGGCAAATCAAAAGAAAAGCTGGTGGACCCGCATGCGCACGGCCATCAAAACGGGTGACGCTGACACCATGAACGAACTGCTGGACTCTGCGCCAGCGGCGGTAACGGGTGACGAAGGGGATCTGCCGAGCGGCGTTAACCTCAACATTAACCTTTCACCGCAGCAACCATTGCCGGACAAAAAGCCGGAAATGGGCGGAGAGCCAACCGGCGACGGCGAGGACGATATCAAAACCTTGCTCAAAGCCCTGCTGGCTAAGCTCGAAGGAACTGCGACGGGCGATAACGACAATAAGCCTGACGGCAAAGATAACAAAGACCCTACCTGCGACGGTGAGGACGACGAAGAGGAAACCACGATTACCGGTGACGCTGCTTATCGTGCCGAAGTTATCGTTCCGGGTATCGATCTGAGCCGTAAGGTGAAACCGACCGCGTTCAAACGTGATGTGCTGTCCGCCGCTGACAAAACACTGGTTCGCCAGGTTGTCGGTGATGCGGATATCCGCAAATTGCCCAAGCAATCGGTAGATATGGCGTTTAACGCCGTGTCAGAGATTGCCAAAGGGCGAAACACCCGCAGCACCACGGGCGATGCACACCGTCCAAATATGGGCATGACCAGCATCGCTTCCCTGAACAAACAAAACGCCGACTTCTGGTCTAACCGCAAAGGATAATCCAATGACTGCATATCTGTACCGGATGCCTGTTGGCATTGCCGGGGCTATCTCTCGCCCGCAGGACTTAACCGTCGAACCGGTGATCCTTAAATCCGCTAACGCCTTCGCTGCCTATGGTCTGGCTGGCAAATACGACGCTGACGGCTTTTTCGTGCCGCTGGCGGACGGTGACACCGCCGACAAGGTGAAGGGTATCTACGTTCGTCCGTATCCGACCACATCGCAGCCAGACATGATTCGCCAGGTGGGGACGGATAAGAATTTCCCGGGCGACGCCATGAAGCGTGGCTACATGACCGTTAACCTCGGATCTGGCTTCGATGCCAGCACCATCAAAAAAGGCGCACCTGTCTATGTGGTTGTTTCGCTCGACTCAACCATCAAAGTGCCGCTGGGCGGCTTCATGTCCACGTCCGTCAGTGGCAAAAACGTGGCGCTAACCAACGCCGAATTCACAGGGGCCGGTGACGCTAACGGCAATGTAGAAATCTCCTGGAAGATTTAAGGAACAGACGAATGATTACTTTTGATCAGGCAACCGTTGATGGCTCTGGTGCCTTTCTCATCGGGGAACTGGAGCGACTCGACCAGACGCTGAACCTGCCGCTGGTGGGTTACACGTGGACCCGCGATATTCAGCTGCGTGAAGACGTTTCTATCGCAGATGACATTTCCAGCTGGACTAACACCAGTTTTGGCGCTGCTGGTACTGGCGCAAATCCGAACGGTAAAAACTGGGTAGGCAAAGACTCCACTGCTATTGCTGGCGTGAATGTTGATATCGGCAAAGACGGCAATCCGCTGAACCTCTGGGGAATGGAACTGGGCTGGACCGTTGTAGAGCTGGCAGCAGCTCAGCAGGTAGGTCGCCCGATTGATACCCAGAAGTACGACGGGATGCAGCTCAAATGGCAGATGGACAACGACGAGCAGGTTTACATTGGCGATGATGCGCTCGGCCTGAAAGGGCTGGCAAACCTTGTCGGTGTGACGCTGAACAATGCGCCGAAGACCTGGGCGAACTCCACCAACGACGAGATTCTCGATAGCGTGAACAGCATTCTGTCGAATGCCTGGGCAGCATCCGGTTATTCCGTCGTGCCTTCTGATCTGCGCATTCCGCCAGAGCAGTATTCACTGCTGGCGAGCCGTAAGGTTTCCGAAGCGGGTAACCAGTCACTGCTGACCTATCTGGCCGTGAACACTATCGCTTTCCACCAGAACGGCGTTCCGCTGGAAATCAAAGCGGTCAAATGGCTGAAAGGGCGCGGAGTTGGCGGTAAAGACCGTATGGTCGCCTACACCAACGACAAGAAATACGTGCGCTATCCGCTGGTGCCGTTGCAGAGCGTTCCTGTCCAGTATCGCGGTCTGTATCAGATTGCGACCTACTACGGCAAGCTCGGTGCGGTTGAGCCAGTGTACAAAGAAACCCTGTCCTACGTGGACGGTATCTGATAACCAGAACGGCCCCGAAAGGGGCCAGAAGGAAACTGAAAATGGCGAAAGAAAAGCTGGTTACCATCCATGTTCACACCCCGTTTACGCTGACGCTCGGCGATCAGTCAAAACAGGAGTTTGGCCGGGGGCGGCATAACGTACCGGAAGAGGTCGCGTCTCACTGGTTCACCCAGGCGCACTCTGAGCTTTCCGAAAGCGTGATTAGCGACACCGATGATCTGCAACCCATTATCGACAGCCTGCAAGCGCAGATTGCCGACAAAGATAAGCAGATTGTCGATAAAGATCAGCTGATTGTCGATAAAGATCAGCTGATTGCCGATCTGAAAGAAGCGCTGCTCAAGCTGCAAGAGCAGAACGACAGCCTGCAAGCGCAGATTGCTGCCGCCCAGACTGGCGGTAATGGGGCGAAAGATGCCAAAGAATCAAAGCCTGCCAACAGTAAGTGATTTTCGCCGCGACTTCCCGCAGTTTGCTGACCCTGCCAAATATCCAGAAGCACAAATCCAGTTTCGTCTGAATCTGGCTGATGTGCTGCCGAGCGAAAACGTCACCGGCAAAGAGTTGTTTCCGTACTTTGTCGAGTTGTTCGTGGCTCACTACATGACGCTCTGGGCGGCAGATAGCCGGGCAATGCTCGTCGGCGGCCCGGGTGGCTCAACCAATGGTGTTCAGTCCTCCAAGTCCGTTGACAAGGTAAGCGTCAGCTATGACACCAGCGCGACGCTAAACCCTGACGCAGGCTTCTGGAATAACACCCGATATGGCGCTGAATTTTATCAGCTGATCACGATGTTCGGTGCGGGCGGTCGCCAGCTATGAGTTTCAAAAGTGGTGTAACAACGAGGGTTGATAACGCTCAGGCCATTCTGGATGCGCTCCGGTCGCTAACCAAAAAGGATGTGCTGGTGGGCATCCCGGAAGAAGACAGCGAGCGTGAGGATGTTCCGTTTGGTAATGCCGGGATCGGTTACGTCAACGAATACGGCTCACCAGCGCAAAACATACCCCCACGCCCGCACCTGATCCCCGGCGTTAAATCCGTAGAGGAACAGACGGTGCCGCAGCTCAAAGCAGCGGCGCAGGCTGCGCTTGATGGAAATGCGGCGGGTGCGGAAAGAGCGCTTAACCGCGCCGGAACGCTGGCCGCGAATGGCGTCAGGCGTTACATGACCATTACCGGCTTTACACCGCTTGCTGATAGCACCGTTGAAGCACGCGCACGCCGTGGGCGCAAAGGGGCAAAAGAGGAACTTGCGCGGCGCGCTGCTGGTGAGTCTCCTGGAACCGATCTGGTGAAACCGCTAATCGACACCGGGCAATATCGCAGAGCTATTACCCATATTGTGAGGGATAAAGATGCCGACTCTTGATGTGACGGACGTACTTTTTGACCCCGATTTTTGCGACTTCAACCTGTGGGTAACGCGTCGCGCGCAAACGGTGGACGATGACGGGATCGGCAGCGACAGCGAAGTTAAAACGCAGTTTGCCGGGGTTGTTACTGTTGACCGCTCCCTGGAAAACCGCCGCATGCAGGCCGGGCAGGTTATCAGCGGCGCGATTCTCATCGTGACAACTGAGCGGCTGACGCAGGGGCAGACTGGCCGTGATGCCGATATCGTGACGTATCAGAACCGTGATTATCGCGTGACATTCGTCGACCCGTATACGGCTTACGGTGCTGGCTTCGTCCAGGCTCATTGTGAATTACTGCCGTTTGATGGGGGAACTCCCATTGAGCAATAACACCAGCACAGAGCGCGGCTGGCTGACACCCACCAGCGGCGATCCGGCTTATGACGAAGCGCTCGACAGGCTGCTAAGCCAGTGGATGCGCAATGTTTCCGGCTTGCCGTCTGGAATGGTTCGTCCGCGCTGGCAGAAAAATCAGCCGCCACTGCCACCCGTTGAAACGAACTGGTGCGCGTTTGGCGTTACCGGGTTGCTCATTGATAACAACCCTGCATTCACCAATCAGACCGACGAGGGCGCTCAGCTCTGGCGGCATGAAACGTTCGAGTGCATGGCGTCGTTCTATGGCCCGGCTGGTATGTCTTATGCGTCCCGTTTTCGCGATGGCATATCTGTCCCGCAAAACAATGCTGAGCTGAACGCGCTTGGTTTGTCTCTGGGCGACTATACCGGTCTGACCCCTTTCCCCGAACTTATCAACCAGCAATGGGTTCGCCGCTACGACATGACGGTGCGCCTGCGCCGGAAGGTTGTGCGCGAGTACGGTATTAAATCGCTGGTGGAAGCGCCAGTCACCTTTTTTGGAGAATAAACTATGACGCAGGGCTTACCTGTATCCAACGTTGTAAACGTTGATGTGATCATCTCGCCGAAAGCGGCTACTGGTCGTAACTTCGGCGCGCTGCTGATCCTCGGTTCTTCCACTGTCATTCCAGTGCAGGAACGCGTCCGCCTTTATGCGTCCGTTGAGGACATTGGCGAAGACTTCGGTGTCGACAGCCCGGAATATAAAGCAGCGCAGGTTTTCTTCAGCCAGTCACCGAAGCCGACACAGGTTTATGTTGGTCGCTGGGCGAAGACGCTGAGTTCTTCCGAGAGTGGAGATACTGAAACTATCGTGCAAGCCGTTAATGCCTGCCTGCAATATACCAACTGGTATGGGCTGGTTGTCGCTGGTGGCGATGTGCTTGATGCTGATGACGTGATTGAGGTCGCCAAACTTATTGAAGCGTCCAGCCTTAGCCGTATCTTTGGTGTGACCTCTGCCGACGCCGAGATTATCAGCACGACTTCGACGACCGATGTTGCGTCGAAATTAAAGGCTGGCAAGTATGCCCGTACCTTTATTCAGTATTCCACCAGCAGCCCTTACGCAGCGGTTTCAGCTTTCGGTCGCGCGTTTACTGTCAATTTCAACGGCAGCAATACCACCATTACCCTGAAATTCAAACAGGAACCGAGCGTAACCTACGAAACGCTGACGGTAGGACAGGCGGCGGCTGTGGATGCGAAGAATGCGAACGTGTTCGTGTACTACGCCAACGACACGGCGATCCTGCAACAGGGTGTCATGGCGAACGGTGACTTCTTCGACGAGCGCCACGGGCTCGACTGGTTGCAGAACTACGTTCAGACCAACCTCTATAACCTGCTTTACACCAGCACCACCAAAATTCCGCAGACTGATGCCGGTGTGACCCGTCTGCTTTCCAACGTTGAACAGTCCATGGATCAGTCCGTCACGAATGGTCTGGTAGCGGCTGGCGTGTGGAATGGTGGCCCTATCGGACAGCTGAATTCCGGCGATACGCTGACCAAAGGCTATTACGTGTATGCGCAACCGCTGTCCGAACAGGCGCAGGCCGACCGCGAAGCGCGCAAAGCACCGTTAATCCAGGTGGCCTGTAAGCTGGCTGGCGCAGTTCATTATGCCGATGTGCAGATCAACGTGGTTCGCTAAGGAGCGATAAATGGCAACTTATTCTTTTCTCGATGTAACCGCGTCGCTCACCGGGCCGACCGGAGTTATCGATCTTGGTCAGGGTTCTGCGAACTCTGAGGAAGGTATCACCCAGACTATGGGCGGCAACAAGAACACCATGACCATCGGTGCCGATGGCGAAGTGATGCACAGCCTGCACGCCGATAAGTCAGGCACCATTACGGTGACGCTGCTGAAAACCTCCCCGGTGAACAAGAAGCTGTCTCTGGCGTATAACGCGCAAAGCCAGTCCTCTGCCACCTGGGGAAATAACGTGATCGTCATTCGCAACACGGCATCGGGTGATATTTCTACTGCGCGTTCGTGTGCATTCCAGAAACAGCCTGATTTCAATAACGCCAAAGAGGGCGGAACCGTAGCCTGGGTATTCGATTGCGGCAAGATTGACCAGCTGCTCGGGGAGTTTTAACGCATGGAATTCGAAATTAAAGGCGTGAAATATCGCACCGCAAAGCTCAGCGTTTTCGAACAGCTGAAGGTGTCCCGAAAGCTGTTGCCGGTGCTGGCCGGGATGGTTTCTGACTTCCGGAGCGTTCAGGAGAAGATCAGCAGCAAAGACACCGAAGGCGCGATGGCTACCATCCTGCCAAAGATTGCCAATGCTGTGTCCGATCTGAGCGATGGCGACGTTGACGCTATCCTGTTCCCCTGTCTTTCCGTTGTTTCACGCGAGCACATGAAAGGCTGGGTGCCGGTCTGCCAGCATGGCGAAATGGCGTTTGACGATATCGACCTGCTGACCATGCTGCAACTGGTGGCGCGGGTGGTCGCCGACTCGCTGGGAAATTTTTTGCAAGGACTCCCTACCAGCGAGACGCCCACCCCGCCAGCGGAATAACCTTCAACAGCCTGCCGGGCGGTGAAGACTTTATTCTTCGTCCGGCGCTTGCCTTCCATATTGACCAGAAAGACCTTAACAGCGGTGCGGTAGACCTCTGCCGTATCGCGCTTCTCAATGACTACCTCGACATGCGCGAGGATAACGACGCCCGGGTAGATAAATGGAGAGCGGCCAATGAGCGGTAACGCAGATACGATTAAAGACTTCCTTGTTTCGCTGGGATTCGATATCGATCAGGCTGGCGCTAATAAGTTTGAAGCCGTGCTGAAAGGCGTTACCGCAAACGTTCTGAAGGTCGGCGCGGTGGTGGAAGGCGCAGCGCTGAGCATTGTCGGATTTACCACCCAGATCGCGAATGGTCTGGATAAAATTTACTGGGCATCCCAACGGACGGGGGCCAGCGTCCAGGGCATCAAAGCGCTGGGCTATGCCGCGTCGCAAACCGGTGCCAGCGCCGAGTCGGCCATGTCCTCCCTCGAAGGGCTGGCCGGTTTCATGCGTAGCAATCCGGGGGCGGAAGGCTTCCTGAACCGTCTGGGTGTCCAGACCCGAGATGCCAGCGGAAAGATGCGTGATACTGCGGCCATCTTTACTGGCGTTGGGCAAAAGCTCAACAACATGCCGTATTACCGCGCGAAGCAATACGCGCAGATGCTTGGCATCGATGAAAACACGCTGATGGCGATGCGGCGCGGCATGAATGGCTTTACCGCCGATTACCAGTCTATGCTGCAAAAGACTGGGTTCAACGCTGATAAGGCGGCTGTGCAGTCCAATAAATTCATGACGTCCATGCGCGGGCTTACGTCGCTGTTCGGCATTATGCGGGACAAGATCGGCTCAAACCTCGCTGGTGGTCTTGCTGGTTCGCTGGACAGCCTGCGGCGGCGCATCCTCGACAACTTCCCGAAGATTGAAGAGACGCTGACCAGAGTTATTAAAGGCGTGATCTGGCTTGCGAACGCCTTCACGCGAATGGCGTGGCGGCTCATACAGGGCGCTGGCTCTGTCATTGACTGGTGGAAGCGTCTTGACGATGGCAGTAAAAATCTGCTGAAAATATTCGGTGCTCTACTTGTCGCATGGCGTCTGCTTAATTCTGCGTTCCTGAAATCCCCGATTGGAATTATCACCACGCTGATTCTGGCGATCGGATTACTCTATGACGATTATCAGACGTGGAAAGAAGGCGGTAAAAGCCTGATTGACTGGTCCAAGTGGGAGCCTGCAATAGAAAAGGCGAAAAAGGCAATTCTCTGGCTGCGCGATAAGCTTCTGGGGCTGAAAGATTCTGTTGGTGGATGGCAGAACTCGCTGGAAATTTTGGCTACTTTCATCGCTGGGGTATGGGTAACAAAAGTATTGGGAGCATTCGCAAAAATATCCGGTCTTCCGATACCTCCATGGCTTAAATTATGGGGAGCGTATGCTGGTTACCTGGTTTCAGATCGTGAAAACATAAAAGCCAGTGCTAAATCATCTTTGGACTATACCAAAAGGAACATTGGTGATGCTCTTGCTGCGGTTGGCATCAAAACCGACCTTGGGCGAAAAGATGTTAGCGAGGTAAGAGAATGGCCCGCATGGATGGATTGGCTGCATGGTGGCCCAGGTAAGATTATTCGTCAGGCGCAAAGCAATGGCGTCGTTTATGGCGATAATGTTCAGCCTGACATTCCCGGGGCGGAACAGCATGTTCGTAGTAATGAAATTGCCCCGCATGAAAGAGATGAAATAAAAAACCGTCAGCAGGCTGCTAATGGTTATCTTGAAAAAATCTCAGACGGGATTGCCAAAATCGGTAATTTATTTTTCTCCCCGGCTGGAGCTGCTGAAATCTCTCCAAATATATCGGGTGACCCCTCCCAGTTTGCGCAATCAGTCAAACGTCCACAGGCCACAGCCCAGGGCAAAGTATTGCTCGACTGGATGGGGCCAATGTTCAATAAGCTGGAGTCTCTTTATCAGCTGCCTGCTGGCTTGTTGAAAAGCGTGGCGATCACTGAGTCGGGGGGTAATCAATTCGCCACGTCCGGCGCAGGTGCAAAGGGGTTGTTCCAGTTTATGGATGGCACGGCGCGCGATATGGGCCTGCGTGGTAACGATGTGTTCGATCCGGAAAAGTCAGCTCAGGCAGCCGCTAAGTACCTTAGCCAGCTGTTGCGGCAGAACGGCGGAGACCTTAGCAAAGCACTGGCATCATATAACTGGGGGATCGGGAATGTTAAGCGTTATGGCATGGGGCTAATGCCGCAGGAAACGCGTAACTACATTCCGAAAGTGATGAGCAATATGCCCACCAGCGCCCCGGTGATTCAGCAGGAAACGAATATTAACATCCACGGCGTTTCCGATCCGCGCGAGGCTGCCCGTTTGACTGTTGACCGTCAAAAGGGTGTGAACTCACAGTTAACCCAGCAACTCCCCGCAGGACCGAGATAATGGATATTTTATCAGCGATTTTTCGCCAGCAATCACGGCGAATTGGCCTGCTGATCCCCAGCGTGGTCGTTTCCGAAAAGCATTCTGATGCGCTCGAAATTACTGAGCACCCGGTGGAGAAGCCAACAACGAATAGCGCCTCGGGTTTCATCGCCGATCATGCGTATAAGCGCCCCAGCGAAGTCACAATGGAATGCGGCTTCGCTGGGGGCGGTTCGTTGCTGGACTTCATTGATACATCTTCAATCGGCCTCAGCGCCGGACTGAGCCCGAAAGAGACCTATCAGCAACTGCTGGATCTCCAGTCCTCCCGGGTGCCGTTCGATGTGGTGACCGGGAAGCGGGTGTACACCAATATGCTGGTGCGTGCCATTGAGGTGACAACGGACAAAACCAGCGAGAACGTGCTGAACTGCACGCTTACCCTGCGTGAAGTGATCATGTCGCAAACGCAGAGCGTTAGCGTTGCTGATAAATCAGATATGCAGGATGGCGTCAGCACATCGGCGGTGCAAAATTCCGGGACGAAATCCACTACACCGCCAAACGAATCTTTGCTGAGCCAGCTGGGCGGAAGCGTTACATCAGCATTCGGGGGATGATATGCAGTTTAACGAAATACCGCTTTCTCCTGACAATCAGCAGTTCCGCGTTTTGCTGGGCAATACTACGTATACGCTCAGGATCATCTGGCGCGATGCGGCTGGTTGGATTATGGACGTGATGGATAGCGGCGGTGCCGCGCTTCTCTCTGGCGTACCTCTACTGACCGGCGTGAACCTTTTACGACAATTTCCACAGCTTGGCATTGATGGTGCGCTGGTGGTGGCGACCGATAAGGGCGCACCAGACGAGCCCACCAAAACCAACCTCGGCACATACAGCCACCTCATTTTCGTGCAGGAGTAGAAATGTCTCTTAACTGGATGCGCCATTTTGAGTTGCAGCTGTTGGACCAGAACGGGCAGGGTATTTCCCTGTCTGATTTTAAGGTCACGTTCCAGATCGAGTGGGCAGATACACGCTGGCCGCGCGTGGCAAACGTGAAAATTTACAACCTTTCGACCGATACCACGAACAAGATACTGGGGCAGGAGTTTGCCAAAATTCGCATCATTGCCGGTTATGACGGCATCGCGCCGAATGTTGATGCGAGTCAGGTCGGCGTCGCCCGGGATATTTCACCAGACCAGGTAGGGCAGGTGAACGGTCAGAACTACGGCCTGATTTTTGACGGCGATATTCGCTTCACCGTCACCGGGAAGGACAACATTACCGATTCCTGGGTGTTGATTCAGGCCATTGGGGATCACGAAGCGTTCCTCTACGCGACTACTATCACCACGCTTGCAGCCGGTTATACTGTTGCCGACCTGCACCGGGCGACGATGCAGGATTTCAATGCGTTCGGCGTGACGCAGGGCATTACCGGCGATTTTCCTGATACCGTCTTTCCTCGTGGGCGCGCGATTTACTCATCCACTCGTAACGTGATGGATAATATTGCTGCACAGTGCAAAGCGACATGGCAGCTGGTGGATGGTCAGGTTCAGATGGTGCCGGAGGATAAATATATTCACGAAGCCATCGTGCTGAATGCCGATACTGGCCTGATCGGTATGCCGCAACAGACGATGGGCGGCGGCGTAAATGTGCGGTGCCTGATAAACCCGAACATTCGCATTAATGGCCTTATCCAGCTCGATCAGGCTTCGGTGTACCGCACCGCGCTCGGCAATAGCGAAATTGCGCAGTCGCCTGGACGTATCACCGAAACAGAAGAGAATGGCAACCTTGTGCTGACAGGTACAACGTCACAGGCAGCCAGTATTGCGACGGATGGCGTTTATATCGTCAAAGCTATTGACTATACTGGGGACACCAGAGGTCAGGCGTGGTACATGGATTTAATGTGCTTTGCGAGGGGGGCGCGAGATTTGCAATCAGGAGCGTCCATAAACAAAACCGCAGGATGAATTTTTGATGAATATGCTTGCAATAACTCCCATTTTCTTTTCAATGTTTTTGACTTCATGCAGTTGGGACCCTAATGGTGTTAATGCACAAAGGGAATGGCTGGCACAAAAAGAGAAAGAAAGAGTTGAGTATGAAAAGCAAGTTGATGAAAATCAAAAAAATCGGTTAAAAAAACAAAAAGAAGAAGCTGAAAATTTCGAAGCTTCACACCCTGAAGTAGAAGTGGAAAAGTTAGATGTTGATTCTTCAAATTCAAGTGGAAACGAACTAAGTAGAGCGCTTAACAATTTGGGCTTTGTTACTCGTTATCCAAATTCACAGAATATGGATAATGTTTATGTGAAAGTCGGTGGTTATCATTTAACAATGAGACGTGTACAAATCGCTATCACTGGATACGCTGAAGAATGCAAAAGAGCTTCTGCATATGATAATGCTAATTATAAAAATATTTGCATATCTAATTTAACTAAAGCGTTGAATGACTTTTCTGGCATGTTAAAAATAAATAGCATACCTGATAAAACAAAATATACCGCATTAAGTGAAGCTTCGTTTGATAGTTATATAGATTTCGAGCATGCGGCAAGGCTTGCGAAAATGCATGCGAGCATATGCCAACAGAAAGGCAATAAAGGGTATGTGGAAATGGTTACATTAGCTGCCCCGTGTAGTGGTCGTGGAGATGTTTACAATATTGAAGCTGCCAGAAAAATGGGATTACTTTAAAATGGCTCTTTAATATTTTTAGAAAATTATAACCCGCCACCGAGCGGGTTTTTTTATGGGGTTTTTATGCCAATTCCAACTCAATCACAGATCGGCGGCGAGCAGCAGACCGCGCAGGCCATTGCCGATTCGGTGTCTACCCAGATGCGCGTAGCGATGCCCGGCATCATTCAGTCGTTCGATCCTGACTCTGTTACCTGCACGGTAGAGGTGGCACTTCGCGGTATCGTTGGCGATGGCTCCACCGAATTAAAACCGCTGGTGGATGTGCCGGTTATCTTCCCGCGTGGCGGCGGTTGCACGTTGACCTTTCCGGTTAAAGAAGGCGACGAGTGCCTGCTAATCTTTGCCGACCGTTGCATCGATTTCTGGTGGCAGAGCGGCGGCATTCAGGAGACCGTCGACCCGCGCCAGCATGATTTATCTGATGCGTTCGCCATCGTTGGCCCGCAGTCGCAAGCGCAGAAAATTAGCGGCATCAGCACCAGTTCGGTAGAGCTGCGAAGCGATGACGGCGGTACAAAATTAAGCCTTAACCCATCCAGCGGGGCAATAAATGGCACAGCGCCGGGCGGATTCAACCTTAACGGGCTCAAAATACTGTCTGACGGTCGCTTGCAGCTGGTGGACGGTTCTATCGTGGATAAGCATACCCATGGCGGCGTTGAGAGCGGCGGAAGCAATACTAAGCCGCTGGGAGGTTAATCTATGCGATACCGCCGTGAAGATGCTGACGGCGATTACACTTTCGGGCAGGGTGAAGACACCTTCCTTATCGACAGTCCGGAGTGTGTCGCCCAGGCCGTAAAAACCCGTTTCGAGCTGTGGCGCGGTCAGTGGTTTCTCGACCTGACGGAAGGCACGCCGTATGTTCAGTCAGTGCTTGGTAAACAGCGCTCTGACGTCTATACCATGGCTATACGCGAACGCATACAGGATACGCCGGGCGTTCTGTCGATTCTTTCCTTCGATACCAACTATGATGGCACCAGCCGCCGCGTCACCTTCACTTCCTCCATTGACACAATCTACGGCCAGACGACTGTAACAAGCGAGGCATAAATGGCTTTGAACCTCGACACGCTGGGGCTATCGGCAACGGTAACCGCCCAGGGGATTAGTGCGCCTGATTACCAGACAATCCTCGATACACTGACCAGCTATTTCAGGCAGATTTACGGTAGTGATGCCTACCTTGAACCAGACAGTAAAGATGGGCAAATGTTGGCGATTTACGCCCTTGGCATCCATGACGCAAACAATACGGCGATTGCTGTTTATAACTCTTTCTCTCCGTCTACCGGATTGGGACGGGCGCTCTCAAGCAACGTAAAAATTAATGGCATTACCAGAAAAGGGGCAACAAATTCGACGGCTGATCTGGTTATTAGTGGTGACCCCGGGGTACTCATTACCGCAGGTATTGTGCGGGATGAGAACGGTATGCAGTGGGCGCTTCCTGTAAACGTCAATATTCCGCCTTCAGGGACCGTGACTGTCACATCAACCTGCACTACACCGGGAGCAGTCGCGGCGCTGGCTGGAACCATCAAAAACATTGCAACTCCGACAAGGGGATGGCGTTCCGCCACCAACCCTGCTGCGGCCACTCTGGGGCAACCAGGAGAGAATGATCCGCAACTGCGTGTCAGGCAATCAAGAAGCACGGCTCTACCCTCACAAACAACGATTGACGGTATGGACGGCGCCCTACTGGATATTGCCGGGGTTACGCGAGTACGTATTTACGAGAACGATACCGACACTACTGACAGCAACGGCTTGCCGGAGCACTCTATTTGCGCCGTGGTGGAAGGAGGGGATGCCACTGAAATTGCCACTGTCCTGTCGAAAAAGAAGGACCAGGGGACATACACCTTTGGCACCACCTCAGTCGACATCACCGGCAAGTATGGCGAGCCGAAAACCATTCGGTTCAACAGGCCGGTTATTGTCAGCATTTTTGTTGATATCGAGTTGACCACCTATCCTGGCTATACGTCACAGGTTGCCGAGCTGATGAAAGCGGAGATCGCGAAGTACATCAACAGCCTGAGGATTGGCGATAGCGTTCTGATTAGCCGGATTTATTCGCCTGCAAATCTTGGCGTAATGAGTGGCGGGGAAAGTCGTTATTACGATATCACCTCACTGAAAATCGGTAAGTCTGCCACCAGTGTAAGCGCTGCTAATGTGGACATTCTTTTTAACGAAGTCGCAGCGGGTGACGTTGCCAATATCAAGGTAATGCCTGTATGAGTAAATACACCGAAAAAATAACGAACTATCACGCCACTAAGCCTTTATTTGAACAGCACATTGATCTTATCACCCGACCATTCACCGACATTTTTAAAGCACAGGAAAACTTTATTCGTGAGTTTGACCTGGATAAGGCTGTGGGAGTACAACTCGACGTTGTTGGTGAATGGGTTGGGCGAGGCAGAAACGTCAGTGTTCCGATCACTGATGTTTATTTCTCGTGGGATACGGAGGGACTAGGGTGGGATCAGGGAAGCTGGCAAGGACCATTTGACCCTGATTCTGGGTTTACCCGATTGAGCGACGACGTATACCGCATGGTGCTGAAGGCGAAAATAGCAATTAATACCTGGGATGGCACGATCGGCCATCTTGAGGACATCCTCGAAACCATCTTTGCCGGTTCCGGAATCGACATGCAGATCATCGATAACCAGGACATGAGCATCACGATAAATGCTATCGCCATTAATGGAATAGCGAACACATCGGCAGAGCTAATTTCCGTTATCAAATCTGGTGAGCTGAATATCAAAGCCGGTGGCGTCAGAGTGAAAAGCCTCAACGTTATCGATCCTGCTCACCCTCTCTTTGGCTTTGACACACAAAGTACAGTTATCACCGGTTATGATGCCGGATATTGGAGTTAAAAATGCCAACAAATGAGTTCAAACCCTTTTCCATTGCTGGTGGGGCTAACGTTATTTCTCAGGCTGATTATGAGGCACTTTCTGCATTGTCAACTGGATTTTCCTCAGGGGTGGCAAAGTCTAATGAAATTAATAAGGTGCTTAGACAGTCCACCTTTATTGCTGCTGCCATTGCTCAATTTGTAAGTGATAAGGCAAACGTGAATGTAATGGATGATGGTAGCCTTTCTGGATTTATTACGAAGCTTGTTAATGCGCTGAATAAAGTATCTCAGCCTCTTGATGGAACCCTGAGCGCACTGGCTACACTTACCACTGGTGATAATAAGCTTCCGTATTTCACAGGAACCGATACTGCCTCCCAGACGGATCTTACTTCTGTAGGCCGTGACTTAATCGGGAAAGGATCTGTCTCTGAAATCCTGCAATATCTTGGTCTAAATGACACAGTAGATAAAGCCAAAGGAGCCGTCCAGAAAACTGGCGATGAAATGAGCGGGAAGCTAACGCTGCCGCAAACATCTTCATTTGGTGTAAATGTTAATAACAATATCGGTGGAAGTTCGATTGCGATTGGGGATAATGACACCGGGTTTAAGTCAGGTGGTGACGGAATTATTTCCCTTATCGCCAATAGTGTTGTTGCCGGGTATTTTTCGGAAAATGAATTACAGCATCACGGAAAGGTACTGACAAAAATCTTTCGGGCTATTTCAACCGGAAACGCGACAGAGGGGGCTGGAGGGTTTGGTTCTCAACTTACCAGCGGAGCACCATTTTATAGCCCGGCAATAGTGCGTCAAAATAATGATAACAATTACTTTCCTTTATGGAAGCAAATTGTAAGTCTTCAGTCAGGTTATCCGGTAGCTGCGTCAATGGGATTACTCACTACAGGAGAGCCGAATTTCCCACAAATTGTGCTCCATGCGAAAACAGATTTTGAGGTTAACGATAAACTTTGGGTTTTTGATGTTGCAACAGGTGAGCTGCGCTCTCCAGCACTAATTAAAGCTGGAGAGGCTGTTTTAAACACAAACGGAGATATTAGTGGCTCCGCATGGGGTGGGGCGCTAACAAACTGGCTCAATAGTCAACTCGCTACTCGCGACGCAAATATTAATGCGCGTGCCACGGTAGACTGGGTTAACAGCAATTTTAATAAGAAAAACACGGCTACATTAGGTTTCTCAGGCTGGAGTCGTGATGAGTCAACGGGGCTGATTATGCAGTGGGGAAATGTTGATAATGCCAGGGGAACCTACTCGTTCCCACGGGCATTCAATGACACCTGCTTTGCCGTCTTTGCCACAAATAAGGATAGGCAGGGTGGTGCTATTGATAACGCGTATGGTTATCCCGTAAGCAAAACACAATTCTATCTGGCCAGCAAAGCGAACTCTGGCGCTGATACCGCATACGGCATTTCATGGTTTGCACTGGGGTACTGATAATGACTGAACAATATTACTACAGCTATTCGGCGAAGGGCTTTTTCTGGCTGAGTGCAGATGAACTTACGGGAAACGATATTCCCGCTGATCTGATACCCGTCAGCGAGGAAGAGCACGCCGCACTGTTCCTCGGTCAGGAGCGGGGTAAATACATTAACCATACACCTGATGGGCCAGTTCTGGTTGACCAGCCTGATTACTCGCCAGAAGAACTCATTGCGCAGGCGGAAAGCAAAAAGTCACGGCTAATGCAGACGGCTAGCGCAGAGATTGCTCCATTGCAGGATTCGGTTGACTTAGGGATTGCGACTGCTGAAGATACCACCGCACTTACCGAATGGAAGAAATACCGCGTCCTGCTTAACCGTGTGGATACCAGGAAAGCGCCGGATATTACCTGGCCTACGCCACCAGCAGCTTAATCTCATTTTGGCGGTGTGCCAGATTTGTGTCATGTATGGTAAATCGCCTTTCTCTTTCTTACATCATGCGCCATTAAGTTGCTTAATGTGAATGCGGCAATGTGTATGTAAAACAGTTAGTTAAATGTGATTCTACTAATTCGTAATGCGAAGGTCGTAGGTTCGACTCCTATTATCGGCACCACTAACCACGCGGCTTCACGCGATATTCACCAGTTCAGCAAAAGCGCCTTGTGCCATATTTGTGCCATTCCCCGCCAGGAATGAGTCGATTTGCATGGCATGCTGCGTCAGGTGATTCGGTGCCAGATGTGCATAACGCTGCACCATCTCGATACTTTCCCACCCGCCCATTTCCTGTAGCGCACTGAGTGGCACGCCGGACTGTACAAGCCAGCTTGCCCAGGTGTGCCGCAGGTCATGGAAGCGGAAATTTTCTATTCCCGCCCGCCTTAACGCTGCGCGCCATGCCGTGTTAGCATCAGACCGCATTTTGCGCACCGCCTTTGTTCTCGTTCCATCCGGGCGAACGGATGATTCAGTGTGAACAAAGACCCACCGGTTATGTTTCCCCAATTGATCCCGCAGCACCTTGCAGGCCGATTCGTTCAGGGCGACCCCAATCGCCCTTCCTGCTTTAGCATCCTCGGGGTGAATCCACGCGACCTTCCTCTGCATATCAATTTGCGACCACTCCAGATCTGTGATGTTCGACCTGCGCAGCCCCGTCGCCAGTGCAAAAATAACAACTGGCTTCATATGCTCTGGAAGCTCCCGGATCAGGTTCGCCGCTTCCTCTTTGGTTAGCCAGCGAATACGCTTATTTTTCGGCACCGGGCATTTGATATTCGGCGCTTTGGCTATCCATCGCCATTCGTTGGCCGCGCATCGTAACAGCGCCCGGATGAAAGCAAGGTGCGTCGCCTTGGTGGCCGCCGCTGCTGGTTTGTCCTTAAATTCGGGAACCGGCTTCCCTCTTCGCAGCAGGCTGTCGCGCTTAGCCTCCCAGTTCATTCGATGCTTGCGGTTAACCATCGAACTCACCGCAGACAAGATCCTGTCTTCCGTGATTGCTGACAGGTCCATTCCTTTGAAGTGCATCCTCCAGAATCCGATCCGGCTTTTGTCATCGTCCAGGCTTTTCTTGTGCTGCTTTTCGTTAAGCCAGCGAACGCACGCTTCATCGAACGTTCGCGGCTTAAACTCCCCCATCTTATCAACTCGCCATGCTTCAGCTTTCAGCTGATCATAGAGCTCCTGCGCTTGCCTTTTGTCCGTTGTCCCAAGAGACCGTCTAATTCGACTTCCACCAGGCGTAACGAAGTCGCAGTGCCACGTACCGGCACGTTGTTTGATTGACATGCTTTATCCTCCTGCACATCAACCGCATTCACGGGTTGATTGTGGATCGGGTTCTTCACTGCCGCAATACAGTCTGTTTTGCAGATCAGGTATGGGCTTTTTTTCTTATGTGGATTTTTTCGGGTAGCAGCCAGGCGACCGGACTTTATCCACTGGGCAATCGTGCCTTTATCCACTTTAAGGAAGGCGGCGGCCTCATCTCTGGTAAATACTTCTTCGTCCATCGATGTTCTCCAGTGGCCCCAGCCGGGGCCGTCATTGTTATTCAGTGTGCCTGTGCTGGCAGGTTTCGAAGTTTGCGAACGCCGATCATTGCTGTGGCGACATAGCTGGTGGCCCGGTTGACGACTTCGACGGTGACCTTCATGCCGTCCACCTCGACGGTGTAATTTGTCTGGTGCTTCTGCCTGCCGTAATCGCCATATTTAGCGTGGTGCTCCGCCAGCGCAGCATCGCAAGCGCGGCGACCAATAGGTGATTGCTTACTGCGATTAATCAGCTTCATCATCACTTCACTCCCAAAGTCGCTACTACATCACTCGCTGTTTCGCGAGTGCTGCCTTTGCTGGATATAGCCCGGCGAGCACTGACGCGGTGCAGCGTGAAGCCGTGCTGTTCGTAAAGTTCAATTACTCGCGGTGCGGTAGAATTGCTGATTACCACTTTCGCCCCCCGCTGGTGGGCTGCCACACAGCTTTCCGTAAGCTCTACCTGGCTATCCCATGAGAACCCACCAGCCGCGTAGTTAGTGAAACCCGCGGTGCCGGGCAGCGGCTCATAAGGCGGATCGCAGTAAACGACGTCACCATCACCAGCCAGCGCGAGCGTGCGCCTGAAGCCTGCATTCATGAATACGCATGCGTGAGCCTTCCGCTTAAATGCCCTGATCTCTTCTTCCGGGAAATATGGCGCTTTATATTTCCCAAAGCCGACGTTAAAAAAACCGTCCAGGTTATAACGGATCAGCCCGTTGAAGCAGTGCCGGTTGAGGTAAAGGAACGCTGCTGCGCGCTCGACCGCATCCAGCCGCTGCGCGTTGAATGCTTCACGAATTACCGTGTAGTTTTCGGCATCATTCAGATGCCTGAATGCCTTCATTGCCTCATAGATCACCGAGTCGGGGACCACCGCCAGCATCTGATACAGGTTAATCAGGTCAGCGTTGACGTCAGCCAGAAGAAAGCGTTCGTGCTTGTCTGAGTTAAGGAACACCGAGCCGCCACCCACAAAAGGCTCAATAAGGCGTTTACCTGCGGGGATCAAACGATCCAGTTCCGGCAGCAGCGAATATTTGCCGCCAGCCCATTTAAGGAACGGGCGCTGCCAGCTGCGCAGCGCCGGTTCTTCTATGGGCATCGCCGCAGCTCCACTGCAAACAGATCCGTATCTCATGCTGCCACCTGCTTTTCGTTAAGTTCTTCAGCCAGTCGTTGCGCCTTCAGTGGGTTGGTAACGACTTCACCCCACGGCAGCAACCATCCGTTTTTCTCTTTGAGCCAGGGAAGGCGCACCGCGCCAACCCTGATGTCGTCGTGAGCGTGAGTCATAGGATGGACTCCATTTCGTCGATGTAGAGGCCCTGAGCAATCAGGCGGCTACGGCGGGCGGCACGGGCTATGCACTCCTGCCGTCTACCTTCCTGCGATTGCTCAATGGCGCGCCGGGTGAACAGGCGCGATTTGCCCTGCGGCGTCACAACCTTCGGCTTCGTGACCAGGTCGAAAGTCCGGTCACAGATGCCGTCCTCGTTGAGCCATTTTTTCGACTCAACGATCTGCGCTATCTGCCCAGAGCCGCGGGTGATGCCGTTGGCGACCCGGTTAAACTCGATCAGGGTTACGCCAAACTTCTCAGCGATTTCGCTACCGGTTACCGGGCGGCCTCGCGTCTGAATCATCCAGATAACGCGCTCACGGAGGCCGGAGAATTGCCCGGTTCGACCGGGTCTGCGGTAGAAGGGTGTGCGTTTCATGCTGCACGCTCTGTGATTTTCTGAATTTCCGATTCCAGATCTGCAAGGAAGCTCTTAACCTCAGATTCAATTTCGCGCGCCAGCTCTTCATCGAAATGAATGCGCTTCTTGAAATAGGCGAGGTCAGGCGGCAGACGATCATCGAAACTAACGAAATCACACCATTTCCGCCCGGTGCACATCATCTGCGCGTGCATTTGCAGCATGTACTGGCGCTTTGGCTCGCCAGTTTTCAGCGTTTCAAGATGGGTCCAGGTGTTGGGGCATTTGATTTCGATAAGCCCGTCGTCGTTTACAAGTCCGTCCGGGCTGGCTGCGAATCCGGGTATGGTTGGGTGATCGATGAGTCCAACTTCAGTGATTTCCGCATCGAACTCATTCAGCGCGTACATTTCGCGAGCCACTGGCTCCAGTTCAGTGCCACGCATCATCGCGGCATTCGAATACCCTTCCTCCAGCTTCCCGGTCAGCCGCTGGCAAATCAACTCGGCAATGTAGTTCTGGCGGCTGGAGGAGTAGCCCGACTTAGTCCGGGCCATGACATCAGCCAGGCGACTGGCAGTGACCTTGCCGCAGCGCGCAGCAAACCATTCAGGGGTGCGTTGCTCCATCATTCAGCCTCCGCATCTGCGACATTGACAGGTTCGGCGTTGTCGACGGCAAGACTCATGTCATACATGCGTCGCTTCTCAACTGCGCCGATCACCTGCTTCTCTTCAGCGCTCAGCGCCACCCAGAACTCCTGATACTTAACGGTTCCAAGGCGCGCGGCTGACTCACCTTTTGCGATCAGATCCGGGCGACGGCTATCTGATTCATGGCCCGCATGAACCTCTGCCGTTGTTCCTTCAATCACTCGCTCTGCCTCGTCCTGGTCGAAGATGCCAGCGAAACCAAAGGCCAGACGTGCGCACTGGATCAGCGTCTTGTGGCGAAGCATGCGGGTAGGGTGGGACTGCCATGGCTGTGTGTTGCGTTTGCACTCGCCCATGTACTCGGTGACGATTGTCGGGTGCTTGCGATCTTTGCGGTAAATCTTGCAGGTGCACGCGCCTTCCTCTTTGTCGTAAGAGAATTCCATGCCATCGAACTGAGGATGTTCGTTGATAATGCGAGCCCATCCATCAACGCCAACGACCGGGACAATCCCGCCTTTATCTGGGAATGCGTAAATCTCTTTGGTCCATGGGTTCAGGCCGTACTGGTTGGCGACGATCAGTAGGGCTGTAAACTGCTCGTCCGTGACGTTGCCACCTTTGAACGCTGTATTCTTCAGTGTATTCATCAGGTCTGTGCCGGCATCCATGCCGAGTCGTGCGGCCAGTTTCCCGGCCATGGTGGAAAGTGCAGTACTCATTGTTAAATCCCTCAAAAATTAAAACGGGCAGGTTGGATGAAGGCGATCCCACTCTTCTTCGGCGCGGTCGTAACAGATGCGTGTGACATAGTCGTTATAGGCTTCCTCTGCCTTTTCACCGACTAGTGCCATTTGCGCTTCTTTTGGAAGAAACAGGCTACTCATTTGCAGAGCATATTTCGGGAACATGGCGATCAGTTCTTTCGCCCGGTCGTCGATCCACTTCTCTTTCTCGTCGGTGAGCTGCTGCTCGACCCAGCGCCGATCTTCGATGCGGTCATAAGTGAGGAATGAGTTCATGGTTGCCTCAATATTTGATGTGCGCGTCCTGCACTTTGCCGCCAGCGATCGCCAGCACTGCTTTCTGTGCGTATTCTTCTGGGATGCCCTGAGCAATCAGATCTGCGTAGACACGACGATTGACGGTGCGGCGGTGCTCTTTGTCTGCGGCTCGGCGCGCTTCTTCTTCAGCTTTGCGCTGCTCTTCGACCAAACGGGCGGCTTCTGCCCCTTCCTGGCGGCGGCGCTCGGCGGCAACGGCTTCTTCTTTTTCGCGGCGCGCACGCTCTTCGGTTTCCTTCTTCTCGCGTTCCGCACGCTGTTCCGCTTCGATGCGCTGGCGTTCCGCCAATTCAGCGCGGGCTTTCTCTTCGGCTTCACGGCGCGCTGCGGCTTCAATCTCCGCTTTGTGCTTCGCTTCGGCATCGCGGC